>Ga0164243_10006239_pt1 | contig 18090 bp, 15 predicted proteins | sample OricompcompostOP_FD_108781 | JGI IMG/M metagenome (GOLD analysis project Ga0164243, IMG submission 108781) | Organic Plus compost microbial communities from Emeryville, California, USA - Original compost - Organic plus compost (OP) | ecosystem: Engineered > Solid waste > Mixed feedstock >... | reverse complement strand
GGCCTCGTCATGTCGACGCTCGACGTCGTCGCCTACGCGGGCGAGAAGCACGGCGGCGTCAAGCCGGCGAACTTCCTCGACATCGGCGGAGGAGCGTCGGCGCAGGTCATGGCCGACGGCCTCGACGTCATCCTGGGCGACGCGCAGGTCAAGAGCGTGTTCGTCAACGTCTTCGGCGGCATCACGTCCTGTGACGCGGTCGCCAACGGCATCGTGGGTGCGCTCGATCTGCTGGGCGACGCGGCCACCAAGCCGCTCGTCGTCCGCTTGGACGGCAACGCGGTGGAAGAGGGCCGAGCCATCCTCAACGAGAGAAACCACCCGCTGGTGACGCTCGTCGACACCATGGACGGTGCCGCCGACCGCGCCGCCGAGCTCGCGAACACCCAGGGAGCCTGACATGTCGATCTTTTTGAACAAGGACTCCAAGGTCATCGTGCAGGGCATCACCGGCGGTGAGGGCAGCAAGCACACCGCCCTCATGCTGAAGTCCGGCACGAACGTCGTCGGTGGCGTCAACGCTCGCAAGGCCGGAACCACGGTCACGCACGGCGACGTCGAGCTTCCGGTCTTCGGGACGGTCGCCGAGGCGATCGAGAAGACGGGCGCCGACGTGTCGGTCGTCTTCGTCCCGCCGGCGTTCACCAAGGACGCCGTCGTCGAGGCCATCGACGCCGAGATCGGCCTGCTGGTCATCATCACCGAGGGTGTCCCGGTCCAGGACAGCGCCGAGTTCTGGGCCTACGCCCAGGGCAAGAAGACGCGCATCATCGGCCCGAACTGCCCCGGCATCATCACGCCGGGCGAGGCCCTCGCGGGCATCACGCCGGCGACCATCGCCGGCAAGGGCCCGATCGGCCTCGTGTCCAAGTCGGGCACGCTGACCTACCAGATGATGTTCGAGCTGCGCGACTACGGCTTCACCACCGCGATCGGCATCGGTGGCGACCCGATCATCGGCACGACGCACATCGACGCCCTCGAGGCGTTCGAGGCTGACCCCGACACCAAGGCGATCGTGATGATCGGCGAGATCGGTGGCGACGCCGAGGAGAAGGCAGCCGCGTACATCAAGGCCCACGTCACGAAGCCGGTCGTCGGCTACGTCGCGGGCTTCACCGCTCCCGAGGGCAAGACGATGGGCCACGCCGGCGCCATCGTCTCCGACGGTGCGGGCACCGCGCAGGGCAAGAAGGAGGCCCTCGAGGCCGCCGGGGTCAAGGTCGGCAAGACGCCGTCCGAGACCGCTGCTCTCATGCGGGAGATCCTGCAGGCTCTCTGAGCCACCACGAGAGGGCCCCTTCCTGCTTCGGCGGGAGGGGGCCCTTCCGCACGTCACACTCAGCGGGGGCGGACGGGATAGGTCAGTCGAGGTAGACGAGGCGCTGACCCGCGCGCTTGCCAAGATCGGCGAACGCGCTGCTGGCGATGTCGTAGTCGCCGGCGGGAGTGAAGGCCACCTGCGCGACGTCGGCGCCACGTCGGACGAGCGCCATGCGGTAGTAGACGAGGTCGTCGTCGGCGTCGACCTCGAAGCCGAGGCGCCATGCGGTGCCGACGTAGGTGTCGCCGTCGAACGTCACGCGCTGGTCGACCTTGGCCGAGAGGTTCTTGTCGGGGCAGGCGTCGACACGCTTGGTGGCCTCGGCGACGAAAGCGCGGGCCGCCTTGTCGGAGCTGAAGCGTGCCACCGTCTCGGCGACACCGAACTCGCTGGGGAGCTCGGTCGCCTCCGGGATGACGAACACCCGTGAGCGGGCGCTCTCGACGTCCTTGCTGGCGAAGTTGGCCGAGTCGCAGGCGGTCGCGGCCGGGTTGACCTTGCCGGTCTCGTACGGGTCGACCCCGGCCCAGACCTTGTCGATGTCGCCGATCGGAGGGAGGTCGACGATGCCCAGGAACTCTGGGGCGGTGGTCGTCGGGGGTGGGTCGGCCCGGGTGACCTGGATGTCGGTCGTGCAGGCGCCGCCGCTGTCGAGGCAGACCCGCGAGACCGACTCGTTGAGGGTGTTGGCGAACGCCGTGATGTCGGGGCCCTTGGAGCTGTCGACTTCGTGCACGAGCGTGCTGGTGACGGTGCCGGAGTGGCTGAAGCCCACGGTGAACGTGCGCTCGGGGGAGCGGTGGCTGCGAAGCCGCAGGATCTGGAAGTCGCCGAACGGGCGCTTGACGGTATACGCGTCGACGAGCTGAACCCTGGGATGCTCGCAGTCGGAGTACCAGCTGACGAGGCGGTCGTAGGCGGCTGAGGCGTCAGCGGCGCTGTGGGAGACCTCGATCGCCTGGGCGACTCGTTCGTTGTCGTCGCCATCGGCCCGGTAGGTGCGGACGAAGACGCGGACGGGGTCGTCGTCGGCGAACCTCTTGGTGGGACACGTGGCGTAGGGCTTGGTGTTGTCGACATCGTCGTCGGTGTCGGTGATCGACCACGTCCGCTCGCTGTCGAGGCTCTGCACCTGCTGCTTCGTGAGCAGGTTGTCGGTGCCGAGGTTCTTGGCGTTGAGCACCAGGTCGGGGCGTTCGGCGCCGATCTTCTCGCGGTAGGGGAGCGTCTCCCGGGTGGCCAGGGCGTCACCCTCGGTGACCACGAAGCCACCGATCAGGATCATGACCACCGAGGCGGCGACGAGCAGCACGGTGTTGCGCTGACGGCCGCGCTTGGCCGCGCGGCGCACTGACGCCGAGGGCGGCAGCTCGAAGGCCTCGGTGACGGATGACAGGCCGTGGAGGCGTCGTTCGATCTCGTCGATCGTCTGGCCCAGCGCCCTCTCGAGGCTGGAGAGGGCGTTAGTGACGTTCTCGATGCCCTCCTCTGCCGGGACACCCACCTCACGGGACGCCTCCTCGAGGTCGGTGTCGCCGAGCGTCATGAGGGTGATCAGTCGACGGTCGTCGCTGGGCAGGTCGGAGAGGGCGTCGAGCAGGGCGGCGTCGCCGTCGTCCTCGTGGCGTCGGCGCAGCAGGTGCGTGCCGCGGGCGAGGGCGGTGAGGCGCCAGGCCTCGGTGCGCACGTAGGCGACGGGCCGGCGGTCGCGGATCTTCGACCAGTCGCGCCAAGCCCGACGGTAGGCGTCGACGGTGGCCTCGAAGGCGACCTGGCGATCGCCGGAGACGGCGTAGGTGACTTGCAGCACCTGGGCGGCTGTCGAGGTGTAGAAGCTGTTGAACTCGTCGACACGAGTCATGTCCAGCCTCCTGGTGGCGATCGGCGTGCCTGAATGCAACGACGCAACTTTACAGGTTGGATGATGGGGTGCCCGCCGCTCCCGATACTGCCTCGTTGCGCCCCGCCTTCGTGACAGCGGCTGTGGCCTCGGTGTCGGGATGGATTCTCTGCTCCCTGCTCGTGCTGTTGGCGGCTGGGAGCACCTCGGCGGTGGGTCTCGGACGTGTCGCGGTGCGCACCTGGCTCGTCGCCCACGGGTCCGGCCTCGATGCTGGCGGCGTCACGATCCACCTGGTGCCGCTCGGCGCGACCATGGTCGCGGTGCTCCTCGTCGCTGTGTCGGCCGCCTGGATCGCCTCGGCGCCGATCGACGAGCCCTGGGCCTTCGTCGCCACGACGGCCGGGACGCTCGGCGTCATCGCGGGCATCGCCTCGGCACTGACGAATCATGGCGACGTCTCCACCGGGCTCGTCCGGTCGGCCTTCGGGGCCTTCGTGGTGGGCGCAGCGGGCGCGACGCTCGGCCTCCTGTGGCGACATGGCGAGCCAGGGTGGCTCTGGCCGTCGCTGGGGCCGCGGGTCCGCACGGTGCTGCGAGCCGCCGTCTCCGGCATCGCCGTGGTGCTCGTCTCGGCGACCGTGATCGTCGTCGTCCTGCTCGTGCTGCACGTCGAGCGGGCGGGTGACCTCTGGGCGGCCCTCGATCCCGGCACGGGTGGCGGCATCGCGCTCGCCGCCGCGTGCGTCCTGGCGTTGCCGAACCTCGTCCTGTGGACCGTCTCGGCCCTCATCGGCCCCGGCTTCGTGCTTGGCACCGACACCTCCGTCGATCTCACCGGGTCCCATCTCGGCGCGGTGCCTGGCCTGCCGGTGCTGGCGGCGCTGCCGTCACCGGGCTCCTTCGCCGACTGGGTCTTCGTGCTCGGTCTCGTCCCGCTGCTGGCCGGCATGGTGACCGGTTGGCGGCTGCGTCCTGACGGCGGCACCCCTCTGCTCGAGCGGCTGGGGCTGGGCGCTGCGGCCGGTGCCGTGGCAGGCGTCGTGCTCGGTGTGCTCGTGGCGGCGTCGGGTGGCGCGATCGGTCCGGGGCGGATGGCCGATGTCGGTCCGCCGATGCTGACGCCCCTGCTGGTCGTGGTGCCGGTGCTCGCCGTGGGCGGCGCGATGGGGGCGGCGCTCGGGCACTATCGTGGTGCCCGTGCCAGCCAGCTCCCGGACGAGGCCCACACGCCTCGTCGTCCTCGTCTCCGGAAGTGGCACCAACCTGCAGGCTCTGATCGACGCGACTCAGGAGCCTGAGTACGGCGCGGTCATCGTCGCGGTCGGTTCCGACCGTGATGGCATCGAGGGCCTGGCCCGCGCCGAGCGGCACGACATCCCCACCTTCGTCCTGCGCACCTCCGACGTCCCCGACCGAGCCGCCTGGGACGTCGCGCTGGCTGACGCCGTCGCCGCGTACGAGCCCGATCTGGTGGTGCTCGCCGGCTTCATGAAGCTCACCGGGCCGGCCTTCCTGGCGCTCTTCGGTGGTCGTACGGTCAACACCCACCCGGCGCTCTCGCCGTCCTTCCCGGGCATGCACGGCCCCCGCGATGCGCTCGCGTACGGCGTCAAGGTCACCGGGGCGACCCTCTTCGTGGTCGACGAGGGTGTCGACACGGGGCCGATCGTGGCCCAGGTGGCGGTTCCGGTGCTCGACGACGACGACGTCGAGGCCCTGCACGAGCGCATCAAGACCGGCGAGCGCCAGATGCTGGTCGAATGGGTGGGCCGCATGGCCCGCGAAGACTTTCAGATCGACGACCGACACATCCGATTCCCAGGAGCATCCTCGTGACCGAGACCACCATCCGTCCGCTGAAGCGCGCCCTCATCTCGGTCTACGACAAGACCGGCCTCGAGGAGCTGGCCAGCGATCTGCACGCCGCTGGTGTGTCGATCGTGTCGACCGGCTCGACGGCGAAGACCATCCAGGCCGCCGGCGTGCCGGTGACTCCGGTCGAGGAGCTGACCGGCTTCCCCGAGTGCCTCGACGGCCGGGTCAAGACGCTGCACCCGCGGGTGCACGCCGGCATTCTCGCCGACTCCCGGCTCGAGAGCCATGTGCAGCAGCTCGCCGACCTCGGCGTCGAGCCCTTCGACCTGGTCGTGGTGAACCTCTACCCCTTCAGCGACACCGTCGCCTCGGGTGCCACGCCTGATGAGTGTGTCGAGCAGATCGACATCGGCGGGCCGTCGATGGTCCGTGCGGCGGCCAAGAACCACCCGAGCGTCGCGGTCGTCGTCTCGCCGTCGGCCTACGGCGAGGTGCGGGACGCGCTCGCCTCCGGCGGGTTCACACTGCCCCAGCGCAAGAAGCTCGCGGCGCAGGCCTTCGCCCACACCGCGGCGTACGACGCCACGGTGGCCTCGTGGTTCGCCAGCACCTATGTCGGCGCCGAGGATGGCTGGCCCGACTTCGTGGCCGAGACCTGGGACAAGTCGGCTGTCCTGCGCTACGGCGAGAACCCCCACCAGCAGGCCGCGCTCTACACCGATGGCAGCGGTGGGCTCGCGGCTGCCGAGCAGCTGCACGGCAAGGAGATGTCGTACAACAACTACGTCGACACCGACGCCGCCCGCCGTGCCGCGTACGACTTCGACGGCGCGGCCGTCGCGATCATCAAGCACGCGAACCCCTGCGGCATCGCCGTCGGCTCCGACATCGCCGAGGCCCACGCACGAGCCCATGCCTGCGACCCGGTCTCGGCCTACGGTGGAGTCATCGCCGCCAACCGTCCGGTGAGCGTGGCGATGGCCCATCAGGTGGCCGAGGTCTTCACCGAGGTCATCGTGGCGCCCGGTTATGAAGATGGCGCGCTCGAGATCCTGCAGGCCAAGAAGAACATCCGCATCCTGCAGTGCGACGCCGGCGAGGATCGTCCGGCGGAGTTTCGGCAGGTCAGCGGCGGCATCCTCGTGCAGATGCGCGACCACGTCGACGCCGAGGGCGACGACCCGACCACCTGGACGCTCGCTGCCGGCGAGGCCGCCGACGTGCGCACGCTCGCCGACCTGGCCTTCGCCTGGACGGCGGTGCGGGCGGTCAAGTCGAACGCTGTCCTGCTGGCATCAGACGGCGCGTCCGTCGGGGTCGGCATGGGGCAGGTCAACCGGGTCGACTCGTGCCGCCTGGCCGTCGAGCGGGCAGGTGCTGAGCGTGCGCAGGGCGCGGTGGCAGCCTCGGACGCCTTCTTCCCGTTCGCCGACGGCGCCGAGATCCTGATCGCGGCAGGGGTGCGCGCCATCGTGCAGCCCGGCGGCTCGATCCGCGACGAAGAGGTCGTGGCCGCGGCACAGGCCGCGGGCATCACGATGTACTTCACCGGTACCCGGCATTTCTTCCACTAGGCGCCAGTACCCGGCGGAGCGGTGACTTAGCGTCCACAACTAGCCGGTGAATGGACGCTAGGTCACCGCTGCCTTCGGAAGTCGGACGGCCTCGCTCAGAGGCCGAGCGCGCGGATCTTCTCGTCGACCATCTCGGGGGGCAGCATCGAGGCTGCCACCAGCTGGTGGATCGCACGGCGCATGAGCGCGTTCTCGTCCTCGGCCCTGTCGCGACGTGCCGCGATCCGCATGGCGCAGCCGCCCACCATCGCCGCGATGGCCCGGGCGGTCTCGCGGGCGTGGGGCAGCCCCGCACGTCGCAGCAGGGTCTCGATGGCGCCCTCGATCGCGAGCACGGCCTCGGCGACCAGGGGTCGTAAGCGTTCGTCGTCGGAGGCGGACAGGAAGAGCCTCGTCATCCGGATGTTGAGGCGGAGCTCGTCGTCGTTCGAGCTGAGCCCCAGAAAGCTGAGCAGCTCGTCGAAGGTGTGCTCGGACTCGCCCGGGGCCACGTAGGTGCCCATGTCGGCGATCCAGCGGGCGAAGTTCTCCTCGAAGGCGCGGTACATCAGTTCGTCGATCGAGCCGAAGTAGTAACCGACGGTGGCAGCGGGCACTCCGGCCTGGGCGGCGACGGACCTGTGCGTCACGGAGCGCGCCCCGCCCTCGGAGAAGAGCTCGAGGGCGGCGACCATGAGTGACTCGCGGCGCTCACGGCTGCGCTCCTGGGTCACTTGGGCGCGTCGTGGTGTCGGTGGGAGGCCGCTGGTGGACAACGTCATCCTTCCGTTCGAAAACTGGCAGTGCCTTGGTCGAGCCCCCTGGCTGTCACGACCTCTCGAAGACTACCGAGCGGGTGCCCCCCCGATGCAAGCCGGGAGGACCATGAGCGTCGCGCGGCGGGCGGGCAGCAGAGGTTCTTCGAGACGTGAAACACTGCGTTGCGTGACTGCGAGCATTCTTGACGGCAAGGCGGCCGCGGCCGCGATCAAGGCCGAGCTCACCGTGCGGGTGACCGCGCTGCGTGAGCGTGGCATCGTGCCCGGCCTCGGCACGATCCTGGTCGGCGACGACCCCGGAAGCCGTTGGTACGTCAACGGCAAGCACCGCGACTGCGCCGAGGTCGGCATCGAGTCGCTGCGCGTCGACCTGCCCGCCACGGCATCCCAGGCGGACGTCGAGGCGGCCGTCGACCAGATGAACGCCGACCCGAGCTGTACCGGCTACATCGTGCAGCTGCCGCTGCCGAAGGGCATCGACGAGAACGCCGTCATCGGACGCATCGACCCGGCGAAGGACGCCGACGGTCTGCACCCGACCAACCTCGGCTGGCTCGTGCTCGGCAAGGAGGCCCCGCTGCCGTGCACTCCTCGCGGCATCATCGAGCTGCTGCGCCGTCACGACGTGCCGATCGCCGGGCAGCACGTGGTCGTGGTCGGGCGTGGCATCACGGTCGGCCGTCCCATGGGCCTGCTGCTGACCCGACGCAGCGAGAACGCCACCGTCACGCTCTGCCACACGGGCACCCGTGACCTCGCGGCCGAGGTGCGTCGTGCCGACATCGTCATCGCCGCTGCCGGCGTGCCCGGCATCATCAGCGCCGACATGGTCAAGCCGGGCGCCGTGCTGCTCGACGTGGGCGTCAGCCGCGGCGACGACGGCATCCTGGGCGATGTCGACCCTGCTGCCTACGAGGTGGCGGGCTGGGTCTCGCCCAACCCCGGTGGTGTCGGGCCGATGACCCGGGCACTCCTGCTCGCGAACGTCGTCGACACCGCGGAGCGCCTGAACCCGTGACCGTGCCGCGGAGCCGTGGCTCGCAGATCTACCTCGTCCAGCTTGCAGCGGTGGTGGTGGGGCTCGTGCTCGTGTTCCTGGGGCCCTGGCGGGTGGGCATGACCGTCATCGGCGCGGCCTTCCTGCTCGGAGCGGTGGCTCGAGCCGCCGTGCCGCTCGACCACACCGGCATGCTGAGGGTGCGGGGCAAGATCTTCGACATCGCCTGGATGGCGTTCCTGGGCGTTGCCCTCGTGCTGCTCGCCATCGTGGTGCCGCCGCAGCCCGCCTAACCGACACCCCGGCCCCGAGATTTGGTTGTCAGACCACCAGGCCGGGATGCTCCGGTGGTGGTTGAGGCGCCAAATCTCGGGGCCGGAGGTGTGTGGATCAGATGAGGCCGAGACCCTTGACGGCGTCGCGCTCCTCGATGAGCTCCTGAGCGGTGGCGTCCATGCGGGCGCGGGAGAAGTCGTCGATCTCGAGACCCTGGACGATCTCCCAGTCGCCGTCCTTGGTGGTGACGGGGAAGGAGTAGATGAGGCCCTCGGGCACGCCGTACGAGCCGTCGGAGACGACGGCCATGGAGGCCCAGTCGTCGGCCGGCGTGCCGTGCAGCCAGTCGCGTGCGGCGTCGATCGTGGCCGAGGCCGCCGAGGCGGCCGACGAGGCGCCGCGCGCCTCGATGATGGCCGCGCCGCGCTGGGCGACGGTCGGGATGAAGGTGTTCTCGATCCAGGCCTGGTCGTTGACGACCTCGGCGGCGTTGCGTCCGCCGACCTCGGCGTGGAACACGTCGGGGTACTGCGAGGCCGAGTGGTTGCCCCAGATGGTCATGTGGCGGATGTCGTCGACCTTGGCGCCGGTCTTGGCGGCCAGCTGCGAGATCGCCCGGTTGTGGTCGAGACGCGTGAGGGCGCTGAAGCGCTCGCGCGGGATGTCGGGGGCGTTCGTCATCGCGATGAGCGCGTTCGTGTTGGCGGGGTTGCCCGTGACGCCGATGCGGACGTCGTCGGCGGCGTGCGCGTTGAGGGCCTTGCCCTGCGCGGTGAAGATCGCGCCATTGGCCTCGAGCAGGTCAGCACGCTCCATGCCCTTCGAGCGCGGGCGAGCGCCGACGAGCAGCGCGAGGTTGACGCCGTCGAAGATGTGGTCGGCGTCGTCGCCGATCTCGACCGAGTCGAGGGTCGAGAACGCGCAGTCGTCGAGCTCCATCACGACGCCCTCGAGGGCCTTGAGGGCGGGGGTGATCTCGAGCAGACGCAGCTGAACGGGGGTGTCAGGACCCAGCAGCGCGCCGCTGGCGATGCGGAAGAGCAGGCTGTAGCCGATCTGGCCGGCGGCGCCGGTGACGGCGACCTTGACGGGGGTTTTGCTCACGAAAATGCTCCTTGAAGGCGTGGTGGATGCACTTTCGAAAGTAGCGCAGCCGCCCCCGGAGGAGACCTCCGGGGGCGGCTGCGTCGGACTGTGCCAGCTGGTCTGACAGGCCAACGGGCGATCAGGCCTCGCCCTCTCCCTCGGCCGGCTTGGTGGTGCTGCCACTGCGGACCTTGGTCTCGATGCGCTTGCCCGTCTCGGCGTCGACGCTGTTCCAGTACCAGAACGCGCGCTCGAGGACCTCACCGGTGACGCCGTCGAGAGCACCCGAGACGGTCTCGACGAAGGCATCCCGCTGGGCGTCGTCCCAGACGTGGCGCACGAGGTCGCCGGCCTGGCCGAAGTCGTCGTCCTCGGCGTGCAGCGTGTAGGCGCTCCGCACCAGCTGCGAGTCGGTCTCCCAGCCGTCCTCGGCGACACCGGTCGTGTCGGCCCAGCCGCGTCCGGTGCTGTTGGGGGCGTAGACGGCCTGGGCACCCGAGTGGTCGAACGTCATCTGGCCGTCGAACTGGTAGGTGTTGACCGGCACGCCGGCCTTGGGACGGTTGACGGGCAGCTGATGGAAGTTGGTGCCGATGCGATTGCGCTGGGCATCGGCGTAGGCGAACGCCCGGCCCAGCAGCATCTTGTCGGGGGAGAGGCCGATGCCCGGAACCGTGTTGCCGGGGGAGAACGCCGCCTGCTCGATCTGCGCGAAGAAGTTCTCCGGATTGCGGTTGAGCGTGAAGCTGCCGACCGGGACGAGCGGGTAGTCCGCGTGCGACCACGTCTTGGTGAGGTCGAAGGGGTTGAAGCGATAGTCGTTCGCCTCGGCGTAGGGCATGACTTGCACTGACACCCTCCAGCGTGGGAACTCCCCACGCCCGATCGCCTCGAAGAGGTCTTGGCGGTGGAAGTCGGCATTGTCGCCGGCAACCGTGGCGGCCTCGTCGTTGGTGAAGAACTCCATGCCCTGCTCGGTGTGGAAGTGGTACTTGACCCAGAACTTCTCGCCGACCTCGTTGATCCACAGGTAGGTGTGTGATCCGTAGCCGTTCATGTGGCGCCACGTGCGGGGGAGGCCGCGTTCGCCCATCAGGTAGGTGACCTGGTGCGCGGACTCTGGGTTGAGCGTCCAGAAGTCCCACTGCATCTGGTTCGAGCGCAGGCCGGAGTCGGGAAGGCGCTTCTGGCTGCGGATGAAGTGCGGGAACTTCATCGGGTCGCGCAGGAAGAAGATCGGCGTGTTGTTGCCGACGATGTCGTAGTTGCCCTCGTCGGTGTAGAACTTCAGCGAGAAGCCACGGACGTCGCGCCAGGTGTCGGGGCTCCCCTGCTCGCCGGCCACGGTCGAGAAGCGGATCAGCAGGTCAGTGGTCGCGCCCGGCTGGAACAGCGACGCCTTGGTGTACCTCGAGACGTCCTCGGTGACCTCCAGGACGCCGAATGCCCCGGCGCCCTTGGCATGGGGGCTGCGCTCGGGCACCCGCTCCCGATTGAAGTGCGCCATCTGCTCGAGGAAGTGGACGTCGTGCAGGAGGAGCGGGCCGTTGGCGCCGACGCTCAACGTGTTGCGGTCGGAGGCTGCCGGGGCGCCTGAGCCCGTCGTCGAGCCGTCGGTCGGTGGGGGAGTTGTCTCAGCCATGTCGTTCTCCTTCGGTGGGGGTGGGCGTGGGGCCGGACTGGCACGCGGGGCACAGGCCCCAGAACGTCACTTCGGCCTGGTCAACGGAAAAGCCGTGGGCTTGCGAGGGCTCGAGGCACGGGGCGGCGCCCACCGCGCAGTCGACGTCGAGCACGACGCGGCACGAGGTGCAGATCAGGTGGTGATGGTTGTCGCCGACACGCCGTTCGTACAGGGCGGACGACCCCGCCGGCTCGATGCGGCGCAGCAGCCCCGCGTCGGTGAGGGCGGCGAGAACCCCGTAGACGGCCTGCACCGAAGTGGTCGGCAGCTCCCGGCTCACGCGCTGGAACACGGCGTCGGCGTCGGCATGGGGCTGCTCCGTCAGGGCGGCGAGGACCGCGAGCCGTGGCGCCGTGACCTTGAGGCCGGCCGCCCGCAGCTGCTCACGCAGCGCGGTCGGCTCTGTGGTCAAGGACGTCATGCCCCGACACTATCGCCTTATCTTGAATGATTCAAGATAAGGTCGCCCGGTGAGCGCGCCCCTACGGCGGCGGGGTGACTGTCGGTCGGACCCTGGGATATCTTGATGTCAAACAATTTCAGGACATGCATACGTAGGAGTCGTCGCACTCATGGCCAAGATCATCTACACCCACACCGATGAAGCGCCGCTGCTGGCCACCTATTCTTTCCTCCCCGTCATCGAGGCGTACGCCTCGACCGCCGGCGTCGAGGTCGAGACCCGGGACATCTCGCTCGCCGGTCGCATCATCGCCCTCTTCGGTGACCACCTCGCCCCCGAGCAGCGTCTCGACGACGCGCTCGCCGAGCTGGGCGACCTGGCCAAGACGCCCGAGGCGAACATCATCAAGCTGCCGAACATCAGCGCCTCGATCCCGCAGCTCAAGGCCGCGATCGCCGAGCTCCAGAGCCAGGGCTACGCCCTCCCGGACTACCCGGACGCCCCCTCGACCGACGAGGAGAAGGACGTCCGCTCGCGCTACGACAAGGTCAAGGGCAGCGCCGTCAACCCGGTCCTGCGCGAGGGGAACTCCGACCGTCGTGCACCTGCCTCGGTCAAGAACTACGCCCGCTCGCACCCGCACTCGATGGGCGCGTGGACCAGCGACTCGCGCACCAACGTCGCCACGATGGACGCCGACGACTTCCGCTCGAACGAGAAGTCGGTCGTCATCGATGCCGACGGCACCATCAGCATCCAGCTCGTCGCCGCCGACGGCACCACGACCGTGCTGAAGGACGCGTTCCCGGTCCTGGCCGGCGAGCTCATCGACGGCACCGTGATGCGGGCCGCCGCTCTCGATGAGTTCCTCACGGCCCAGATCGCCCGCGCCAAGGCCGAGGGTGTCCTCTTCTCGGTGCACCTGAAGGCCACGATGATGAAGGTCTCCGACCCGATCATCTTCGGCCACGTGGTCAAGGCCTTCCTGCCGGCGGTCTTCGAGCGTTATGGCGCCGACCTCGCGGCGGCCGGGCTCAGCCCCAGCAACGGCCTCGGCTCCATCCTCGCGGGTCTGGACGAGCTGCCGAACGGCGCCGAGATCAAGGCAGCGATCGACCAGGGCATCGCCGACGGGCCGGCCCTGGCGATGGTGGACTCCGACAAGGGAATCACCAACCTGCACGTGCCGAGCGACGTCATCGTCGACGCCTCGATGCCGGCCATGATCCGCACCTCGGGCCACATGTGGGGCCCCGACGGCGCGGAGGGCGACACCCTTGCCGTCATCCCCGACAGCAGCTACGCAGGCGTCTACCAGACCGTCATCGACGACTGCCGCGCCCATGGCGCCTACGACCCGACCACGATGGGCTCGGTGCCCAACGTGGGCCTGATGGCGCAGGCCGCCGAGGAGTACGGCAGCCACGACAAGACCTTCGAGATCGAGACCACGGGCACGGTCCAGGTCGTCGATGGTGCCGGCACCGTCCTGATCGAGCACGCGGTCGAGCCCGGTGACGTGTGGCGTGCCTGCCAGACCAAGGACGTCCCGATCCGCGACTGGGTCAAGCTCGCCGTGACCCGCGCCCGCGCATCCAAGACGCCGGCGGTCTTCTGGCTCGACCCGAGCCGCGCGCACGACACCAACCTGATCGCCAAGGTGCAGCAGTACCTCCCCGAGCACGACACCGAGGGTCTGCAGATCGAGATCATGTCGCCGGTCGAGGCCACGGCCTTCTCGATCGAGCGCATCCGTCGCGGCGAGGACACGATCTCGGTCACCGGCAACGTGCTGCGTGACTACAACACCGACCTCTTCCCGATCCTCGAGCTCGGCACGAGCGCCAAGATGCTCTCGATCGTCCCGCTCATCAACGGCGGCGGGCTCTTCGAGACTGGTGCCGGCGGCTCGGCGCCCAAGCACGTGCAGCAGCTCGTGAAGGAGAACCACCTGCGCTGGGACAGCCTGGGCGAGTTCCTCGCTCTGGCGTCCAGCTTCGAGCACATGGCCATCACCACGGGCAACGCGCGCGCCCAGATCCTGGCCGACACGCTCGATCGCGCCACCGGCACCTTCCTCAGCGAGAACAAGTCGCCCAGCCGCCGCGTCGGCGAGATCGACAACCGTGGCAGCCACTTCTACCTGGCGCTCTACTGGGCCCAGGAGCTCGCCGCCCAGACGGCGGACGCCGACCTGGCTGCAGCCTTCGGCGAGGTCGCCGGAGGGCTTGCCTCGAACGAGCAGAAGATCAACGAGGAGCTGCTCGCCGTGCAGGGCTCCCCGGCCGACATCGGTGGCTACTTCCGTCCCGACGACGCCCTGACGACGACGGTCATGCGACCGTCGGCCACCTTCACCGAGGTGCTCGGCATCCTGGGCTGACCACCACCGCGAAGGCCCCGCTCCCGTCGCGGAGCGGGGCCTTCGCGCGTCCGGAGGAAGCGTCGCCGTGGCGTCGGTTGCGGCTAGCATCGGAGCGACCGCCGTCCGATTGGAGCCGCCGTGCCGTCTTTGACCCGCCGACAGGTGCTGGGACTGGCCGCGGCTGGCCTAGTCGCCGGCTGCACACCCGGGCGTGGCCCGGATCGGCCCAAGCCCACGGTCACGACGCCACCCTCGGCGTCACCTCCCCGCGCGGCCGACTGGGACCGCCTGCGCACGACGATCGGCGGGACGCTCGACCTGCCCGGCTCGTCGGCGTACGACGTCTCGCGGCTCGTGGAGAACCCCCGCTACGACGGCAACCGCCCACTGGGCGTCCTGGGGGCGAAGGACGACCGTGACGTGTCGACAGCGCTCGCCTTCGCCCAGGACCACACGATCCCGGTGGCGATCCGCTCGGGCGGCCACAGCTATCCGGGCTACTCCAGCGGTGGCTCTGGGGCCGGAGCGGCGCTCGTGATCGACTGCCGGGGTCTCGCTTCGGTGTCGTTGAAGGGCGATGGCTCCGCCGTCGTCGGCGCGGGCGCTGCGCTCGCCACGGTCTACGGGGCCATCGGCGACCGGGGGCGCGGCATCGCTGGAGGGTCCTGCGCCACTGTGGGTGTCGGCGGCCTCACGCAGGGCGGCGGCGTCGGGGTCCTGGTGCGTGCCTACGGGCTCACCTGCGACGCGGTGACCTCGATGCAGGTCGTGACCGCCGATCGCAAGACGCTGACGGTCTCGGCGGAGGATGAGCCCGACCTGTTCTGGGCCCTGCGAGGCGGCGGTGGGGGCCATCTGGGTGTGGTCACCTCGTTCACGTTCAAGACCTTCGAGGCGCCGGTGCTGCACACCTTCTACCTCGAGTGGGCCTTCGAGTCCGCGGCCCAGGTGGTCGAGGCCTGGCAGTCGTGGGCGCCGACGGCCGACAAGCGGCTCTGGTCGACGCTCAAGCTCCTCGGCGGGGCCGCGAAGCACCCGGGCGGACCCGCCATCCTCGTGTCCGGCACTTGGACAGGCCCGCAGTCTGGCCTGGACGCCCAGCTGTCAGGACTGCTGTCGAATGTGCCGACGCCGACGAATCGGTCGACGTCCAGCCAGGGCTACCGCGACGCGATGATGGCCTACGCGGGATGCTCGTCCCTCCCGCTCGCCCAGTGCCACACCGGTCCCGGCGGCGGCCTCGACCGGGAGTCCTTCGGGGCCACCTCGCACGTCGGCTACGACCTGCTCGACGCTGGCGGCATCTCCGACCTGGTCGGCCGCGTGCAGGACGCCCAGGGCACCACGGGGCTGAAGGAGGCCGGCATCTCGATGGACGCGCTCGGAGGAGCGGTCACCGACCTCGGGGCCGGCGACACCGCCTTCGTCCACCGCAAGGCCCTCATGACCGTGCAGTACACGGCGACGTTCACGGACGGGGCCGCGGCCAAGACCGCCGACACGTTCGTCCGCGGCTTCCGCGACACCATGACACCCCACTGGGGCCAGCACGCCTACGTCAACTACGCCGACGAGGCCGTGGACGACTACCGCCAGGCGTACTTCGGCGCCAACGCCCCGCGGCTCTCACAGGCCAAGAAGTCCTACGACCCGGACGGGTTCTTCGTGCAGCGCCAAGGACTGTGACTGTGTGAGTGACGTCATGGCGGCCAACCGGGAATACCCGGTGCTGCCGGCGTCTTACCCAGGGTGTGGCCGCCGTGACGATCCAGACCCGTACGACCAAGCACGTGACGCTCGCGCTCATCGCGCTGGCGCTCGGCGGCTTCGCGATCGGCACGACCGAGTTCATGACGATGGGGCTGCTGCCGGACATCGCCGACGGCATCGGCGAGTCCATCCCGACCACCGGTCACATCATCACCGCGTACGCCCTCGGGGTCGTGGTCGGCGCTCCGGTCATCGTCTCCCTCGGCGTGCGGCTGCCCAAGCGCGAGCTCGCGATCGGGCTGATCCTGGCCCTCGGCGTCGGCAACGCCATCACTGCCGTCGCGAGCGGCTACTGGCCCGTGATGGGCGCCCGGTTCGTCGCCGGCCTGCCGCACGGCGCGTACTTCGGGGTCGCGTCGCTGCTGGCCGCCTCGCTCGTGCGTCCGGAGTTCCGCGGCCGTGCGATCAGCGCCGTCATCCTCGGCCTCTCCGTGGCGACCGTCGTGGGTGTGCCGGCGAGCACCTGGCTGGGTCAGGGCCTCGGCTGGCGCAGCGCCTACTGGGTCGTGCTCGGCATCGCGGTCGTGGCGGCGACGGCGATCGCGATCTTCGTCCCGCACTCCCCGCCCGATCGTGAGGCGTCGCTGCGTCGTGAGCTCGCGGCCCTGCGCAGCCCCCAGGTGCTGTTCGCCGTGGCCACGGGCATGGTCGGCTTCGGTGGCCTGTTCGCGATGTACAGCTACATCGCGCCGATCGTCACGGACGTCACCGACCTGTCACGGGCGTTCATCCCGTGGTTCATGTTCGCGTTCGGCATCGGCTCGGTGCTCGGGTCGTGGGCGGCCGGCCACCTCGCCGACTGGGACGTCGAGCGCTCGGTGGTGGCCGGGTTCGTGGCCACCGTGCTGGTGCTCGCGGTGTTCTACGTGGCCTCGACTCACGCGGCGCCGGCCATCTTGCTGGTTGTCGCGGTCGGTGCGCTCGGGTCGATCGTCGCCATCACTTTGCAGATCCGGCTGATGCACGTCGCGGGTGACGCGCAGATGCTCGGCGCGGCGCTCAACCACTCGGCGCTCAACGTCGCGAACGGCCTCGGTGCCTGGCTCGGGTCGGTCGTCATCGCCGGAGGGCACGGCTACCGGGCCACGAGCCTCGTGGGCGTCAGCCTGGCCGCGGCCGGACTGGTGATCTTCGTGACCGGGCTCGCGGTGCAGCGTCGCCGCCCCGTGAACGTCTGACGCTCTGTCAGCGCATGACCTCGTCGGCCCCGACCTTGGGCCGGAGCCAGACCTGGTCACCCTCGTGCAGGTCGAGCGCGGTGGCCTCGGTGCGGGTGATCGCCACCTGGACGACGCCGGGGTGCAGGGTGTCGTCGGGTGTGATCTCGAGCCGGATCTCGAAGCCGACCCGCGTCCAGCGGGTGATGCGCCCAGTGGCCGTGGCGGCCTGCTCGTAGCGCGAGATCTCGATGTCGTGGGGGCGGATCAGCCGGTCACCGAGGGTGGTGACGGGTCCGAGGAACGACAGCACGAAGTCGCTGGCCGGACGGTCGTACAGGTCGTCCGGCGTGCCGATCTGCTCGATGCGCCCCTCGTTGATGACGACGAGCCTGTCGGAGACCTCGAGGGCCTCCTCCTGGTCGTGCGTCACGAACACGGTCGTGACGTGCATCTCGTCGTGCAGACGTCGCAGCCAGTCACGCAGCTCCTTGCGCACCTTGGCGTCGAGGGCGCCGAACGGCTCGTCGAGCAGCAGCACGCTGGGCTCGATCGCGAGGGCCCGGGCCAGGGCCATGCGCTGGCGCTGGCCGCCGGACAGCTGGGACGGCAGTCGGTCGGACCACTGCTCGAGGTGGACCAGCTTGAGGAGCTCCTGGACCCGGTCCCGGACCTCCTTCTTGGGACGCTTGCGGATCTCGAGGCCGAACGCGATGTTCTTCGCGACGCTCATGTGCTTGAACGCCGCGTAGTGCTGGAACACGAAGCCGACGTTGCGCTTCTGGGCCGGCACGTTCGTCGCGTCGACACCCTCGATCTCGACCGTCCCGCTGTCGGACGACTCCAGGCCGGCGATGATGCGCAGCAGCGTCGACTTGCCGCCGCCGCTGGGGCCGAGCAGGGCCGTCAGCTGCCCGCTGGGGATGCTGAGGTTGATGTTCTCGAGCGCGACGAAGTCGCCGAAGAACTTGTTGATGCCGCGGATCTCAATCCCCATCGGGGCTCTCCTTCGGTCGGAGCACGGAGACGACGACGAGC
>Ga0164243_10006238_pt1 | contig 18092 bp, 22 predicted proteins | sample OricompcompostOP_FD_108781 | JGI IMG/M metagenome (GOLD analysis project Ga0164243, IMG submission 108781) | Organic Plus compost microbial communities from Emeryville, California, USA - Original compost - Organic plus compost (OP) | ecosystem: Engineered > Solid waste > Mixed feedstock >... | reverse complement strand
TCCCAGCCTCTGTGTCTCCTTACACCGGATTGCAACAACAGTCTCTTGGTTGGTCTACGACTCGCGCAAGAATTAGCAAGCTGCGTTCCAAGTTGAATCATTCCAATGCGGGCATGCTGATACTGACAATAGTTTGAATGACTGCCTCCTGCTCCGAGTAAAATTCCTCGGCATTCTCGGGGTCTACCATGGGAATCCACATTGGCTACGAGTTGAACGTTAGCAAAAACACAGGTCGCGTGATTCGTCGCGTCTGGGAAGTTCTACCATTGTCGTCTGCTGGGCAAGAACCACAGGGACGACCAGTGCGCTGAGGGCCGCAAAAGCGACAGCGGCGGAATTGTGCATGCGCATTTTTAAGGTCGAGTTACTCGTCAAGGAAGTTAGCAAGGCTCGTGGATCGGAGACCAGAACGAAAAGGAACTAAGGGGGGAAGAAAAGCGAATTTGATGAAGATTTTTCAGTCAATCTTGACGGTGCTACCCCCAGAACCGTTGAAATTGATTTCCCGCCCTGGCCACCAGCGTTACATTGCATCCGTTGAGCACTAAAAACACAAACCAAATTTGAAGCACAGTCAAATTGTGGTTGGGTTGTGCGACTCCACGGGCCCAGATCATGGCCTGTTAGCGTGCCGGGAACATGGCTCCCATGGCTGCATTTTTCGTGGGGACGCAACTCCTTCAGCCTGACCTTCCACGCTAATCCGGTGTCCTGTTTTCGTCCAAACTCTCTGAAGAATTTCGGGAGTAGGAACATTACCCTACACAATATACGAAATACCACCTTGGACCACTCTTTGACCGGGCTCCTCGCAGGGCTGAATAAAACTGCTAACGCGTAGACGTGGAACAAAGAAAGCCGAACCAAACTTTGACGAGCTTCGAGAAGTCAAGGCCAGCAGTTTCAATCAAGGCTTGTCCGTTTCCGAAACAACAGATTATATTATATGTGATACTGCTACTATGGGCTGTACTCAATTCAGTGATGGGCAAAGCTTGCCATCAATGGCCCCGAAAAGCGAGTCCTCGCGTATAAGAACCAGTTCCCGACAGCGAGCATGAAAGCCCCAGAAACGACGACGATTCCGTAATCTGGACGTGGGGGTTTGTCATGTTAGAACTCAACTTGAACAAGTGATGGCCGATAAGGCATATAGGCGACATACTCATAGTTGTGGCAGTTGGGTGTTTCATTGCTGGGAAGAGGAAGACCGGCACGGCAATGATCGCAAACAGGACGGTAACAAGGTTAGCCACCCATCCCACTACCGACGGGAGCTTGAAAGATCTGTCTTCTGGAAGGACAGCTGCGGAACGTCTGTGGTAGAGCAGAAACACCGTTGGAAGAGAAAGGGTGATTACTTGGAAGATGACGGTCACACCGACAATCGAGTTGAAAGCTGAGCAATGGCCATTAGCAGATGGAAAAGAAGAGAGAGAGACATATAAAAAAGGAGTCTACACACCGAGGGACGAAAACAAATGGAGGCATCCGATTAAGAACATGATGCTGGCATTAACAAGTAGTGCCCAGACTGGCGCATTGAGAGTCTTGTTGACCTTGGTAAGGTATTGACCAAATCCCAAACCTTTGTCGCGAGCAAGACTCCACGTCATCATGGAGGCTACTTGAGTACACGCAATCGTGCCAACGGGTAGCAGGAAGATGCAGATACTCGTAAAGACTATGGGTACTGTCGTGGTTGATGTAGCTTGGGACCAGACTTCGAAGAGCGGGAACCCGGACGGGCTACCCAAGACGGCGTCGAAGTCTGAGATGCAGTAGAGCATCGCCAAGATAAACACGATCGATGTCACGAAGGATATTGTCAGCGCTGCCAGGATAGTTCGTGGGACAACCTTTCGGGCGTCTTTGACTTCTTCCACGAGGTGTATGGCTCCGTCAATCGGGCAGAAGGCGACAACGGGAGCGGTCAGAGCAATGAGGAATTGCATCCCGGCGGGCCAGTCGGAGACCTCGGTGTACGTTGTCCAAACAACCTTGGAGTCTTGCTTGGTATTTTGCATGGCCAGCGTGGTGATGGTAAACGCCAAGAAAGCGGAAACGCTCAAGAGGACTTTGAAAGCAACCAGGTTAGTCATTCTGGTACTCAAACGAGTTTCCAGGAAACTTTGTACATACAGCCAAATGAGTAGTATTTCGGTAGGAGCTTCTTGCCCAAGATGTTAACAGTGACGCTCAAGAGGACGTTGGCTTGGTAGATCAAGAAAGACTGCCAGCCCTTCGGTTCGAAAGTCGGATCCGAGTTCATGATCAAGGCGTAGACGCAGAACATCACAGCACTGGCACTGGAGGAGCTCATTGCGATCCACGAGAGCCAGTTCACGAAACCGCAAAAGTAACTCTAGCAAAACCATATCAGTATTAGCAACAACTGATAAGGATAGGCTGGTCGTTGCCTCTTGACTTACGGCAGCCTTGTTGATAGACTTGGGAGCCATCATGAAGGTCCAATGATATTGACCACCGGTGGTAGGGTAAACCGAGACCAACTCGGCCAAGGTCAGGGCAATGCAAATGTAGATCACAGTCGTCACCAGAAGACCCCAGACGCTGTTCATCGGGCCATAGGAGAGGGAAATGGCCAGGGTCGCTGCAATGACGAGCCAGCTATTGTTGACGTTGAATCCTGCGGCTAGGATACTCAACCAGCCCATATTCTTCTTGAACGGGGCTGGCTCATCCAGCTGGACCATCCAAGAATCCACCTTTTCCTCGGACTTATTCGGCTCCATTGCGTCTGGAAATTCTCGGCTGTTTGAGCTCTTGTTCGTAGCTGCTGTGTCGTTAATTTCCCGTGGACGGATGAGCTGGTCACGCCAATACACCTACAAGAATTGCCCACGTCGCTTTCATGGCTTCCTTTTGGTTTCTCCTCCATGTTTGCGAGTCAATTATAATCGAATAGAGACACCTTGAGAGAAGGACGAAAATATAAGGCTGGCTCTCGGAGGAGATGGGGGCCAGTTCAAGTAGTCTAATGACTTCAATGCGGACGGACATCTTCTGATTCAAGGCCCACGCTGATATGAAGCTATTATATTGGCCAGACTTGTGATAGGAATCCGCTCCCGACCCAAGGACATGGATATGGATGAGCTTAGCTGCTGCTGCTGCGGTGCTGTGCGGGGTCGGAAAGCCGCATTTTAGTTTCCGGGGTTTGTGGTCGGGCGGTCGCTAGTTGCTAGTTGACCGATACCAAAAGGTGGCTAGGGGGAGACGGAGGGTCAATTGCGGGTTCCATGTCCCCTATCAATGAATCAGTGATATCAGTGGATCTCCGTCCCTATCAATTCATCAAACTTCAAAGGAACGGCCATAGTTAGCTACCGAAGACCGGGAACTCGATCCAGCGGATTACAATCCGTTCCATGATAGAAACGTCCCAATTCCGAGCATACCAGACCAAGTGATCCTGACCTGAGTAAAGGGAATTCAACCCTCAATGGCTGTTTGGAAATCACGAAGAGGAATCTATTCAAGATATCTCGAACAAGATGCAAGAAGGAGATCAAATGAATGTCCGCTAACAGATTTCCAACTAGAATTAATAGCATACAAGTAGATATCATCAATCTCCCCCTTGTCAAATCATCTTCTTCTCGCGGTAGTACTCAGCATAGCTTGGCTGGTATCCTAAAACATATCTCCCAAATAATCCCATCGCCTGCAGAAAAGCCCTACTGGCCGCTACTCCTAACCATTTCGGAAATATTGGCAAACCCAGCGGCGTATCACTATCGTTCAGAAACACCATGAGTTGAAAGAGACTCGGCGCCTGGCCCGCTTTTCTACAATCATCCAAATACCCAAAGAAATTTCTGAAAAACCGCTCCTCACCCTCGACGTCTTCAGGTGTGAGCGAGACGTCAATAACAAGGGGCTCAGTTGTAGATGCGTTGTTGATGGTGTGATAGGTATTAGGTGGGATGGAGGCCGTCTTGACGCCATTCGGGTCGTCCGCTGAGAGGGTCTTCCAGGGCTTGGTTGCTGTGTCTTTGAAGAGGTGGCAGGATCCCGAAACTATGCGGAAATGCTCGGTCTGGTAGATGTGGAAGTGGAATGGCGGGACCATGATGGAAGGCTTTTTCGTGTCCCAAGGCGGGTGCATGTTTCTGAGGAGGTAATCTTCTGGAGATGACTTGCGGAATTCGAGGGAGGAGGCGCCATCTTCGTAGATGATTAGGGACTCATCTGCGCGATGGGTCCTCGGCGGCAATGGAGCACGACAAAAAGACAGCATTGTTAAACTTTGCCCCAAGATTTTGTTCTGATGAAATGAAAAGACAGACAGATGAGTACTGGCGCTGGGTATGGTTGGGTATGTGCGGCTTCAGCCTCTCTTTCGCTTTAGTACATCACGATTCGCCTAGTAAATATAAATGCTCCATCGGGCGCTGGATACCGCTCCCCTTGACCTCCCTAGTGCTCATCCTGGTTCCAACGGAAGTCGAAGGGAATGAGCAAAAATCTTGGGATGGCTCCGACAGACCAATCTCGGACGCCCGGATTCCGGATTTCCGCCCCACAACGTTGGGATTGTGCTAGGGGCGACATGTGGCAAAGCATCCAACCATTTATGGAAACCTTGTTGGCACTATTGCCGCTATCCGATATCTGGAGTTGAGATAGGACAGCAACGCTCCCTCTCCTATCTCGACAGGCTGCGTTCCGACTTGGAGGTATTAAAGCTGAAGCTGATAACCTGGGTCACGGTTCACCATATCACTGCGCCCGAAAAGAGCTTTATCTGCGGTGGGAATGAGCCTCAAGTACCGACGGTCCGGGGTTTCAATACCGATTTTTCGTCCATAGTTGATGGAGTGTATTATTATCCCTGAGGTCGAAATACTTCTAGAATTGATGCAATTAGGCCATGCTATCAGCCAGATCCCGTTGTCGTCGACAATGAATACAGCAACGGCCTGCCGATTAATAACCGAAAAGCCACAAAGCCACTAATTGATGTCGCTTTGATCCTGTACTTTCAAAGTTACGTCGTACTTCGTAGATACGACCTTTGTAATCGGAGTAGTCAACTGCAACATGGTACAATACTTGATCGGTCAATGGATCAAAGCTATCAATGGGTGCGCATGCCGACAGTGGATCTGTACTGTACCTTTATACTTCGTCTCAGTCGTACAACCACTGCCAGGCTGGGTGGTACCTCTGATATCGTATCAGTGCGCTGAAAGCCCTGATAAGGTTGCGCTACGACCTGGACCCCTGCTTAGTTTCAGTGTATCATCGTCCTCCGATTGGCTCCCCCGCATTTTAGACCCAAACGAGCGAATTAGCTTTGGTTGGGTCCTGCCTGCATTGTCCCAAGGAGGTTATCGTAGAGATTGTGACTGGGGCGGCGGAGCTTCAGTTCGCTACTTGGAAGCCGCCGTTGCCACTCGAAATCCCGTGCAGAGTCTCCGTGAGGCTTATTCCTTTCATATCTTAACCATCATTATAGTAGCCTTCTTCATTAATTTTTCCTTCATATTGTACCATATCAGACCGACGATATCTCAGCCCCGGATTCAAAATGTCTACCACGGATCCAGCCTCAGTCCCCCGCGTGTTACCCGCCGTAAGGACCCCCGTGACGGATAAGATTCTAATTCTCGATATGACTTCGCGAATACTGACACATTCATGCCCCCCTAGTGTGATCATTGCCATGCAAAGAAAGTATTGAAAGCCTTTGCCTTACTTTCCTCCTTCCGTAGAATCGATTTAGAGGTTTAACATACATCCGTCAGACGCGATGCGACCGACAGGACCCTTGCCGCAACTGCGTGACAGCACAATTAACTTGCTTCCGCCAACGTCCTCGACAAGTGGCACAGAACAAGAACACGTACTTCAACCCCCTTCCCCCTTCCCCCTTCCTTTGTTTCACGGTCGATGACATTGACCACCATCAAATCAGGGAGCGCCTTGATGCCGTTCTGGAACGCATGGCCAGGCTGGAGGAGATAATTGAAAGGAACTCGACGGGTAATAAGACCGCCTCTCCGCCGGAACGAAGGAGCTCAACCGTTACCACAGTACCTCCCCCAGAAATCAGTCAGGTTGAAGGCTCGGTGCTTGATGGAACATCTGAATCTAGCCACATCCGTGAAAGCGTGGAGTACACCGGGAAACGAAAGAGGCGAGAACTATCAGCCTCGTCTATCGGCGGGACCATTGCGGGCAATGAAGATGGCCGGCCGACTAGCCGGCCACGAAAAGACGAAGAAGCAGAGGTGGCGGTGGTGGTGGACGAGGACGAGGAGGAGGAACCAGAAGAGGGTCAGAGTCCCGAGGATAAGATGTTGGCCAATATTGACCTCAAGAGGTACCTTCGAATCGATCGCCAGAACTGCGATATGGACAAAGAGCGCCAAAGTGTTATCGAGTCGGCCATACGGCTGGCCAAGAGTGTCGCAATGGCCAACACGCAACTCGAGTTGAACCGGGACAGCCGACCCAACTTTTACGACCCGTCCATGTATCCTACGGCCGAGTTTTTGCACCTGCTGATGCGAGGTACGTCAGATGAAGCATACCCGACATGTTCTTCAAACCATTTCGTTTAGCTAATTGGTATGGCTATACATGATAGAAGGGTCAAGTAACCCTATTCTTTCATACACCCTCGTTCACTTTTCCACCGTGTCTCACTCTGTGCTGGAGGACATGGCATTCTCACTCATCAACCACACCGTCCACGATCAGAAGCGGATACAGTACCTTATCTGCGTTAATCACGTTGCATATGCCTTTCTCGTGGTCTTTTCGCCCGGTGCAAGTCCTGCAATGCGTCGAGAGCTGAGGAAATCGCGACGAAAATACCAAGACAACATGATGGCGGGGATTGCACACCTGGACACTTCTGTAAGGCCGGACAGAAGCCTGCTCTATGCCCTTCAGTCTGCGGTATGCCCTTTTTTACCTTCTGCTTAATCTTGAAGATTTGCCAACTAACTCTTCGGACTTTAGGCCATGTTGATGCAAGAAACAGGTCGGATGCGGCAATGTTGGCGATTCAACTCTTTAGCGTGTCAAGTCGGTGCAGCAGTCTCTCAAAGCCCGTCAACGAATGATGGCAGCCTGACGACGGAAGATTCCAAGTTATTGCGCATCACTTACATTCGGTCGTATGCGTTTAATTCCGCTCTCTCCGCCAATTTCTATCAACCGGCGTGCTCAGCAAGGCTGGAAATCGATCGCTCGGTGCTGAACACTGACCGCCCTGAGGATGCAATGCTGGAGACGCTGTTGTCTTTCGCAGAGGTTCAAGCGGTCATGATACAGGAGACGAAGAACTGCGCGAGTCATCAGCAGAAGTACCAGATGAACACGAACCGCTTGGCAAACCTCAAACATCAGATGAGGAAGATCCGTCTTAAAATCGAAGAGGTATGGGAGAATAGAACAACCCCTGGCTCCTGGTCTTTACTCTAACGCGATGGGTGGCGGCGCAGTACCGGTCAGAATCTCGATCCGCAACGGATGACTTTCTTCGATTCGAGTGGCTTACAATGGACTTTGTCTTCCATTCCATGATGACATCAATACTTCGCCTCGGTGCTACCGCGAACGACACTCATGCGCACTATTCATGTCTGGAGAGTGCGCGCAAGTGCCTATCCACCCTCAAGGACCTGCTCGAGGCATGGGATTGTTGCGCGAATCCAGATCTTTACGCAAGCTCGTTGGCATGGTAAGTGGCAGAACTAATGAAGTTGGTAGGATGCACCATCTAATCCGCGTTACGAACAGGGTAATTCCGTTGTTCCCACTCCGCCCTTTATATTTCGTCTTCACCAACATCGTCGCAACGTCCGACGACCTTGATCTCAAAACTCTCCAAGACATCGCAAAAGGGTTGTCCAAGAGAATCGACACGAGCCATTCAGTTTTCCAGATCCACCGACTCTGTGTATCTCTCATTGACCTCTACACGAGGTACGCCGATCGAGTCATGTACTCGCTAGAAGCACAGCCTGTGACTCAAGCCTTCCCGTCCGTTCCTGGCCGAACCGAAGTACCTCAAGACCACGACACCCGGCAGTATAGACCGATGCCGCCGCCATTCAACTTCACCTCCCAGCTCGAAACCGAGCTGTTCGAGCAGTTTTCCCTGCTCCCTAATACGATAAGCTCCGCTGAGGAACAGTTGAATCCACTCTCGCCTTGGGATCCGGCGTATTTTGAACGGCAGATAGATCGGGACTTGCTTTACATGAATCATGTTTCCAACATTTTTCAATAAAGTCGGGCCAAAATTGCGGACGGGGGGACATCATGATGAGGATGCATTTGTCTGGATGAAGGCGAATTCTCCTGCTAGGCGACGCAGAAGTGAAAATGCCCTACCGCGGTAGAATGCCCAGCTATCTATTCAGGTTTTAGCCCCGGTGTTTTGTTTCCGGCGACGAGTGTATGTACGAATTTGATGTCGTTTGTCCTAATAACAGTTTATTAATTGAGAACCACCACCACCGCCGCATCTTCTGGTACTGCTTGGTAGTGCTGCTATCAAAAATGGATCAGGCTTGCACATTGAGAAGAGCCTTTCCAACATTCTTCCCCTCAAGAAGCCCCACAAGTCCTTCTGCGGCTCGGTCTATGCCATGAGTCTCGCTCAAGACAGGCCGATAACTGCCCTCCGCGATCCACTTTCCCACATCTTCTTGGTGCCTAGCTCGATAAGCACCGCCCATATGCTCGTCAAAGACGCTCAATCCCCTCCAAGTCAGCCGCTTGCCTATGACCATACTGGTGTTCTTGATGCCGTATTGCTTTTCTGGTGGAATACTGTACTGAGACGCGTAGCCACATGCCACTGGATTAACGAAGAGGCATCAATATATTAGCATCTAACGGACCAAAAGGTGCTGGATTGGATTGTACTTACCGATCCTGCCCCAGTCTTTCAAACAGGAGATGGCAGCTTCAAGTTGCTCCCCGCCAACATTGTCGTAATAGACTAGGCCACGACACGTCAGACACTCTCGTTCTTAGGAAAAACTGAAGAAGAGGTCATAGATTCAAGCACTCACTATCAAATCCATTTGGTGCTAGCTGTCTGAGTTGCGACAGAATATCCCCACGTTTGTAGTTGAAAGCCCCGTGGAATTTAAAGACGTCAGTCAATAGCTTGAGCTTTTCGTCACTGCCCACGCTTCCAATGACCGTAAGGCCCTCGCGTAATGCCAATTGTCCAACAACTTGACCAACAGCACCACTAGCAGCAGAGATGAATATGGTCTCCCCCTTCTTCGGTCGTCCGATCTCGTAGAGGGCAGAGTAAGCTGTCAACCCCGGCATGCCCAACGGTCCAAGGAAGTACTTTAAATCCAAATTATGCGGATTCAGGATCGGGAAGAATTGAGCGGCCTCGTACGCGCCTACGGACACGTATTCTTGGATGAGACCCATCCCGACCACGACGGAGTCTGCAGGGTATTGTGCCATGTCGGATTTCAAAACGCGGACGATTATGCCATTTGGGATGACGCTGCCGGTTGGTAAAGGTTCGAATCCATCTCTGGCTTCCTCGGGTTTGACCATGCGGTGTCGTAGGTACGGATCGAATGAGGCATGGAGCACTTGGCCTGTGAATCCGCCCTTTGGGGGTGGGGAGGAGATATCGAAATCACTCTCTGAAATCACTAGGTCTTTTCCGGCGACGGGGATGCCGTCGGGGACTTGGGTAAAGACAAGAGATCTATTTCGTACCATGTTGTTAGTGAGTTTTTGACAATTATCTGGAGAGGAGCCTGAGTGAATTATTCGTCGAATTCGAGGAGAGTAATAACGGAGGTTCCTAAAGAGATGATATACTGCACATTGAACACACAAACTGGGCCGATTCCTCATAAGCTAGGGCGGCTGAGCGAAGGATCGCCCGAATCCGACTTCCGACTGCGCTTGGGACGAGGGAACGAAGTGTCCCGACGCTGGGACTAACTTCCGAGAAGCCGAGTGTAGGCATGCTATTATTAGCTTAGTATTGGAATTTCAAATCTCGGAAACACTGCATCCGTCGTCAGCTGTAGATTGTGGCATGTTGGAAGAAAGAACGAAAGTATGGGGAAGGCAGACATATGCTATCGTAGGATTTTCTGGCGGCCCATTGCGATATCAACTAGTAAGAATGACAGTATCATTAACAACGCCTATTCCTTTTGATTTAATCTACTGCATTTCTTTCTAGTGATCTTGGCTTAGAGATTTCATGATAAATACAGGCCCGAAAGGTCTAACTCTCCTTCAATCTATCGATTGCTCGCATCTTCAGTTAGCTGGCGCGCGAAGCAGCCATCCCAAGCCAGCCAACGTATCCTTTGGGTATTTTTTACTTGAAGAATGACTCGGGTAGTTGGGAACAAACATATGGGGAAGCCCAGGATACACATCAACCCTCGTCTCAATACCGTGATCCTCCCGGAGAACACGCTCATAGATCAAGCCCTCATCACGAAGGACATCCAGACCGCAGATCTGGAAGTAAGTTCGCGGCAATCCTGCATGAGCCTTTTCGCCTCCAGGCCAGTTAATCGGACTCCAGACGTATGATTGGAGGTCTGCTTCGTATGCCTCGGTATACATGTCCATAAAAGCTTTGCTAAGCACGGGCGAATAGGCGTTTTGCTCGCGACTCTTGTAGAGGGGGAGATATTTCTCCGGAACAGCCTCGGGCGCCAGAACAAGGGGCACGTTGAGATAGAGGCCGGTCAGTAGTGGGCTAAGCGCTTCGTCTCGCGCGAGATGAGAAAGGACGATGGCAATGTTACCGCCGGCAGATGTTCCGCCTAAAACAAAGCCTTTCGATGCATCGGCTCCCAGCTTCCCCGAATTCTCGCTGATCTGGACCACAATGAGCATCGCATCTTAGTATTTTTTTCTTTTTCTTTTCTTCTTGACTCGAAGAATTAAAACAGACTGAGAATACTCACCCATTTCAAGGCATCCCAACAGTCATCCGTCGCGACAGGAAACTTATGCTCAGGCGCCAGCCGATAGCTCAAGCTCACAGCAACACAGCCGTAAGCCTGCACCGCCTTCACGCAAGTCGCGCCCTCCATCTCGGGGCAGCCGTAACAGAATCCTCCGCCGTGAATGAGTACGAGGAGCGGACGGGATCCAGCAGCCACATTGTGCGGTCGATAGACCAATGCACGTTGAGTGCCACCATCTCTTCGAGGAATTTGGATTTCTTCGCAGTTTGCAAGACCGCTAGACTCTGAGAGGGCGGCATCGGCGAATGCTTTGTATTTGGGATACCAGGCATCACGAGTAGAGACGACGGCATTCACGTCTGGCGTCTTTTTGAACGCGGGGTTGGTATCTCTTTCCATCAACTGCATCCTGGTGAGTATGAATCTGTATAGGCTGAAATAACCAATCCCGCGTGTTGCTCACATCTTTCAGTTCCTCGTCTATTTGCCCCCATTCAATCCATGTTGCTGGGTCTTCAATAGTGGGTGCCATCGTCGCTGGTGTGGCTCTCAGTGAAAACTTCAGAGACGGGTGTAGGTGTGAACGGTTAAGGCCATAGAGTCAATAAAATGCACTATTAAATTCAATTTAGTTATTAAATCTTCCAAGGCTAGCGCAGTGATTTTGGTCGTGATCATTCCCTGAGTGGTCGGTCGGTTTGCCGAAGGAGGTGGCGGCTGTGGGCGGGGTCTTGTCGGAGTCCCGGATTCCCGCCTCCCGGCTGGTTCCGGGCTCACTGCCGACGCTCCTGGTTCAACAGCCGCGACAACAATGACGTGCTAATCGCTTCTTGATTGCCCAAATTATTCTGAACTATAGATGCTCTAATCTCACGAGCTATAATGCGTAGAAGGATCAGCTTGGACCAAAAAAAACCGGTCCTGTTGGACGTTTAAGTGATTTCCAATCAACTGAACATTCTTTGTACGGTCTGTCTTCAATCATCATCACATCAGAATCTCAGTTAATGGACAATGGCTTCACAAATCCCCACTGGAGCACCAAGTCCATTAAATCACCCGTCCATCGGGCGAATCCAGGGCAGATATGGCAAAGGTGTGATCCAATACCTGGGGATCAAGTACGCATCGCTAGAGAACCGCCTTGCGGATGCCAGGATCATGGATTACTCCCCATCGCAAGTAACAGATGCTACGAGACATGGGTAGGTGATTTGTTTCCCCAACTACTGTCGACCTTCCAATGTGCTGAATGAAATCAAGACCACCAGTGGTTATTCCTGCAGAATCTGCGAAAATGGAAATGGGATTCATCCAGAAGGAGATTTCTGAATTGAACGTCCCCGAGATGTCAGACGTCAACGGCCTGAACCTTAATGTCACGGTGCCCCTCGAGGGTGGTGAGAATCTTCCGGTGCTCGTGTACATCCATGGAGGCGGGTTCACATTCGGCTCCTCCTCATATCCCCATTATGACCAAAGCAAGGTTGTTGAGCTATCAGTTATCATGAATCAGCCGATAGTTGCAATCAACTTCAAGTAAGTTCAACCGGCGGCTTGGAGATTTCCACTTGAATTGGTATTAAACGGCCTGTACAGCTACCGTCTTGGAATCCCCGGCTTCCTCACATCCAAAGAGTTGCGCGACGAGGGTTATAAACCCAATAGGGGTCTCAAGGACCAGCACACTGCTCTGGAATGGGTTAGACGATATGTCTCTGGCTTTGGAGGCGATCCCGAGAGAGTTACACTCGTGGGCCAGAGTGCTGGGGCGGGTATGTAAACCGTCCAGGGCCATTTTATTTTGATAAAAACTAACATTGAACGCAAGCTTCTGTTAATTTCTTGATGCACAACGAAGAGAAACTGTTCCATCAAGCGATCCTTCTCGGCGGATCATTCTTGATGATGAAGCCGGGAACCACAGATACGGCAGAGAAGATGTACAACGCCGTTGTTCGAACCTTGGGTCTGGAGAGTCTAGCTCCAGCTGAAAGAGTGAGAACACTACTTTCGACGCCCCAAGAAAAATTAGTCGCCAAGATTTCGAAGGAGATGCCTTCTCTGGGGCCAATCATTGATGGACAGTTCATGCCGGCCGCAGCTACGTTCAGTGAGCTCAATGATCAATCTGCACTCTCCCTTCCCGGATTGAAGTGGTGCAAGAGGCTGTTGTCGATAGAAAGTCGGCATGATGTAAGTTTTGCGTCCACTCTTCCACTACTCGCAATTCTTCTGCTAATCGAGCCAGGGTACAATATTTGCGCTCGTCAACCTGAATTTCCGCCGAGAGGGAATCAACAAAGCCTTCACTAGTTTTGTCAAGAAAAGCTTAGATCCCGAGGCTGCGTCGAAGTTGCTTGGCTTCTATGGTATCCAGGCCAAGACTAACGACTCTGAAGCGCTCGAAGCAATCACGCAGTTCATCACAGACATTGCGTTTTATGCTCCTTCAGTGAGGATCGCAGAGTCTTGGCCTGGGGCTGCTTTCTTGGGCCATTTCAACGAGCGCAATCCATGGGACGGTCCGTATAAAGGGAAAACCAATCACTTGCTGGACGTTGCCTACCTTTGGGGGAACTACAACCAGTCGTACACTCGCCAGAACTGGACAGTCGCTCGAGCGCTCGCCGAGAATGTCGTCAGTTTTGTGTCTGAAAAGGACCATCTCCCAGAGTTCAAGGCAAAGCGACTTGTAACGGTCTACGGCCCTAGCGAAGAAGACATCTCAAGCCAAACAGTGGCTTGGGACAGTAAAGAGACTGGCCGGAATCCCGCGATCTTTCAGTTGGCTGAGGAGCTTGGTGGGCTCGATAAATTGCTGGATGTAGCACAAGGATTTCTGGGTGCGGATTGACCGGGCTCGATCCCGTACCTTTGTACTTCGACTTCACTGAATAGAAAATTGGTTGACATCGTTTTAAAATATATTTCCCCTTCCTAGGCCTCATTGCGATGTTGGCTGAAGCAGCGGGACTCCTTCTCCCCAGGACAGGCTTAGCCGGAAGCTGGCTCTTGAATATCCCGACTGTGAATCTGCACCATAAACCTCTTTAAACAACAGATGTTGGCATGGTTTCTGGAGTAGTAGCCGACAGCCTGACCCTGTCTCCGGAACCTCCTATACACAAGGTCGGCCCAGTCGATGGAAGCTTAAGAATCCGGACACCATATTCTTGATATTTCTCGTCGCAGGATGAGGAAAATCAAAACTTGGATCATTATATATTTTAACCAATCTCCATAATGCATCTAGTACTCCATGGCAGGAAACACACAAGACCAACTCGACAAAGTGTCTTCGCAATTACAAGGCCTAATTAGACTTCGCCACCTCCACAAACTGCCCCAGCTGGGCAGGCATCCTTGGGCAAGAACTATGCCTTTAATGGGCTTCTCAACTGAACAAAGTCACTCCATCGAGGACCGCGCATGTTCCACCAATAGTGCCAGATACGGTAATGGTTGTACATGGGCGTGGCTCCAGCAGGTGTCTTTTGCGCGTTAGAATCTATGCTTTATTCCCCGTGTAATATCAAGAAAGAAACTCACCTTGTGATACGTCGCACACTGCCCAGACAAGAACGACGGCGTACCCCGATTGTCCCTCAGCCAATCGTTGAAGCGAGTCTGGACTTGGTTGTCGGGGTGAAGAGCAAATGGACCCTTCTTCGACTCCTTCTTAATGCGCCGGAGAATCTTGAGATGATAGTCGATCTGAATCTCGACAACTGTTGTGATGTTGGACCAGTAGTTTGTAGAATTGGGCCCAAGAGTAAGGAACAAGTTTGGAAAACCAGTAACAGCAACGCCTTCTCCTAAATTAGCAAAACTCTTCCATCCGCTCACTTAGATGAATGAGTATACTCACTCCAGTAGGTCTCGGGATAGTCTTTCCAAGTCTGAGAGAGATTCTTCCCACCTTCTCCGTAGATCTGGAAATGACCTCCGGAATCATTCATATCAAATCCCGTTCCCCAGATCAAAACGTCAATTTCTCTCTCAGTCTCCTTGATGAACTCCTCCTCTGGGGCCTTGGGCTGGTATGAACCCGCAGGTTGCGCAGCACGTTCTTCTTCAGACAATGCGAGCGGCGATTTCGATACGATGCCCTTCTCGGTGATGAGAATCGGCTTCTCTGTCACTAGTTCAACGTTGGGTTGGTTAAACATGGAGTACCAATCGTCGAGGAAGAGGACTCGCTTGCAACCAAATTCATTGGCCGGACGCAGCTTCTCTTTCACAACGGGATCCTTGATTTCCCGCTCCAGGAACTCGATGCACGCATCATGCATCTCCCGGTTCTTCTCAGTCCCACTGATCCACATCGGCTTTGTGCCATCAAACTATGTCGAGAATATGATTAGCGAGTGTAATGGCAGCAAGGGGACTCGAAAGAACTTAGGAATCGCTAGATGCCTTACAAATACGACCCAAGATACGTGATAGAGCCAAAGTATCGGGTAGAACCATCTGAACAATGTCCTCTCCCAGCCCGGAATCGTATGGTTGTTGCGAGGAAGGACGTGGCCACAGCTTCGCTGGAACATGTAAAGCTCCTTTACGATCGGTTGAATCTTAGGCGCAACCTGAGCCGCACTCGGGCCCGTCCCAATCAGAGCAACACGTTTCCCCGTCAGGTCAGCATCGGAAGGCCATTCCGCAGTGTGCCACTGCTCGCCCTTAAAGTTACTGCTGCCGGGAATATTGGCATATTTCGGACGGTGGAAGCCCCCCCCATTGTCAAAAAGGACGTTCGCAATCCACTTCGTCTTCTGGCCCGTCTTTCGATCCTCTACCAGGACTTCCCACAGGAGAGTGTCTTCGTTCCAGCGAGCCTCGTGAACTGTCGTATTGAAGAGGGTGTTCTCTTGAAGAGACCTCCGGTTGGCAAAGCGGGCATAATACTGCTGAATATGCTTACCATCGGCGAACTTCTTGGCCCAGTCTTTTGTCAAAGTTAGCCAAACTGAATACCACGGGAAGAAAAATCGAGGCCACGAACCAGAATTGAGGCAGGTCTTCATCACATATGCGTGGCTTGGGATATCGCAAGCGACACCGGGATACCGATTGCTCTCCCAAACACCGCCGAAATCGTTGTTTCTATCGAAAATGACAAACTCATCTCGCTTCAGAGTTCCTGTTTCTAAGAGCCTATCACCGAGGGAGATGCCGCACATGCCTGCGCCGACGATTACGCAGAAAATGCGCTTCACGTTGTCTTTGTTGTCCATTATTGTTTGTACTGCGTGTGATGATGAGGCTTGATGATGAGGCTTGGCCGGAATCAATTTTCTTGAGACGGAATGGAAAATGACTCTCTATTTGTTCATTGTAGGTCTCTACTAAAAGATGCCCTTGATGCTACGATAGACTTGTCCTCCTTCGTCCAGCAAACGCGAGAAGCGCCTACCCGTTTCCCATTGCCACAATATGGTGCCACTTTTCGGGGCTTCTTGGAACCTCGAACAACCTCGAGTCTTCTTGAGCGTCCGCGCGGACTTGCTGGCTCCGGAAGTGGTTTCTGTTGAAAATTGGCGGCAATGTTGCCATGTTCCCCAGCTTGAAGGAACGTTATCCAACTTTCCGAAGAGCCGATCCACACCCCCTCCGGGGCGCGCTCCCTTATCCGTGCTCTGAAGATTATCTTGGTCGACGTTGAAAAGGATTGGGTGGGGTTGGTCGGAAACCGGATTCCGGGGCCCGGTGGTGGCAGCGTGCGGCGAGTCTCGCCACACGGAATAGCGTTTGACTAGCAATCGCCAAGGCGATTTGATACGATTACGCTCTGAGAAAGTGGCGGGCATCAGGCATTCACTCAATCAGCGACATCAATGATAGCCCGCCCCCAGGGCCTGGCGATCCGCTCTAGCACGAGACCAGATCCTGGAGTCCTAAGCATTGATCCAAGTGTAGCGCACGAGGTGTATCAAGGAATAGACAGACCAAATTGATCCGCCGACCGACTGCGAAGTATAGACAAGAATTACAGCCTTATGCCTAAGTATTTTGATCTAAATTGTCTCAGTGATGTACGCGACCACATGGCTTCATGAAAACACATCGCATCTCACCGAAACTAGGGCAATGTTGACAAGGAATCAGTTATGGCCAAATTGAAAGCACTAATTTACAAATTGAGTCTCTTATTACAACTCTACTTAATAGTGTAACGAAGCATGAATCTCTTCTCTCTTGTTGAGATCCCCTGAAACAGCCGGCAGCCTCTCTCAGGCTTGATTCCTATTCCTCATCAAAACCTTGAACTCGGAGTCCGGCGAAACCTGAATAACCAATTAGTCTCGCCGTATTCCCTTTTCCATGCCATTTAGTTGTTTTGCACTTACAAGAGCTTCAAAAGCGTGATTCGTGGGTGCTTCGGGACCTGCTTGCTTGAAATCGTATTTCCGTAGAAACTCGGCCATGGCGAGCTTAATATTGAGGTGGCCAAGATACCGCCCTGGGCAAGCGTGCCTGCCATACCCAAAGGATAGGTCGTCTTTCCCAACGCTGATATAGAGGTATTTGTTCTCGTGGCCAGTAACTTGCCGCTTCTTGTAGAATCGCAACCCGTCAAATGTGGACGCGTTCTCGTAGTGAGAGTTATCGTGGTGAATGGAGTACGTGTTCACCTCGAGCTTTGTGCCTTTGGGAATGAACGTTCCGTCGGGGAGTGTCATGTCCGCTGTAGCAGCGCGTTGGAATGTGCCTATACCTCGTCAGCATGCGTTCACATCATAGAGAGGGAGACGGGGAGGAACTCACTCAAATCAGCCGCTGCCAGGCGTTGGCTCCGCTTGATGAAGCTGTCCAGCTTTTGCATAGCAGGAATCGCCTGCTTCGTAAACATACCATTTTCATCAACAGGTACAGACTCCACCTCCTCACGAAGGATGGGGATATACTCGGGATGCATGACAAGATCGTAGAGAGCCTGCACAGTCGAAGCGAAAGTAGTGACGGTACCAACAGCAACCAAGGTCATCTGGAATAGCACCTGTTTCTCCAGGTCGTCTTCCATATGAGCGTCCTTCCCCGAGCTCAAGTAGTCTAACATTGTAGCCGGGCTGTCGATGTTCCAGCCCTTCCTCTTCCTCTCTTGCATGCATTCTCGGACCCTCT
>Ga0164243_10006237_pt1 | contig 18092 bp, 16 predicted proteins | sample OricompcompostOP_FD_108781 | JGI IMG/M metagenome (GOLD analysis project Ga0164243, IMG submission 108781) | Organic Plus compost microbial communities from Emeryville, California, USA - Original compost - Organic plus compost (OP) | ecosystem: Engineered > Solid waste > Mixed feedstock >... | reverse complement strand
TCGCAAACGGCCATGATCGCCTTCATGTGATGTTCGACGATGAGCAGCGTCAGCCCCTGGTCGCGCAGCGAGCGGATCAGCGTCAGGATCTCCTGCATCTCGACGTGATTGAGCGCTGCCATCACCTCGTCGAGCAGCAGGACCTTGGGCTCGGTGCACAGGGCACGCGCCAGCTCGACACGCGCCCGTTCTGGGAACGACAAGTCGTCGGCGCGCTTGTCCGCGGCGCCGGCGAGACCGACCCGCTCCAGGCAGGAAAGGGCGAGCGCCCGCGCGCCGGCCACGTCGTAGCGCAGCAGACCGGCCGTCAGCACGTTCTCCAGCACCGTGGCTTCCCCGAACAGGGCCACGTTCTGGAACGTCTTGGTCATGCCGCGGGCGGCGACCCGGTGCGGCTTCCAACCCGCGACGTCCGTTCCTTCGAGCAGGATCGAGCCCCGATCCGGACGGACGACACCGACGAGCGTGTTGAAGAACGTCGTCTTGCCGGCGCCGTTCGGCCCGATCAAACCGACGATCTGGCCGCGCGACACGGAAAACGACACATCGGACAAGGCCTGTAGCCCGCCGAAGCGGCGCGACACGCCATTGACGGCGAGGATCGTCATGGCTTCTTCCGGACTTTAGAGGACACCGCGTCGAACAGCGTCACCAGGCCCCGCGGCCGCCACAGGATCACGGCGATGAGCACGAGGGCGTAGGCGATCTGCGACAGGCCCGCAGCACCGCTCGACAGCAGGTCGTTCGCGAACTCTTCCAGCGGAATGATGAACGCGGCGCCGATCAACGGGCCCAGCGCCGTACCCACGCCGCCGATGATGGCGATCAGCGCCACGCGCACGGAAATCGGCACCAGGCCGAAGGCCGTGTCGGGATCGAAGAACAGCGCCAGCTGGACGTAGAGCGTGCCGAGGGCGCCCATCAACGCGCCGGAGATGACCGCCGCCGACAGCTTCACCCGCATCGTGTTGACGCCGATCACCTCGGCCGCCGCCTCGTTGCCCTTGATGGCGCGGAGCCGGTAGCCCATCGCGCCGCGATCGATCCAGACGAAGACCGCGGTCACGAGCAGCAGCGCCAGCAGCGCGATATAGGCGTGCGGAACGGTCGTGCGGAACGAGTACATCAGCGGATCCGGCGCCATGAACGGCACCGAGATGCCGACCGGCCCGCCGGTCAGCGACGACCAGACATTGGCGATCACCCGCATCACCTCGCCGAATGCAAGCGTGGCCAGGGTGAAATAGTGGCCCTGCAGCCGCATCGTCGGCAGTGCGATCACCAGCGCCGCCACCGAGGCGAGGGCGGCCCCCGCAAAGAGGCCGATCCACGGCGACAAGCCGAAATTGATCAACAGGAGGGTCGACGTATAGGCGCCGATGCCGAAGAACGCCGCATGTCCCAGCGAGATCTGATTGGCGAGTCCGCCGACGATGTTCCACGCTTGGCCCATCGCCGCGAACAGCAGCGTCAGGGTGAGAACGCGAATCCAGTAGCCGCGCGCGTCGAGGAAGAGCGGCAGCGCCGCCGCCACCGCGATGAGGAGGCCGAAAATGATCCAGCGTCTCATCGCGCGGCTCCGATCAGGCCTTGCGGCCGGAAGGCCAGCACCAGAATGAACACCACAAACAACACCAGGTTCTGCAGTTGAATCGGGAAGAACAGGGTCGACATCGACTGGACGACACCGACCGTCAGGCCGCCGATCACGGCGCCTGCCACGCTCCCCAGGCCGCCCAGCACGACGACGGTGAACATCAGCACGACGAACTGGCCGCCGACGGTCGGAAACACGGTCGTGTAGGGCAAGATCACGGCACCGCCGAATGCCGTCAGGCCGACGCCCAGCGCGAAGGCCATCTTGTACATGAAGGCGGTATCGATGCCCATCAGCTGCGCCGCGGTCGGATTTTGCGCGGTTGCGCGCATCGCCCGGCCGAACCAGCTGAAGCCCATGAACCACCACAGGACGGCGCCGCAGAGCACCGACATGACGAAGGCGATCAGATAGGGGACGCTGACGAACAGCGGTCCGAGCTGCAGCGACATCGTCTGGTACGGGGTCGTCACCGAGCGGAATTGCGAGCCGAACAGCATCAACGCGCTGTTCTCGATCAGGATCAGCACGCCGACCGTGAGGAAGATCTGCGCCACGGCCGGCGCTTTCAGGACGCGCCCGATCAGCTGTCCTTGCACGACCCAGCCGATGGCGAACGCCGCCGCGAAGGACAGCGGCGCCGCCACGACCGGGTCAAGGCCGAGATAGGCCCATGCAAACCAAGCCACGAACATGCCGATCATCAGGAACTCGGCCTGGGCGAAGTTGACGATGCCCATGACGCCGTAGACCAGCGTCAGCCCGATCGAAATCACGGCGTAAACGCCGCCGATCAGGAGGCCGTCGAGAAGTGCCTGAAGATACGCCACTGTTCGCTACCCGTTGCGATTACGACTTCCAGACGGCTTCGCCCTTGGCAAATTCCTTGGGCCACACCGACACGAGTTCCTTGTTCCGCCACTGCACCATGACCGGGACGGACAAGGTGTTCAGGCCGGTGTCATCGAACTGCACGGCGCCACCGGTCATGGCCTTGGTCCAGCCGCCCTCGAAGCGGGCGCCGCGCAGCGCCGCCGTGATGGCCTCGGCCTTGGACGACTTGGCCTTCTCGATCGCCTGCGCCAGCACGTCCATGCAGACCGCGTGCTCGAGCGCCTCGTGCACCATGAAGTAGCCGAACCGCTTGCGGAAGCGGTCCGTCAGCTCGGGCGCGAGGTCGTAGTTCGCCGGCGAGATCGACAGGACGCCTTCGGCGAACTCGCCGAGACCCTTCTCGAAGTCCGGAATGACGTAGCCCGCGGCGCCGCCGATCGCCGGGATGGTGATCTTCTGCTGGCGCATCGTGCGGATGATCAGCAGGCTGTCGTTGAGATACGACACCGGGAACACCGCCTGAGCGCCGGACGTGCGCAGCTTGTTGATCAGCGGGGTCGCGTCGGTGATGCCGAGCGGGTAGGCGTCGTCCATCACAACCTGGACGCCGGCCTTCTTCGCCGCCTGGCGCAGACCTTCCGCCTGGGCGGTACCGTAGGCGGTGTCCTCGTACATGATCGCGACCTTCTCGAGCTTCTGGCCCGCGGCCTCGGCGATCGCACGCGTGTAGTCGAGCTGCGCCGCGCCGAGCACCGACGCCTTCGCGACCACCTGGAAGATGCTCTTGAAGCCGCGGCCGGTGATCTGGTCGGCGAAGGACATGGTCAGCAGCGGCAGCTCGCGCCGCTCGGTCACTTCCGAGATCGCCAGCGTCAGCGACGACGCGAAGGCCCCGAGAATGGCCGACACCTCGTTCTGGGTGATGAGTCGCTGCGCCACGGTCGCGGCGGTCGTCGGCGTCGAGGTCGAGTCGGCCACCACCAGGTTGATCTTGGCGCCGCCCAGGGCCTTGATACCGCCGGCAGCATTGATCTCGTCGGCGACCAGCTCGATGCCGTTGCGCGAATTGATGCCGAACTGCGCGTTCGCGCCCGACAGCGGCAGGATGACGCCCACGTTGACCGTGCCGCTCTGCGCTCCGGCGCGGCGCACGAACGGCGCAGCCACCAGGGCCGCGCCACCGGTCGCGAGGACGTGGCGCCGGGACATCGGCAGCACGCCATCAAGGAACTTCTTCGTCATGGTCATCCTCCGCTTGGATTGTTGCCATTATGGCGACACAGATCCGATCGTCCGTCAAGCGGATTGACAGATTGTCTGAGAGGAACCAAGACTAGTCCAATGAAGCCCACCCAGCCCGATTTGCGGGTTGCCCGCGAAGTGACGACCCTCCGAATGGCGGTCGAGCAACGCCTGCGGGACGCCATTGCTGCGGGCCTGTTCAAGCCGGGGCAGCGGCTGGTCGAGCGCGAGCTCTGCGAAATGACCGGCGTGGGACGCACCTCGATTCGGGAGGCGCTGCGTCAGCTCGAGGCCGAAGGCCTGGTCGTGACGGTTCCGCACCGGGGCCCCGAGGTCAGCACGATCAGCCTCGCCGAGGCCGAGCAGCTCTATGAAATGCGCGCGATGCTCGAGGGGTACGCGGGCCGGGAATGCGCCCGCCGCCGCGACCCGGACATCATCGCCCGTCTGCGCCGCGAGGTCGAGCGTCTACACGCCGTCGTGCGCGATGACAATTGGGGCGACCTGCTTTCGACCAAGACCGAATTCTACGCCGCGCTGCTCGAAGGCTGCGGCAACGTCTTCGCCCAGCGGTTCCTGCGGATGCTGCATAACCGCGTCACCTTGCTGCGCATGACTTCGATGGCGCATTCCGGCCGGATCGAGAACAGCCTCGTCGAGATCAGCGAAATTCTCCACGCGATCGAAGCCGGCGATCCCGAGCGGGCCGAGCGCGCCTGTCTCACCCATATCCGCAACGCCGCCGAAGTGGCGCTGGCGGTGTTGAAGCAACAGCAGAACTCCAACGAAATGAAAGGTTCGATATGACCGAGTCCCTGTTCGACAAAGGCCTGAAGGTGCGCCGCGAAGTGCTCGGCGCCGAGTATGTCGACAAGTCGATCGCCTCCGCCGACGACTTCAACCGGCCGATGCAGGAACTGACCACCGAATGGTGCTGGGGCAACATCTGGAATCGGCCCGGCCTCGACCGCAAGACCCGCAGCCTGCTCAACCTCGCCATGATCTCGGCGCTGAACCGCCCGCACGAGCTCAAGCTGCACGTCGCCGGCGCGCTCCGCAACGGCGTCACCAAGGACGAGATCAAGGAAGTGTTCCTCCAGGTCGCCGTCTATTGCGGCGTTCCCGCCGGGATCGACAGCTTCCGCATCGCCCGCGAAGTGTTCAAGGAGATGGAAGGTGCCTGAGGCCACTTCGCCCATTTCCCCGCCGGCGCGCGTCACCGTCATCGGCCTCGGCAATATGGGCCGGCCGATGGCGGCGTGCATCGCCCGCGGCGGCTATGCCGTCACCGGCTTCGACCTGTCGCAGGACGCGCGGGCGCGTTTCGAGGCTGACGGCGGCCGCACCGCGCCCGACATGGCGCAGGCGGTCGCCGATGCGGCGGTCGTCATCACGCTGCTGCCGAACGGCAAGATCGTGCGCGCCGCGGTAGAGCAGATGCGGCCGCATCTGCGCCCGGACGCCGTCATCGTCGACATGAGCTCGTCCGACCCGCTCGGCACCCGCAAGCTCGGCGAGGAGCTCGCGGCGGCAGGCTTCGCCTTCCTCGACGCCCCGGTCTCCGGCGGCGTCAAGAAGGCGGCCGAAGGCACGCTGGCGATCATGGTCGGCGGTGACGCCGCCGCAATCGACCGCGTCGCGCCGGTGCTGCAGACGATGGGCAAGTCGATCTTCCGCACCGGGCCCCTCGGGTCCGGCCATGCGGTCAAGGCGCTCAACAACTACGTCTCCGCGGCCGGCCTCGTCGCCGCCATCGAGGCGCTGCATGTCGGCAAGGCCTTCGGCATCGACCCGAACGTCATCGTCGACGTGCTCAACGCCTCGACCGGCCGCAACAACTCGACCGAGAACAAGCTCAAGCAGTTCGTCATCTCGGAGAGCTACGCGTCCGGCTTCGCCCTCGACCTGATGGCGAAGGATATCCGCACCGCCGACGACCTCGCCGCCGCGATCGGCGTGCCCGTGCCGCTGGCGGACAAGACCGCCGAGCTCTGGGACAAGGCGGCCGCGGCGCTCGGACCGGGCGCCGACCACACGGCGATCGATCGCTTCCTGCGGTCGCGGTGACCTCGTGTCCGGCGCTCCGTTCGAAGTCCTGCGCGAGCGTCTGACCGCGGCCCTGGCCCGGCCGGACCTCGCCTTCGTGGCGAGCGGCCTGGCCGGCCGCATCCGGTTCCAGGTCGGCGCAGCCGCGCTCGATCTGGTTCTGGCCGATTCCGGCCTCACGGTGGCGCCGGCGGAGGACGACGCGCGCGTCGTGATCGCCGCCGACGACACCGCATGGGAAACGGCGTTGGCGAGTCCGCCGCCGCCGCTGTTCCATTCCTTCGCCGCCATCCAGCTGCGCAACCCGGCCTTCACGGTCAGTGGCGACCCGCTCGCCATCGCCCAGGCGCGCGCCTTGCTCGAGGCTGTGTTCGAGGCGCTGCAAGGCGCGCCACGCGCGGCTTCACGGCGCTGGCGGCGCAGCAGCATCATCGGCGCCTATGCGGCGCTTCGCGGCCCCGGCGGTGACACCGCCGAGATTTTCTATGAAAGCGCGGGGCAGGGGCCGCCGCTGTTGTGCCTGCACACGGCCGGTGCGGATTCACGCCAGTTTCACGGCGTGCTCGGCGATCTTGAGATCACCGCCTCCTGGCGCACGATCGCCTTCGACATGCCGTTCCATGGCCGCTCGTCGCCGCCGGAAAGCTGGGACGGCGGGCGCTATCGGCTCGACCAGGACACCTATCGCGACTGGTGTGCCGCGTTCATCGCCGAGGTGGTGCGGGAGCCGGTCGTGGTCATGGGCTGCTCGATGGGCGCCGGCATCGCGCTCGTCCTCGCCGCCGACCGTCCCGATCTCGTCCGCGCCGTCGTCGGTCTCGAAGCGCCGGTCCGCCCGCGCGGGCGCCGCAATCCCTATCTGACGCACGCGCAGGTCCATGGCGGCTGGCATTCCTCCGCCTATGTGCGCGGGCTGCTGGCGCCGCAAAGCCCGGCAGCCGACCGCCGCCAGGCGGCCTGGATCTATTCCCAGGGCGCACCGGGCATCTACGACGGCGACCTGATCTTCTATTCCGACGAGTTCGACGGGGAGACGGTGGCGCGCCGCATCGACGGAACGCGGATCCCCGTGGAACTGCTGATCGGCCACTACGACTTCTCCGCCACGGTCGACGATGCCCGCGCCCTGGCCGGCTGGATTCCCGAGGCGAAGGTGACGGAAATGCCCGATCTCGGCCACTTCCCGATGACCGAGCACCCGGAGCGGTTTCGCGACTACCTGCTGCCGGCGCTCGCCCGGATCCGTGACCGGATCGGCTAAACGGGCAGGCGGCTTCCGCCGCCTCGTGCCTGGCGGACGGCACGGGCATTGCCGGACGTCGCGCGCGCGGTCTACATTCCCTTGAGGCTGACAATGCGCTTGCGGATCACGTGCGCATGCTGCGTGTCGGTTCAAGCGGGAGCGCGTCGCCATGGCAGTCGCAGCAGGCCCATCTGCCGATCGCGGCCCTCTGTCGATCGCCGCCCGTCGGTTCCGGACGCTCCGCCGCCATGCAGCCGCCGCCGCGTTCGTTGCGGTTATCGCATTGGCACCGGCACTCGCCGCGTTCGAGATCTATCCAGGAGCAAAGCCGAGCCCCGATCTCGAGGCGGCGGCCAACCGCGACGAAGTGCAGATCGGCATCGATCCCGACGAAGGGACCGTATCCTATTTCGTCTCGTCCGATTCATTCGAAGACGTGCTGGCTTTCTATCGCCAGCGCGGCCGCGACTTCGCGATGCCGCCGATGCCCGGGCTGTCCGACGACGGCCATGATCGCGGACTGGCGGCCGAGATCACGTTCGGCCCTCAGGGGCTGAAGGCGGTGCCGACCGGCCTGCGAGTGAAACAGGCTTTCATCATCCTCGACGGCGCCGAGGACATCTTGGAGTCCAGGGATTGGGTGACGATCATCCACCCCGTGATCATCGGCACCAAGACGACGCAAGGCGGCGGATGGCGCTTCACGCCGGTCCGGACCGACAATGCCACTGCCATCGTGCGGATGCAGCGGCAGTAGCGCAGCGGCGCAAGGGGTCTTGAGGCGGATCGCGGAAGCCCAGTTCTGCTCTCGATGTCCTGTGCCGCGAAGGACGGGCCATCGCACCGGATACCCGCGCGCTGCCATCCGCCCTGATCGGGCGGATGGCGTGTGCGTCGGTTCGACCGCTCAGCGGCGCGCGGCCTGCGCCCCGTAGACGTAGCTGTCGTAGCTGTACTCCGCGACGCGGAACCACTCGAAGGACTCGTCGCGGAACTTCTTCCAGTCGGGATAGATCTTGGCCCAGGCCGGGTGCTTCTTGCTGTACTCTTCGTACAGTTCGAACGCCGCCTTGTAGGCCGCATCCATCACGTCGCGGGGCAGCGGCCGCAGCTTCACGCCCTTGCCGACCAGCGAACGAATGGCGTCCTTGTTCTTGACGTCGTACAGCGCCTGCATGTTGAGGTTCGCCGCCTTGCAGGCCGCGTCCAGCGCCGCCTTGTAGGCGTCCGGCAGGCTCTCGTACTGGGCCTTGTTGATGAAGAAGTGGATGGTCAGTCCGCCTTCCCAATAGGCCGGGTAGTAGTAGTTCGGAGCGATCTGGTAGAAGCCCAGGCGCTCGTCGTCGTACGGGCCGACCCACTCGGCCGCGTCGATCGTCCCGCGCTCGAGCGCCGGGTAGATGTCGCCACCCGGAAGCTGCTGCGGCACCACGCCGAGACGCTGCATCACCTCGCCGGCGACGCCCGCAATGCGCATCTTGACGCCCTTGAGATCGGCCAGGCTCTTGATCTCCTGACGGAACCAGCCGCCCATCTGGGCGCCCGTCGAGCCCCCCGGAATGCCGACAACCCCGTAATCGGCAAGGAAGGCGTTGTACGCTTCATTGCCGCCGCCATGGTACAGCCACGCATTCTGCTGGCGGCCGTTGAGACCGAACGGGATGGTGGAGCCGATGGCGAAGGTCGGGTCCTTGCCCGTGAAGTAATAGCCGCAGGTATGCGCCAGCTCGACCGTGTTGCCCTTCACCGCGTCGATCGCCTGCGGCCCGGGAACCAGCTCGCCGGCCTGGAAGACCTGGATCTGGAACTTGCCTTCGGTGATCTTCGACAGAGCCTCGGCCATGACGACGGCACCGCCGTAGATCGTGTCGAGGTTGTTCGGAAAGCCGGATGTCAGGCGCCAGCGCAACGTCGGCAGTCCCTGTGCGACAGCCGGGGCGGCCAGCGTCGATGCCGCCGCCGTGGCGGCGCCCGCCAAAGCGCCCTTGGTCACGACGCTGCGGCGGCTCACTCCTTTGGTCATTTCATCCTCCTTGCTTGGATGCCGTCGGCCCCTGCGGGCCGCAATGTCGGGTCGCCGTTCTCTCCGGCGCGTTTCGTGTCAGCGTTTGCCTTCCTCCGGTGCCCCGAAACTCGGGGTCGGCGAGCCGAAGCTGGGCGTTGGTGAGCCGAAGCTCGGCGGCTCCATCTGCGAGGACTCGGCGCCGAAAGGCGGCGGGGGCGCATTGAACGGATTGGCGCCACCTTCGCCGGGCATCGGAACGTTGAGTTCAATCTTCGAGGGATCGATCGTTTTCTGGCCGGACTTGTAGTGGAGCACGAGCTGCGGGAACGCGATGACGAGAGCCACCATCGCCACCTGGATTGCGAGATACGGAATGGCGCCCATGTAGATCTGGCCGGACGTCACCGGCTGGATCGTTTGCCCCGTGACCTTGTCCTTGTAGGCGCGGCTTGGTGCGACCGATCGGAGATAGAACAGCGAAAATCCGAACGGCGGATGCATGAACGACGTCTGCATGTTGATCGCGAGAATGACGCCGAACCAGATCAGATCGATGCCGAGCCCCTCCGCGACCGGCGCGAGCAAGGGAATGATGATGAAGGCCAGCTCGAAATAGTCGAGAAAGAAGGCCAGGAAGAAGACGAGAACGTTGGAGACGACCAGGAACCCGGTCTCGCCGCCGGGTACTGATGTCATCAGGTGCTCGACCCAGACGTGGCCGTTGACGCCATAGAACGTGAGCGAGAAGACGCGGGCACCAAGCAGGATGAAGATAACGAAAGACGACAGCTTCACCGTGGCGTAGAGCGCGGACTTGACCATCTCCAGGTCGAGACGGCGGTTGATCATCGCAAGTGCCAGCGCGCCGACGGCACCCATCGCGCCGCCTTCGGTCGGCGTCGCGAGGCCGATGAAGATCGTACCCAGCACGAGGAAGATCAGAACCAACGGCGGGACGAGGGAGATGATCACGCGCTGCAGCAGCTTCCATCCCCGCAGCGTCCGCGCCTCCGGCGGGAGTGCCGGCGCGCTCTTCGGCTGGATGATCGCCACCACCACGATATAGGCCGCATAGGCGGCCACGAGCAGAAGGCCCGGAACGAGCGCGCCCTTGTACATGTCGCCGACCGAACGGCCGAGCTGATCGGCGAGCACAATCAGGACGAGACTGGGCGGAATGATCTGCGCCAGCGTCCCGGAGGCCGCGATCGTGCCGGCGGCAACGCGCCGATCATAGCCATAGCGCAGCATGATCGGCAGCGAGATCAGGCCCATCGAAATGACCGACGCGGCGACGACGCCGGTCGTCGCCGCCAGGATCGCGCCAACGAAGATCACCGCGAAGGCGAGCCCGCCGCGAACCGGGCCGAACAACTGCCCGATCGTGTCGAGCAGGTCCTCGGCCATGCCGCTCCGTTCCAGGATAAGACCCATGAACGTAAAGAACGGGATCGCGAGTAGCGTCTCGTTCGACATTTGGCCGAAGATGCGGTCGGGAATCGCGCCGAACAGATTGACCGGCAGAAGGCCGAGCTCGATGCCGATGAAGCCGAAGACGAAGCCGACAAAGGCGAGCGCGAAGGCGACCGGGTAGCCGATCAGGAGCACGCCCACCAGCGACAGAAACATGATGGGCGCGAGATTTTCCGCGAGGAAGGCAATCATGGGCGGGATCCGGTCAGAGCGTTTCCGCTTCGGCGTCTGCAGCCGCGGCAACGTCTGGCAAGACGCCGCGGAGGATCGCGATGCGCTTGATGAGTTCCGAGATCCCTTGCAGGGCGAGCAGAACGAAGCCGAGCGGAATGAGCGCCCAAGCGGGCCAAAGGATGAGTCCGCCGGGATTGTTCGACACCTCGCCGGTGGCCAGCTTCTCAACGAAGGCCGGCCACGCCAGATAGATGGTGATGATGCAGAACGGGAAGAGAAACAGGATCGTGCCGACGATCTCGATCCAGAGCTGCGTGCGGCGGGAGAGGCGGCCGAACAGCAAGTCGACGCGCACGTGCTCGCCGTACTTCAGCGTGTAGCCGGCTGCGAGCAGGAAGGCGGCCGAGAACAGATACCACTGTGCTTCCAGCCACGCATTCGAACTCAGATCGAACAGCTTCCGCGTCGTCGCGTTGGTCGCGCAGATGATGACGGCGACCAGAATCAGCCAAGCGGAGCCTCGACCGACGCGATCGTTCACCGCGTCGATCAGCGCCGAGATCTTCAGTAACAACCGCGTTCCCCCCCGAGATTGCAACGGGCGCAACTCTATGCCCGCATTTTTCGCCGATGCAATCCGCCCTACGGCTACCGCAGCTTTGTCACTGCCTCACATCGGGTGCGCGACGCGGCTGTCGCAGCGTCGCTCGGAAATAAGATGTCGCGCGTCGGAACCGGCGCGAAATTTTTTGAGGGTCGGAGGCGGCGACGAACAATAATCGGAATGCCGCAAGGGAAGCAGAAAAAAGTGGACGACGTGATCACTTGGAAGCGCCCGCCCGCGAGAACAGGCCGTTCGCGGCACGATCACGCGCTCGTGAGTGGAGGATGGCGGGATAATGAACGGCGGGCGTCGCGCGCACCGCCGTCCCGGTCCGCCGGCGGCGGATCACCGCGATAGGCGTGCGGCCTGCTTCTGCGCGGCGATGGCAAGCCGCGTGACGCGCAGCGCGTGTCCCTCCGGCATTGCCGTCGCGGTTCGGTTTCTCACGTCGTGGAGAAAGTTGCCGAAATAGGTGAGCGGCTCGCCGCGCGCGTCGATATGGCGTGTGCTGTCCCGATTGCAGAGGAACAGATGGTCGGTTCCATCGCGGCCGGCCACGTCGATATACTTGCGCAGCTCGATATAGCCTTCCGTACCAAGCAGGAACAGCCGGCCGTCGCCCCAGGTGGCGAGCCCGTCGGGCGTGTACCAGTCGACGCGGATGAATCCCGACGCATTCGGCGATCGCAATAGGATCTCCCCGTAATCCTCGAAGGCGGGGACATCCGGCAGCGCGTGGTTCGCCACCGCGCTGGCGACGATCTCGGCATCGGACGCGCCGGTGAAGTGCAGGAACTGGTCGATCTGATGCGAGGCGATGTCGACCAGAATGCCGCCATAGGTTTCGGGCTCGAAGAACCAACTGGGCCGGATCGCACGGTTGAGCCGGTGCGGGCCGAGGCCCACCGTCTGCACGACTTGGCCGATCGCGCCCTTCGCCACCAGCCGGGACGCCGCTTCGCAGGCACGCACGACGAAGCGCTCCGAAAAGCAGATCGAGAAGATCCGGCCCGTCTCTCGCGCCACGCGCTCGATCGCCTCCACATCCGCCAGCGTGGTGGCACCGGGCTTGTCCACCATCACGTCCTTGCCGCGCCGCATCGCCTCGATGGCGATGCCCGGCCGGTCGCGCGGGATCGCCGCCGACACGATGAAATCGATGGTGGGATCGTCGAAGAGCCGCGCACGTTCCACGGCAGCGAGCGCGGGGAAGCGTTCGCGAAAGCCCTCGAGCACCCGCGGATCGCTCGTGCTCGGACAGTAGCCCGCGCATTCAGCACCGGCAGCGATGCATTCGCCGACGAGATGATAGATGTGGCGATGGTCGAGGCCGATCGCCGCGAAGCGGAGCGGCCGGGTCATCGCGCGACCGTCACCGGCTGACCCGACTTGCCCGCCGCAATCAGCGCGTCGATCAGGCGGTGAACCTTCAGCGCCTCTTCGCCCGTCACTTTCGGTTCGCGGCCGGTCCGGATTGCGTCCACGAAATCGGCCATCACGCTGCGATGGTAATCGTGCGGAAAGGCCATCGGGTCGGAGCCGGTGCCGCCCGGGCTTTTGTCGGCCTCGATCGTCTCGCTGCGCCCGTCGTGGAACTGGACCCGCAGCTCGGTGCCGCGCAGCGCCGCCGTGCCCTTCTCGCAGGTCAGCACGATTTCCTCGAGGAAGCCCGGATAGGCCGCCGTCGTCGCATCGATCGTACCCAGCGCGCCATTGGCGAAACGCGCCGCCGCGCAGACCATGTCCTCGGTTTCCATGCGGTGGACGGGCGTCGTCGTCACGAAGCCGGTGACCTGATCGATCGGGCCGGCCAGGCTCAGCATCAGATCGAGCGTGTGGATCCCCTGGGAGATCAGCACTCCGCCGCCATCGCGGGCGAAGGTGCCACGCCCCGGCTCGTCGTAATAGCTTTGCGGCCGCCACAGCCGGATCACGGTCGAACAGCCGACCATCGCGCCGAGCGCGCCGTCGCGCAGGATCTCGGCAAGTCGCATTCCCGCCGGACGGAACCGATGCTGGAGCACGACGCCGAACTTGACGCCGGCGCGGCGGCAGCCTTCGACGAGGGCGACGGCGCGTTCCGTCGTGATATCGAGCGGCTTTTCCATCAGCACGTGCTTGCCCGCGGCGGCGCAGGCGAGCCCGATCTCCGCATGGGTGTTCGCCGGCGTGAAGACGGCCACGGCCTCGATGCTGTCGTCCTTCAGGATCGCATCGAGATTGTCGCAAAGCGGAAAGGGGAAGCGCGCGGCGAACGCGTCGCGCCGCGCCGCGCTCGGGCTGAAAGCGCGGACGACCTCCACCGTGTCGGCGAGATCCATCAGGCCCTTTGCGTGCGGTGTCACGGCCATGCCGAGGCCGACGATCGCAATACGTGTCTTCGTCACCGTCTGTCAGTCCTTCGTTGCAATGGATTTGCTACGGGCCCAGCCACGCCACCGGCAGCAGCGCCAGCGCCGGCACGTAGGTGATCAGCATGAGTACGGTCACCAGCGCCACCAGGAACGGGAGGACGGCGCGGAACGTGTCGGTCTGATTGGCGCCGCCGACCCGTGCCGTCGTGAAGACGAGCACGCCGAGTGGCGGCGTCAGCGCGCCGATCACCAGGTTGAGCACGATGACGATTCCAAAATGCACCGGGTCGACGCCGGCGGCGACAACGAGGGGCACCAGGATCGGCACGAGGATGACCAGCGAGGCGATCATCTCCATGAACAGGCCGACGATCAGCAGGAACACGTTGATCGCCAGGATCAAGGCCCAGGGATGCGCCACCAGCGCGCCGAGCTCTTCCGCGATCTTCTGCGGAATCTGCTCGAAGGCCAGCACCCAGGCGAACGGGGCGGCCGCGGCAATGATGATCACGATCGCCACCGTGTCGAACACGGACTCGCGGATCGCCGCCAGCAGGTTCGCCGGCGTCAGCGCGCGGTAGAGCAGGGCACCGCAGAGCAGGGCGTAAATGAAGGCGATTGCCCCGGCCTCGGTCGCGGTGAAGACGCCGAAGCGCACCCCGCCGACGATGATGGCCGGCAGGATGAGCGCGGGAATGGCCAAGCCCAGCGAGGAAAGCCGTTCGTTCAGCGAGCGCTTCGGCAGGTCGCCGCCATAGCCGCGCTTCCGCGAAATCAGAAAGACCGTCAGCATCAACGACGCCGCGACCAGCAGGCCCGGTACCACCGTCGCCACGAACAGGGCGCCGACTGACACCGACGCGAGCGCGGCATAAACGATGAGGCCGAGGCTCGGCGGGATCATGTTGGCGAGCGTCGCCGCCGCGGCCGTCAACGCCGCGCTGAACGGCCGCGCATAGCCGCGCTGCTCCATCGCCGGCACCATCAGCTTGGCAATGGTCGAGGCGTCCGCAGTCGACGAGCCCGAAATGCCGGCGAGCATGGTGTTGGTCACCACATTGGCCTGCCCGAGCCCGCCGCGCAGGTGTCCGACCAGCTGGATTGCGAGGTCGATCAGGCGTGGCGTGATCCCGCCCGCATTCATCACCGCCGCTGCCAGGATGAAGAAGGGGATGGCCAGCAGCGTGAACGAGTTCAGCGATGCCGCCATGTTCTGCGAGATGGTGACGAGAAGGATCTGGTTGAACGGCGCGAACGCGGCGAAGGCGCCGAAGGCGAGGGCGAAGGCGACCGGAACGCCGAGGATGATGGCGGCGACGCCGACGATCACCAGCACGATGGCACTGCCGCTCTCGCCGTAGAGCTCTGCCGCGCCGTAGCGCACTGCAAGATAGATCGCGATGCCGCCGGCGATGACGGTCAGCCCCTGTGTCAGAGACTTGCCGCTCTTGGGCCAAAGAAGGAAGAACAGGTTCAGGGCGCCGCCGACCGGAACGGCCAGGAAAAAGTACTTCATCGGCCATTGCAGCGCGGGCGAGGCGGCAATGGCGCGGTTCACATAGTCCCAGCCGTGCACGACCAGCATGATGCTGGCCGCGGCCATCACGGCGCGGTTGAACAGCTCGAGCATGGCGCGCGGGCGCGGCGCCAGCAGGCGTGTCACGACGTCGATGGAGATGTGTGCGTCGCGTCCCGTGACCAGTGCCATGCCCAGGAACACGGCCCAGCCGAACACCCAAGTGGCCAGTTCCTCGGCCCAGGGCAGGCCTGAATGGAACCCGTAGCGCAGGACCACCTGCACGCAGGACACGGCGACTGCAACCAGCATCAGTCCAACGCAGACCGTCTCGACGAAGCGGTCGACCGCGAGGACGAGACCGGAACGCGACGCCTCCGGCGCCGCATCGGTCGATGCGGCGCTCATCCCTGCATCCATGCTCATTCCAACCGCCTTAGGCCAGCGCGCGGATCTGCTTGATCATCTCCGCAGTCTCGGGACTCTTGGACCCGAACTGGTCGTAGAGAACGGCCGTCGTGCTCTCCATCTTGCCCAATTCGTCCTTGGAGAGCTCTCGCACCTCGACGCCCTTCTGCTTCAGCTCCGTGAGCGTCTCGGCGGCCAGCGCGCGGTTGACCCGCCGCTGTTCGGCGAAGGCTTCCTTTGCGGATTCGCGCACCAGCTTGCGAAGATCCTCAGGAAGGCTGTCGAGCCAGGCGGCGTTCACACGGACGGCCTTGGGCAGGAACCAGTGTCCCGTCAGCGTCAGATGCTTGGCCTGTTCGTGGAATTTGAAGCCGACGATCGAGAACACGTCCGAATCGATGGCATCGATGATGCCGGTGGAAAGCGCCGAATATTGCTCGCTGTAGGGCAGCGGCGTCGGAGCGGCGCCGAGCAGCGTCCAGAAGTCGACCCAGATGCGCAGCTGCGGGACGCGGATCTTCACGCCCTTGAGGTCGGCGAGTGAGGCGACCGGCTTCTTCGATAGGATATGGCGGAACCCGGTTTCGCCATAGGCGACGAACTCCACCCCTGTCTTCTTCCGCGCGATGTCGGAACACTTCTGGCCGAGCGGGCCCTGCAGCACCGCGTCGACATGCTCTTCGTTCTTGTAGATGAAGCCCGGCGCGCCGCCGAAGGCGGCGATTTCCGGCGCGATCGCTTCTTCGGAATCGGGGCCGGCGGTCGTCACCTGGATGGTGCCGATGCGGTTGCCTTCCAGCGCTTCGGCGAGACCGCCGAGCTGCGCCGCAGGGAAGTGCTGCGCATCGATGCGCCCGTCACTCTTTTCCTTCAGAGTCTTGGCCCAGGCATCGAAGGCATTCGTGATCGGCGTGCCGATCCCCTCGGTATGAGCGATCTTGCAGACGAATTTCTTCTGCGCCTGTGCGCTGGTGACAACGGCCGGCATCGCGAGTGCGGCCGCGCCGGTGGCGAGCAGGTTGCGGCGGGTCAGGCGAAAAGCCGCCTTCGACGTATTCATAGCGATCCTCCCTTGATGCAGACCCGCGAGTTCCGCCTCGCTTGTGGTATGGCACCATACCGGTATGATACCTCCGCCAGGGGGGAACACAAGGCCGCGATGCTTCGTCTCAACGAATTGATTGCACCGCAGGTGATGAGTGCGTTGCGGCAGGATATTGCCGAATTGCGACTCCGCCCCGGTGCGGCCCTGTCGGAGAAGGATGTTGCCGCGCGCTTCGGCATCAGCCGACAGCCGGTGCGCGAGGCCTTCATCAAGCTGTCCGAGGCGGGGCTCGTCGAGATCAGGCCCAGCCGCGGCACCTTTGTGTTAAAAATCTCGGTCCGAGAGGTCGCCAATGCCCGCTATGTTCGCGAGGCGATCGAATGCGACATCGCCCGCGATGCAGGCCGCCTCGCCACGCCCCGGCAGATCGATGCGCTCAAGGCGCTATTGGCGGCGCAGCGTGCCGCCGCGGAGGCGAACGACTACTGGCGCTTCAATGAGCACGACGAGGCGTTTCACCGCGCCATCGCCGACATCGTCCATTGCGATTATGCGTGGCGGGTGGTGGAGGGCGCGCGCATCCAGACCGACCGCGTGCGCTACATCAGCCTCTCGGATGCCTCGCCCATGCCGCTGCTGATCCGCCAGCACGAAGTGATCCTCGACCGGCTGGCGGCGCACGACCCGGACGGCGCCGAGGCCGCGATGCGCCGGCACCTGCGCGAGATCCTGCTGGCGTTGCCGCGGATTGCGACGGCGCATCCCGAATTGTTTGCCGATACCGAACTCCCGGAACATTCGAAAGGGCTGGTCCCGCGGGACTGACAAGCCTCGCTCTGTCACGCTGGGCCCGGTCAGTCCCGCACCGCGCTCCTGAAGGCAGCGGAAAGCGCGGCCAACGCATTGTGCGACCGTTCGTCTTCGACCCGCGAGTGAAGCACGATCGGCAGGCGCGGCAACTCGGGGAGTTTGAGTTCAGGGCCGACATCGACGGCGCCCAGCGGCAGCATGCGCCGGGCCAAGGCCGCCACGCCGAGCTTTGCCATCACGGCGGCGGCGACCGCGGTGACCCCGCCCCCGACGAAGACTTCAGACCACGGCACCCCGGCTCGATCCAAGAGTTCGCATGCCATGATGCGCACGCCGCACGGCTCGGGCATGGTGGCAATCGGCAGCGGCTCGCCGGCACGCGGACGCCAGTCCGACGCGGCGAACCAGCCGAACTTCTCTTCCGCCAAAACCTCGCCGTCGTTGCGCCCGGCCTGCATGCGGACCAGCACGGTGTCGATCTCCCGCCGGTCGAAGCTCTGCAGAAGCTCGCCCGAAGATCCGATCTGGATTTCGATCACCAGCTGCGGATCCTGCGCATTCATTCGCGAGATCAAGGCCGGAAGCTCGGGACCGGCGACATGGTCGCTGATGCCGATCCGTAGACGCTGCCGCGCTTCGGTGAAGACCGAGAACGCCCGCTGATGCGCCTCCAGCATCTCGCGCGCGTGGCTGAGGAAGGCAGCCCCCCGGGCGGAGAGGCGGACATAACGGGGCGTCCGC
>Ga0164243_10006236_pt1 | contig 18095 bp, 18 predicted proteins | sample OricompcompostOP_FD_108781 | JGI IMG/M metagenome (GOLD analysis project Ga0164243, IMG submission 108781) | Organic Plus compost microbial communities from Emeryville, California, USA - Original compost - Organic plus compost (OP) | ecosystem: Engineered > Solid waste > Mixed feedstock >... | reverse complement strand
TTTGATGCAACCTCGGCCAAGGCGCATCTGCATAATGACGCGCTGTTGCAGAAGGACGGCAAGAAGGTCATCGACCTGACGCCTGCCGCCATCGGCCCCTTCACCATTCCCACCATCAATGGCGACGCCAATATTGATGAGCCGAACGTCAACATGGTCACATGCGGCGGTCAGGCGACGATCCCGATGGTCTATGCCGTCAAGCGCGCCACCAACCGCGTTGTCTATGGCGAAATCGTCGCTTCGATCTCGTCGCGTTCGGCTGGTCCCGGCACCCGCGCGAATATCGATGAATTTACCGAAACCACGTCGAAGGCGATCCGTGATCTGGGCGGCGCTGAACGCGGCAAGGCGCTGATCATTCTCAACCCTGCTGAACCGCCGCTCATCATGCGCGATACGGTGTTTGTTCTGTCGCAAGGCGGCAGCCGCGAAGCCATCGAGGCTTCGATTGCCGAAATGGTGAAGACGGTTCAGGCCTATGTGCCGGGCTATCGCCTGAAGCAGAAAGTGCAGTTCGAAGTCATCGGCGATAATGCGCCGGTTCGCGTGCCGGGCATCGGGCTCGTTTCTGGTCTCAAGACGACCATCCTGCTTGAGGTCGAAGGCGCTGCACATTATCTGCCTGCCTATGCCGGCAATCTCGACATCATGACATCTGCTGCATTGGTCACCGCTGATGATTGGGCAGCAAAAGCGCTTGCCAAGGAGGCTGCATAATGGCCCGCTCCAATCCCGATAAGCTCTATGTTCAGGATGTAACGCTGCGCGACGGCATGCATTCGATCCGCCACCAATACACGCTGAAGGATGTCGTCGCCATTGCGAAGGCGCTGGATGCAGCCAAGGTGGACGCGATTGAAATCACCCATGGCGACGGCCTTGCCGGTTCGACCTTCAATTACGGTTTTGGCCTGCACGACGATGTCGAATGGATCGGCGCTGTTGCCGACGCTTGCGAGCATGCCCGCGTCACCGTGTTGCTCATTCCGGGCATTGGCACAGTGCATGATCTGAAGGCAGCCTATGATGCCGGTGCGCGCTCGGTTCGCGTTGCGACCCATTGCACCGAGGCCGACGTATCACGCCAGCATATCGAGGCTGCACGTGAACTGGGCATGGACACAATCGGCTTCCTGATGATGTCGCATATGGCCGAGCCGGAAAAGCTGGTCGAGCAGGCGAAGCTGATGGAAAGCTATGGCGCGGAATGCGTCTATGTCACCGACTCGGCAGGCGCGCTGTTGCCTGAGCAATATACGCTGCGCGTGAAGGCGCTGCGCGATGCGCTGTGTCCGGAAACCGAAATCGGTGTTCACACCCACCACAATCTGACGCTCGGTGTTGCCAATGCCGTTGCCGGTATCGAAGCAGGCGCTGTGCGCGTCGATGCCTCGCTGGCGGGCATGGGGGCAGGGGCTGGCAATGCGCCGCTTGAAGGTCTGATCGCCGTTCTCAACCGCAAGGGCATCGATACGGGCTGCGACCTCTATGGCCTGATGGATGCGGCTGACGATCTGGTGCGTCCGTTGCAGGACCGTCCGGTGCGGGTGGACCGTGAAAGCCTCTCGCTCGGCTATGCGGGCGTCTATTCGAGCTTCCTGCGTCATGCGGAAAACGCCTCGAAACTTTATGGCGTCGATACGCGCGAAATCCTCATCGAACTTGGCAAGCGCCGCATGGTCGGCGGCCAGGAAGACATGATCATCGACGTCGCGCTCGACATTCTCAAAAACAAGGCCGCGTAAAGCATTAAAGTGTCCAATGCTCGACTGAAAAATAGTAGCGATACGAGTTGAAGTGATAAGCGAATTCTACAGAAAGAAGGGGCACTCGAAGTGAGTTAGGTAGAATAGAACTAACTTGGTGCCGTCGAAACCGGATTGAACTACAGCAAAAGCAAGCATCCGGCGAAATGTAATTTTTACCGTATCTGCCATTAAGGATCGCATAGGGACTGTCATCTGACTGATGGCTCCTGCCATGCAAACTGCAAGCCCTCAGCGAGGAGTTGCCCCCTTTTGATCAAAGAGCGGTAGATTATTCTTCACCGTTACAGACTGGGCCGGAAGAGGTATTCCGGTCCGGCGGCGTTGGGAAAATTGGCATACGTCATGGGAAACTGCCCTGTTAACTAAGTCCTGAGCCTAGAGCGTTTCCGTTTTTTTGAATCGACAGCGGTTCCCAAATCAGTTTTGTTCTGATTCATTGATGCTGGCTGGATGGAGGCCAGCATCCGATGACCGCACCGATATCGAATGATCTTCGCGAACGTGTTGTTGCCACCGTCCTGGGCGGCGAAAGCGTTCGTTGTGTGGCGGCGCGGTTTGCAATTGCCCCGTCTTCAGTCGTGAAATGGTCGCAGCGCCATCGTGCGACCGGATCGGTTCATCCGGCAAGATGGGCGGCCATCGCAAGCGGATACTCGAACCGCATCGTGATATCATTGTGCAACGGCTCGCCGAGACCCCACACCTAACGTTGCATGGCCTGAAGGCGGAGTTGTCCGAGCGCGGTATTTCCGTCTCGCACAATACGATCTGGGAATTCATTCGCAGCGAAGGGCTGCGCTTCAAAAAAAACGCTGTTCGCCCTTGAGCAGGCGCGTGCCGACGTTGCTCGCAGAAGACAGCGATGGAAGGCCCTGCAAAATCATCTTGATCCCGAACGGCTGGTCTTCATCGACGAGACCTGGATCAAGACCAACATGTCGCCGATCAGGGGCTGGGGTCCAAAAGGCAAGCGACTGCGGGCATTTGCACCGCATGGCCACTGGCGCACGCTGACATTCCTGGGTGCCTTGAGAAACGATCGGCTTACAGCCCCTTGTGTCTTCGACGGACCGATGAACGGCCAGTGCTTCTGCGCCTATGTCGAGCAACAGTTGGTGCCGGTGCTCAAGCCAGGCGACATCGTCGTCATGGATAATCTCGGCAGCCACAAATCGGCAGCCATCCGACAATTGATCAAAGCAGCCGGTGCGCGGCTCTGGTTCCTGCCACCCTGTTCGCCGGACCTTAATCCGATCGAACAGGCCTTCTCCAAGATTAAACACTGGATGAGAAATGCACAAAAGCGCACCATCGACGACACATAGCGTCATATCGGCAGGCTGGTCGAAACCATCCAGCCCGCCGAATGCCAAAACTATCTCGAAAATGCCGGATATGGTTCCGTCAAAAGATGAAACGCTCTAGATGGAGGCCCCCTTGATCACGCCCTGCATTCGGTGTCGGAAATCCCGGAGTGGGCCGTCAAGTACGAAAAGCGCCACTGCCAACGGCGCAACCGGATCGAAATCGTGTTCGGGCGTCTCAAGGACTGGCGGCGTGTCGCTACGCGCTACGACAGTGCTCAGTGGCCTTCTTCTCCGCTATCGCTTTTGCCGAGCAGAATGAGCTTTCACTGAGTTGACGTAATCGCGAACTATGCTGGTTTTGACAGGAAGGTTAGGTCAACTCCTGATCAAGGGAGTCCCGGAATCGCAGCAACCAGACTGCGAGTGTAGGCATTGGCCGGATTGCCGAAAATTCGGCTGGGCGGACCAGATTCCACGACTGTACCGCGATGCATGACTAAAACATCATCGCAAATTTGGCTGGCAACCCGCAAGTCGTGCGTGATGAAGATAATCGCAAGGTCACGGTCCTTCTGCACTTTTTGCAATAATTCAAGAATCTGGGCCTGTATCGAGACGTCGAGGGCAGAAACCGCCTCGTCGGCAATCAGAATTTCGGGGTCGAGCATAAGGGCGCGTGCAATGCCGACGCGTTGTCTCTGCCCGCCTGAAAACTCGTGCGGAAATCGTTCCATGGCGCCGCGATCAAGACCGACCAGTTCGAGTGTTTCCAGTGCACGCTTGCGAACCTCTTTGGGCCCGTGCCCATGGGCGATCGGACCCACCGTCAGGGACATACCGATCGTATGACGCGGATTGAGGGAAGCGAAGGGGTCTTGAAATACCATTTGGATGCGGGGACGAAGCGGACGAAACTCCGCTTCCGATAGTGGAGCAATATCTTTCTCCTCGAAGAAAATGTTTCCGGAATCGACATCCGTCAGTTTCATGAGAACGCGTCCGAGAGAGCTTTTTCCTGAGCCGCTTTCGCCAACGACACCCAGAGTTTGTCCCCGCTTTAAAGTGAAACTTACTTCCTGAAGTGCCGGGACGACACGCTTTCGGCCAAACATGCCTGAACCAACGTGATAGGTCTTCGTCAGTTTGGACGCTTCAAGTATAATATCTGATTGTCCGGCGGCTGTTCTATCGTCCTCGCGCATATGAGGAACGGCTGCGATGAGACGCTGGGTGTAAGGGTGCTTCGGGTTCACGAGCACGTCTGCGGCAGAACCTTGTTCAACCAGATTGCCCTTTTCCATTACGATCACACTGTCGGCGATTTCAGAAACCACGCCGAAGTCGTGCGTGATAAACATGACACTCATGCCTTTACGTTTTTGAATCTTGCGTATGAGGTCCAAAATCTGCGCTTGCGTCGTAACATCGAGTGCTGTCGTGGGTTCGTCAGCGATCAGGACATCGGGGTCGAGCGCCAAAGCCATTGCGATCATGACACGCTGACGCTGTCCACCTGACAGTCGGAACGGATATTGGTGTTGAATGACTTCCGGGTCAGGCAGGCCAACGTCGGTAAGAAGCTCCACAATTTTGGCCTTGCGTTTCGCAGCGTCACCGTAGTCATGGGCGACAAGAACCTCCTCGATCTGGTCGCGGATAGTCATCAATGGGTTGAGGGACGACAAAGGATCCTGAAATATGATCGATACAGATTTTCCACGCAAAAGCCTGCGCTGACGCTCAGGCATCTTAAGGAGGTCCGAACCCTTGAAGTCGATTTCGCCTCCTGATATTTGTATGGTGGATGGCAGCAGCCCCATGATCGTATTTGCGGTGACTGATTTTCCAGAACCGGATTCGCCGATGATGCACAGGATCTCACCAGCCCGGAGCTCGAAGGAAACATCGCGAACAGCGAATTGCCTGTCCATGCCCTTGGGCAGCTCAATGCTTAAATTACGCACTGATAAACCAGCATTGACCGACTTGCTGTTGTCCGTAGCTGAAACTGTGCTCTGCATCATGGTTGTTCCCGAAAATCAATTGTAGTGCGAAGGGCTTGGAAGCCTCATTTTGTTGGGATGCTTTGCATCCTGGAGAGAGCCGCAAGTCTGCGGCCCTCGCTTCTTGAATGCTGTTAGCCCTGAATATAGACTACATGGGTTTCGGTGAATTCATACAGCCCATGCTTGCCGTCGGCGCCACCAATGCCGGATTTGCGGCGCCCCGCGTGGAAGCCCTGCATCGCTTCAAAGTTTTCGCGATTTATATAAGTTTCACCGAATTTGAGTTCACGGCTGGCCTGCATCGCGGCATTGAGATTGGATGTGTAGATGGACGAAGTCAGGCCATAGTCGGAGTCATTGGCAAGCGCGATTGCTTCATCGAGACTGTCGACGATCTGGATTGGCAGCACGGGGCCAAACGTCTCTTTTCGCATGATGTCCATGTGGGACTGTGCGTTGACGATCAGTGTCGGTTCGAAATGGAAGCCCGACGGGCGGTCTGCAATCTTGCCGCCAGTGACAATTTTTGCGCCATCGGCTACCGCTGTTTCGACGGCTCGGGAAACCTTGTCGAGACTGGCCTGATTGATCAGTGGCCCCATCTCTAGGTCGGTTTCTTGTGATGGGTCGCCATATCGGGTTGCTTCAAAGAGAGCTTTGAGCTTTTCCACCAGCAAGTCGTGAACCGGACGCTCCACATAGACCCGCTCGGCACAGTTGCAGACCTGTCCGGTATTGATGACACGTGAGTCGTAGATGGCTCTGGCGGCAAGATCGAGATTGGCATCGGCGAGAACAATCGCCGGTGCTTTGCCCCCCAGTTCGAGATTAACGCGTGTCAGATTTTTTCCTGCGGCCTGCATGATGTGCGAACCGGTCGCAACGCTGCCGGTAAAGGTGATTAGATCCACCTCCGGGTGATTGACGAGCGCTTCGCCAGAGGATGCGCCGCGACCGCCAATCAAGTTGAACACACCCGCGGGCAGATCGGTTTCGGCCACGAGCTGCGCAAAGATGAAGGCGTTGATGGGCGTTTCTTCGCTGGGCTTGATGACAATCGTATTTCCGGTAATGAGTGCGGGAGCGAGCTTGCGCGCGATGAGGAAGAACGGGAAGTTCCAGGGTAAGATTCCCGCAACCACGCCGATTGGCTTGCGCAGCAAAAGCAATGTCTCGTTCGGGCGATCACTGGTCAGGATTTCGCCTTCGAGGCGGCGTGCCCATTCTGCCATATAGTCGATATAGTCGGCGGTAAAGTCAACTTCGACCTGGGCGAGGCCGGCCGTTTTGCCTTGTTCCTTGATGATGACATCTGCAAGCTCGATGCGATGTTGCCGTATCTTCGCCGAAATCTGACGCAAGTACTGGGCGCGCTCGACAGCGGGACGCTTCTCCCAGGCCGTCAGCGCCTTTCGGGCCGCTTTGACAGCGTGATCGACATCCGCTTCCGATGCATCCGGAACGCGCCCCAGCAGGTCGCCTGTCGCGGGATTGAACACATCGATGTAATTGTCGGCGATGCCAGTAAAGGCACCATCGACATAGTTTTGATAATCGATGGGCTGCGAGGAAAAATTTGCGGAAACAGATCGTTTGGATGCCATGATTGAACTCCTCCAGATGATTAGCCTTTTGCCTGACCGTTTTATTAAGCGACACTGCTTTGAGACCCGGCAGATATTTGCATGTCAGCCGGGACTCAAAACTCACAGGTCAGGGCTTGGGAACGACGGTTGCCACCTTGCGCAGAGGGGTGAGTACGTCGAGCGTTATGGCCACACCTTTGGGGATACGCACGATTGAGCCTTTTGAGACCTTGACCGGTTTAGAACCATCAAGGCTGCACATGGCTTCGCCTTCGATGATAACGAAAGTTTCATCAAGATCACGCGCCGGATAGGCGTAAAGACCGGGCTCCGCCTTCCACACGGCAACCTTGGTGCCGTTTTCGATGTCGTCTGCCCAAATCATACGCGCATCGGAACCGCTATCGCGACCTTCCGCAGGGCGGCTCGGTTTGAAATCGATGTCATCGGCGGTGTGGTAGATTGTAAGGCTCATGAATCCAGTCCTTTGGTTGATTGGTGGTGTAAAGTGTCTCAGCCCTGGTCCGAACGCGCATCCAATGCGTCTCGCAGTCCGTCGCCGACAAAGTTGAAACCGGCAACGGCGACAGTGATGGCTACACCCGGCACGATTGCGAGCCATGGCGCCGAGGTAAGGTATTGCTGTGCGCCATTGAGCATGTTGCCCCAGCTTGGAAGGGGCGGCTGAATGCCATAACCAAGAAAGCTAATATAGGCTTCCAGAAGGATGGCCCGCGCAATGGTAAGTGTTGCGGCTACGATGATCGGCCCGACGATATTGGGCAGAATTTCCCGAAACATGATCCAGCGTCCACGCAGCCCCAGCATTTTGGCCGCGAGGATGAAGTCGCGATCACGCAGGGAGCGCGTTTCTGCTTCAACGATACGTGCAACTTCCATCCAGCTGGTTACTGCAATGATGACGGTGATCATCAGTGGGCTCGGTTTGATGAACGCAGCGAGAGCCAGTAGTAGAAATATGGAAGGGAAGGACAGGAAGGCATCGACGACGCGCATTAATGCCGTTCCCAAAAACCGTCCATAATAGCCCGAAACGACGCCGACCACGGCTCCGATACAGGTTGAGAGTACCATTGCCGAAAAGCCGACCAGTAACGATATTCGTCCCGCCTGAAATAGTCGTGCGGCTATATCGCGCCCGAGAGGGTCTGTTCCGAAAATATGTGCACCTGTACCGGGCGGGGCGAAGCGCGCTCTCAAGTCAATGTAGAGTTCGTCGAACGGTAACAGATAAGGCCCGATGATACAGGCAAGCGTGAGCAGTAAGATCATGCCAAGGCCCACGAGAGCCAATCTGTTCTTCATAAAGCGGCGAACCACGCGGCTTTTCCACCAGCGAGGATGATCGAGATTGGGAATGGCTTGTACTGATGTGTTCATCTTCGTCCCCTCAATCCAGTCTGACGCGCGGGTCGACAAAGGCAACGAGCAGATCAGCGACGAAGTTGCCGATCAGAACGAGAACGGCTGAAAACATCAGCAAGCCCATCACGACCGGATAGTCGTTGTATCCAAGGCTATCAAGGAAAAGACGTCCCATGCCCGGCCATGTGAACACGGTTTCGGTAACCAGTGCGCCACCCAGAATGGTCGGCAACTGAACACCAGCAAGGGTGATCATGGGAACCATGGCATTGCCGAGTACATGTTTGATCAGGATGCGTCGGGACGTCAGACCCTTGGCTTTCGCGGTACGAATGAAGTCCTGGTGGATGACATCTAGCGTGGCGCTGCGCATATAGCGGCTCCAAATCGCCACATTGACGAGTGCCAATACCAAACTGGGCAAGATCAGATGCTTGACGTAGTCAAGAAACGATCCGTCACCGATAGTGAACATGTTGCCGGCCGGCAACCATTGCAGTTTCAGCGAAAAAATATAAATCGCCACAAGACCGAACCAGAAAGTCGGAATCGACAGGGCAATCATCGCCGCAATGGTTGCGATGTAGTCGAAGACCGAGCCGCGTTTGAGTGCCGTGTGAACGCCCAGCCATGTTCCAATCAGAATAGAGAGAAGAGTCGACCCACCCATCAGCAGCAAGGTTGCCCAAAGGTGTTCGGTTATGATCTGAAGCACGGGTCGGCCATCGCGATAAGAACTGCCCCAATCACCCTGCAAAAGTCTCCACAGCCAGTCTAGGTACTGAACGGGAAGAGGGCGGTTTAGTCCCATCTGTTCTGCAATTCTGTCCAGAGCTTCCTTGGTCATGCCGGGTGTCAGTGTATATTGTGACAGGGGACCACCGGGTGCGAGATTAAGCACCATAAAGCCGATGACAGAAACGATGACGAGCAGTATCAAGCTCTGCCAGAGTCGTCGTAGAGTGTAAAAAAACATAGATACCTCCGCCGGAAGCGGGCGAATTATCCGGCACGTCGACTAATAGGTCGGGGGGCGGGCCGGGTCGCTTGGTGTTATTCTTGCCGGAGCATGAACAAACGGTGTGTTCATGCTCCGAAGCAATGAAGGCGCGGTGAGAAGGATCAGGCCCAGCGCCAGCTGCGGATGTTCCAGGTGTCAATGCGATTATTGATGTTGCCCTGGAAACCTTCCATGCCAGCTTTACGTCCGCGAACGGTTGCATATTGGAACATCGGCAGCATCGGTAGGTCCTTGCGGATCAGTTCCTGGATCTTGAGATAGACCGCACGGCGCTCTTTTGGGACAAACAGTTGCCCGCCCTTATCGAGTAAGGCGTCAACTTCGCTGTTGGAATAGACCCAGGTGTTCTGACCCGTACCGCCTTTTGCTGGCGAGGCTGTGGATCGGAAAAAGTCGGAGCAGTCCGGATCTGGCCCGGTTAGTGGTGTTAGTCCCACCAGCACGGAATCGAATTTCGACATCATCCAGTACTCGCCCCACATGACAGCTGGGGGCAGATTGCTGATGCTCATATCAATGCCGATTTCCCGGAACGATTGCTGAATGAACTGCTGAGCCTGCTCACGGAGATGATTGCCGGATGTGGTCGAATTGCTGAATGCCAAGCGTACTCCGTCTTTTTCGCGGATACCGTCCGCACCCGGCTTCCAACCGGCCTGGTCGAGCAATTCCTTGGCTTTGTCTATATTGTATTCATGCGCCGGGAGATCGCCATTGTAGTAATAGGATTCCTTAGGCATGTAGGACTCGGTGACCTCCGGCAAACCATAATAAAGCGCATCGATGATGGATGCCTTGTCGAGGGCGAAATACATGGCCTCGCGAACGGCGGCATCTTTAAAGAATGGCCGATCCATGTTGAGGGTCAGCGACTCGATGACAGCTGTTCCGAATATTTCAACATTTTTACCCGGCAGATCTTTTGCTTCTGCATAATGATCGGGTGTGATCCACTGTAGTCCTGCAACGTCGATATCACCGGTCTTGAACTGAGTATACAGAACGGTCAGGTCGGGAATGTACTTGATGATGACACGTTCCAAATATGGACCATCACCAAAATAGTCGGCATTGGCTTCCAGTTCGATATTGTCGCCAGCAACGCGGTTTTTCCATTTGAATGCGCCCGTGCCGATGGGCGCGTTGTTAAATGGAGCGGTGTTCTTGTCCGCGACCCCGTCAAACGCATGCTTGGGAACGATGAAGGTCGATGCCAGAATTGCTGCATAGGGCGCGAGAGGCTTTTCCATGCGCCAGGTAATTTCGGTTGGCGATACAACGGTAAGATCACGGATCAGTTCGTGTCCGGTACGGCGCCAGCTACGGAAATCCTTATCCGTCAAAAGTTCAAGGGTGAACTTCACATCTTCTGCAGTAAAAGGCTTGCCATCGTGCCATTTGACGTCATCACGAAGCGTGACTTTCCAGTTCAGGCCATCAGCTGAAATGCCGCCGTTTTCAACGGTCGGAACTTCCTTCGCCAGAAGCGGATAAAATTTGCCCTCGGCGTCTACGTCGAAGAGAGCGTCAAAGACTGCAAAATGCACACCTTCATCTACTTCCACATGAAGAAGATGTGGATTGAAGACCGTTGGCTCTTGAGAAAACCCGACGACTACCTGCCCTTTTCGGGCTTCTTGCGCCAGCGCTTTGCTACCAAAGAGACCGGGGGTCGCAACTGTCGCCAGTCCCGCTGCACCCAGCATCATCAGTGCTTGGCGCCGGGTCGGCCGGGTAAAACTGTTATTGTTTTCTGACATTTAATTTCCCCTTGTTTCGCCGTTCTGCCTTTATTTTTGGCGGTTTCGGCATGGTTTTCACTTGACCGCCCCTGCCCCACGGTCGGCATTCACACTCAAAATCCGCTGATGAGTTCGATCTTCGAACCGTCCGAGAACCGGTTGAAGCGGAAGTCTTTGGCATCGACCAGATGAGGACGACCGAGCACCATGTCGGCCATCAGTTTTCCTGCCGCGGGTCCAATCCCAAAGCCGTGACCCGAAAATCCGGTTGCGATGAAGAAACCCGGAATCTGTTCCAGCGGAGAAATGACAGGTACAGCGTCGGGCGTGACGTCCATATATCCGGCCCAGCGTTGGGCGATCTCAGCCTTTTCGAATGCCGGGAATGCCTTTTTGACGTGGGACAGCGCATTGTCTGAAAGGCGCTGATTGGGTTTTGGATCGAGCACGCGATTGTATTCGAACGGACTTGGCTCATCCAAAGCCCATTTATTGGGGAGCCGCGCCTCGTCGAGGAACCGGTAACCGAGGCGAAGATTGAGCGAGCGCCATTCCTTCTTGAGTGCCGGGAGAAAATCCAAAGCGTATCGAAAGGATTTTGGCACGATGGGAACGACGTTTTCATGGCCCGAAGCAATGGTGTAGCCACCGTCCTGGCGTTTGCGTAACGCAAAGTGGCTGGACCAGATGGCTTGCTCGGGTCCACCTTCGATCGGCTTGGTGCGCAGGACCGAATTCATGACTTTGAGCTGCGGCAGGCTGATGCCTTTGTTGCCAAGGAAAAGATTGGACCAAGCGCCGCCGGCAAGAACAACGGCCTGACACTTGATGTAGCCGCGTTCAGTAACAACGCCGCAGATTTTGCCACCGGCGGTGTCAATGCCTCGCACGGCGCATTCGGTCATGACGTGGGCACCGCGATCACGTGCAGCTTCCGCTATCGCGGGCGCGGCCCTTTGCGGTTCAGCTCGACCATCGGCTGCCGTATAGAGCGCACCTCTGATGGAAAGCTTCGAGCCGGGGAACATCCTGTCGAATTCCTGGCGTGAGATCATGCGCGATTCAAGTTGATAGCCCTGCAGATTCTCATTCCAGCGTTCATGCTGGGCGTAATCCTGATCGGTTGCACAGGTAAAAATGATACCGGCGCGCTTGTAACCGGTGTCGCGTTGGATACGTTTATCGAGCGTTTGCCAGATGCGGATCGCCTCTGCCATCAGTGGCACTTCCCGCGGATCACGGCGCGATATGCGCACCCAGCCCCAATTGCGGCTCGACTGTTCGTGACCGATACCACCCTTTTCGCAAAGTGCGACACGCAGTCCGCTGTCGACAAGTTCGAGCGCGGTGGAGGCGCCTATAATTCCACCGCCGATAACAACAACATCGACTTCCGACGGAAGTTCAGTATCCCCATGGAATGGAACAACAAATGGTCCCGGCATCTGAAAACTCTCTTGTGTGGGCTGTCAAATCGAACGTGGTTCGTCGTTCGAGTGCGTTAAAGCGCTGTCATTTCCAGTTCTCGCGCAGCCGGATGTAGGCGCGCTTAAGGATGTCCATTAAGATCTTCTGCTCGTTTTCGGGAATGATCTTGAAGAAGTCTTCCGACTGCTGTGTAACGATGGTGCGCACTTTTTGCGCAAGCGCGGCGCCTTTTTCAGTCGCGTAAAGTTCTTGAGCACGGCTGTCTTCTTGCGATGTTCTTCGCTCGATCAAACCCTGCTTTTCGAAATGATCAAGAATGCGCCCCATAGCGGAACGATCTTTCATCGCAAGTTCGGCCACGACAGAGGGGCGAATGCCGGGATGACTGTCTATAAGAAAAAGGGCCGTTATTTTCCCTTTTCCTTTCGCAACCTCGAGTTTTTCAAGGCGTTCATCAAGATCACGTGAAACAGAAGAGTCTATAACGCGAATATAGAAGCTCAGAGTATTCTCCAAAACATCGATATCAACGTGGTCTATTTCGGTTGGAGGTGCGATATCTCCTTTTGAGATAGCATTTTTTGCCACTCAATTCCCCAATTCTATTAGTTTTCTATAGGTGTTCCATTCAGTTTCCGCCAGCTAATTACATTTAGTGGATAAATGCAACTATTATAATGGACAAACACAACTATTTTTTTAAGAGTGGAGCGAGCACATAAGTTGGAAGTGCCGTCGCGGGTCGCGCTATCTCGGGTCTTGCGGCGGAATGTAAGGCAAAAAAACGCGACGAGGGGTCGCTGGAAATAACCAATATTCAACGGATCTGCCGAAGCAGGTTCTTGAAAGGCCGGTGCATGCCGGATGGGAAACGCAATGGGTAAATTCTCGCAATTTGATACCACACTTTGGTTCGCTACCGCAGAAAGCGCTCCAACAACGCAACGCTTGCAAGAGCAGATTCAAGCCGATGTTTGTATTGTCGGTGCCGGTTTCACAGGTTTAACAACAGCGCTGGAGCTAGCGCGCGAAGGTATGAGTGTTGTTTTACTTGAGGCGCAAGAGGCTGGCTTTGGTGGATCGGGGCGGAATGCAGGTCACTGCACACCGACCTTCAGTTACTACAGTCTTCCCAAGCTTCGTAAGATGCTCGGTGAACCTTGGGCTGAGCGTTTGATAGAGCGGCAAACCCGTGCCAACGATCGGGTTAAACATATGATATCGCGCTATAACATCGATTGTGAGTGGGTTCAGAATGGCTACGTCATGGGGGCGTTGCGGCCCGGTGCAATGGCGGGAATAGAATATAAAAATCAAATCTATTCTGAAGTCGGCGCCCAGTGCCGAGTGCTGGGCAAGGATGAGATCGAGGCTATGACGGGCAGCCCGAGATTTTATGGTGGTTGGTACCACGCAGAGGGGGGGCACATGAATCCGCTATCTTATGCTAGGGGGTTGGCGAGAGCGGTGCTACAGGAGGGCGGTCGCATTTATACTAGTTCCGCTGTTGGGGATGTCAGTCGGAAGAATGGCAAGTGGGAGGTCAAAACTGGTGGTGGGTCTGTGATGGCCGATAAGGTCATTTTCGCAACCGGTGCCTATACTGTGGGCGGGTGGAAAAACCTAGACCGCAGTTTTCGGATCATGAAGGTCTTTGTGGCAGCCACGCAGGCACTTGAGCCCGAAACACGCAGACAGGTTCTGCCGAACAACACGACCATGCACGATGGGCGCGGCGATATTTATGTTTACAAATACAACCGAGAAGGGCGCATTGTTGCTTCGATGTTTCCGATGGGGAAGCGCGGTGTCGATCCTGTCTATACCCGTCAGGTCATGACCGACCGCCTCAAGTTTCTGCATCCGCAAATCAAAGAGCCAATTCGCTGGGAATATTTCTGGTTCGGTGAGCTCGATATGCAGCAGCGAACGGTTCCGCGCCTTTACGATCTTGCGCCGGGCATCGTCGCCTGCACCGGGCTGTCAGGACGCGGCGTGCCGACGGGCTCAATGCTTGGCGGCATTCTGTCCGAATGGGCCCTGGGTAAGCCGGATCGCGAGTTGTCATTGAAGCTTGAGCCGCTGCATCGGGCACCGTTTTATATGTCCTTCGCGCCCCAGATGCAGTTGCGCTATTTCCGGTTTAGCGACACGCGTGCCGCCCGCAAGGAAGGCGCGGTTCTTCCCCCTCATGCTTGAGATCAAGGAAAGTACGACATGGAAAAGAAACGAACGGTTTTGATTTCCGGAGCCAATCGCGGCATCGGCGCAGCAACGGCAAAGGCATTTCTGACGGCTGGCTGGAATGTGTCACTTGGTATGAGAAATCCTGAGATGCCCCACTGGGCTAATGAGACCGCAACGCACATTCACACCTATGATGCCGGTGATCCGGAAATTGCAGATTTATGGGCCAAGGCCGTAGTTGAGCGCTTTGGACGGATAGATGCGGTCGTAGCAAATGCCGGAATTATGATACGAACATCCGTCGTTGAGGCGAGCGATGAGGATTTCTCTGCTCTGATAGACGTGAATGTCAGTGCGCCGCGACGGCTCGTTAAAGCTTGCTGGAGTGAATTGGTTAAAACAGGAAAGGGAAGAGTTATCATCATTTCTTCCCTGTCGGGCAAGCGCGTGAAGTCGGCTGCTTCCGGTGCATACTCGGTTTCTAAATTTGCCGCACTTGGCTTGTCCCATGCGATACGCCATGCAGGTTTTGAACACGGGGTACGTTCGACTGCAATTTGTCCGGGACTGGTGGCGACCGACATGGGTAATGCCCTTGCAGTGAAGTCCGATGAACTAACCCGCCCGGAAGATATCGCAACTTCCATAGTGCATATTGTTGGGCTCCCAAACAGCGCAAGTGTTTCCGAGTTCTGGGTTAATTGTCTTCTTGATGAGTCTTACTGAAGATCGAACTTCAAAAAAAAGGAATCTATATTCGCGGTCAGATAAGCTTGCTGATCTGTCCCAGTCTCACATATGGCAAAAGGTGAATTTTGCCATATGTCACGAAGTCGTCTTCCATTGCTCAATCGATTTAGCGGTAGCTTTTCCCGATTGGCGATCTTTAAAGAAATCGACTCGCTTTTGAGCGCCTTGCAATAAGCTCAAAAACCGGAGGCAGGTGGCCATCCCACAACAAAAGAGAATGGAATCCTACCTCGGTTTCGTCGCAATCGCTGCAGTCAAACTGTGGATACTCTTTGTCTACGAGCGCTGGCCAGCCTGTCGGCAAACGCTGTTTGCCTGAACAACCGGAGATACTCTCTCTGATAGGGCTCATCAAAGGTCTCCACTATGCAGGAATTGCTTTGGTTGTCTGTCAGTCAGGCCAAGCCAACGCCGACGAACTGCTCTTTCCCGGCCGCATAAGCGCATATTCGGGTCGCGCATCCGCCAGCGTCTTCTTCAGTGCTTCTGCGACGATTTCGGCCTCACCTTCATGCAGGTTGCAGGGGTCGAGATAGAAATGGTCGCGCTCGACTTCGTGATTGCGGACGATGATCGGCGGTTCGGCGAGCGATAGCGCTTTTGCGAAACCTGCCGCCGAGAACCCGGATTCGGGCGTGACGCGAATTTCCAGTCGGTCGAGCGGATTGTCGGTCGGGTCGGGCACAATGTCGGCTTTGATGCCCTTATGGCCCTCAAGCGTCGCGCGCCAGAGCTCAAGCGCTGCCGTTTCCCGTTGGCGGATGCCCGCGTGATCGCGGCTTTCCCAGGCTTCCAGCGCTGCGATCACCCCGGCGATGCTTCCTTGCCCACCTTCATGCCGCGGCCTATGCCGCGATTCTGCAAAAAGGCCGCGCGCACGAGATCCTTGCGGCCCGCAACGACGCCGGTGGTCGGTCCGCCCAGAAACTTGTGGCCGCTATAGATGACAATATCGGCTCCCGCTTTGAGGAACCGTTGAAGGTCGTATTCGGAGGCTGCATCCACGATCACAGGCACGCCTTTGAGGTGGCAAATTTCGGCGAATTGCTCCAGCGACAGCATGCCGTATTGGACGGTATGGTGGGAGACGACATAGAGTGCCGCCGCCGTCTTGTCGGTAATCGCGTTCGCGACATGGTAATCATGCGTGACACTGACGGTGCCAGCTTGTATGACTTTGCCTCCGGCAAGCCGGATCGATTGGTCGATATTGCCGCCGAAATTCACCAGATGACCGAGCTGGACGATGATCTCATCCTTAGCGCCGGGAGCGACGTCGGGCAGACGTTCGATGGCGAGGAGATCGGTTCCGGTGATCGCGCCTGCCAGCGCCAGCGATATGCCGCTAGCGCAGGACGCAGTGACGAAGCCCGCTTCGCCACCGGTCAGTCGCGCGACGACGTTGCTCGCGGTGCGGTGAAGGTCGTCCATCTCAACGAATTGTGGCGCGATCTCGGCCATGGCGCGGATGGCTTCAGGAACGATGATGGACGCGCCAAGCGCTGTCATCGTGCCGGAGACATTGATGATTGGGCGCAGACCGAAGCGTTCGCGGATCGTCTGGTTGGGACGTGGAGGATTAGTCTTATCCATTGCCGTGACTTTCATTGTGTTCTTCAGAAAAGATTTCAAAGATCGCCTCTATTTCGACCGTGATGTTGTTGGGTAGCGAGGCGACGCCGATAGATGAACGGGCGTGCACCCCGTCGTCGCCGAAGACCTCGACCAGAAAATCGGAACAGCCGTTGATGACGCGTGGATGTTCTTCGAAATCGTCGACCGCGTTGACGAAACCGAGCAGTTTTACGACTCGCTTCACGCGTCGCAGGTCACCCAGATGCGCCGTCAGCACCGCGAGTAGGTTCAGGCCGACAAGGCGGGCGTGTTGGTTCGCCGTTTCGGTGCTCACGTCTCGGCCAACCTCGCCTTTATGGAGAACGCCTTCACGGTCCAGCGGTCCCTGACCGGAAATATAGAGCATATTGCCGACCTCCAGCACGTTGCGAAACGTGCCAATCGGTTCGGGAGCAAAGGGAAGCTCGCGCTCCAGCGCGGCATTGGGGCGATAACGAGGCATGCGCACGCGGTCCTACGACGTAGACTCATAAACTCATGCACCAGGTGCGGAGAGCGATCAGTTTGACAGCCGCGAGGAAGTTGGCCGGATTTTTGTCGTAACGCGTTGCGATACCGCGATAGTGTTTGATGCGGTTAAAGAAGCGCTCGACCAGATTTCTCTGGCGATACACCCACGGTGAGAACGCGAAAGCGCCCTTGCGGTTGGATTTGGGTGGAATATTAGCCCATATTTTGCGGTCTGCTGCCGTCTGGCGAATGGCGTCGGTATCATAAGCTTTGTCCGCAAGCAGCGTGCTGCCTTCCTTGATGCATTCCATGAGCCTGTCAGCCTGAGAGCAGTCGGCAACTTGTCCACCCGTCAGGCAAAGATTGATCGGACGGCCTTCTGCATCAACAATTGCGTGGATTTTGCTTGTGAGGCCACCTCGGGAACGTCCCATGCCACCATCGTCGGCATCCCCTTTTTTCCTGTGGCTCCGTGCTGGTGAACACGAACACAGGTGCTATCGATCATCACGATGTCGCCATCATAGGCTTGAGATACGGCCTCCAGCAGCCGATCCCAGACACCGGCGCGACGCCAGCGAACGAACCGGTTGTAGCAGGTCGTTGCAATACCATAACGCTCTGGAATTTCGGACCACGACGACCCGGTGCGGAAGCGCCATAGGATACCGTTGAGAACCATGCGATCATCGACCCGTGGAACGCCTCGAGGTTTGCTCGGCAACAGCGGTGCAATAATCGACCACTCCCGTTCTGTGAGTTCATAGCGGCGACGTGACATCAAAAACCTCCAGTTCAGAGGCCATGGAATCATTAATCCTTTCA
>Ga0164243_10006234_pt1 | contig 18101 bp, 10 predicted proteins | sample OricompcompostOP_FD_108781 | JGI IMG/M metagenome (GOLD analysis project Ga0164243, IMG submission 108781) | Organic Plus compost microbial communities from Emeryville, California, USA - Original compost - Organic plus compost (OP) | ecosystem: Engineered > Solid waste > Mixed feedstock >... | reverse complement strand
CTCGGCATCGCGCTGCCGGCCGACCATCCCGTGTGGACGGACGCCGACGTGCCGCTGCCCGTGCAGACCGGCGACACCCTGCTCGCCGTGCCGGCGCCGGGCTGGCTCGTCTGTGGCACGCACGCCGACGGGATCGTCCGCGTCGTCAACCACGGCACCGACCACGCGCAGCGGGGATCGCGCGTCGCCGACTCCCCGCTGTACGCCCGGCTGGGCTACTCCACCGCCACCAGCCCCCTGCTCGACGACGAGGCCTGGCGCAGCCCCCTCGACGCGGCCGTGGTGCTGCTCGACGAGCGCGGACGCGCGTCGCACCGGACCGGCATGACGACCCTGGCCGTACGGGTGGAGGCCACCGGCGAGACGCGACTGGGCGTCGCCGGCTCGACCAGCGACGTGCACTGGGTCGACGTCGAACTCGGCCCGGTCAACCACGGGCATGACCTCCCCGGCACGGCGACCCCGGCCGGGCAGCTCACGGTGTGGTCGCTCGTGCGCGGCCCCTGGGAGCTACGACTGTCCTGTGTGGACGACCTGGCGGACGGGGTCGACCGCGACACGGTGCGACTGCGCGTCGGTGGTTGGCCGGTGACGGGCGACGGCGCCACCAGCGTCGACGGCGCCAGCGTCGCGGTGACCGGCGGCGGCCTCACCTCCCGCATGACCGCGGTCGCGGTGACCGGCGCGGAGGCGGTGCCCGTCGCCGGCGACGGGCGCCCGTACGGACTGTCCTTTGTAGACGCCAGCCCACTGGGGAGCCCCACCCGGGTCCCGGTGATGGAGCACGACGTACACGTCGGCGTCTGGATCGCCACTCTGCTCGAACTGACCGCCGACGCCGGCCGGCCAGGAGAGACCGACTCCCCGCGCTCCTGCCAGGTGATGATCGGCGGGCCCGGCGGCCCGACGGACCTGGTCGGCACGGCACCGGCGCACCACCCCTGGCTCGTGCGGGTCGACTGGCCCGACGGCGCGACGACTTTCACCCGGCTCAACCCGCAGGCATCGCGGAACCTTCGCCCTGCGATTCCCTGATGAAGCAGGGCCCGTCCCCCCGGGCCCGTCCTCCACAAAGGAGAAAGAATGAACCGTTCGATGCGTGCCGTCCTCGGCGTTGCCGCGGCGGCCACGTTAGCTCTTGCCGGGTGCACCAGCGAGGTCAACCAGGTCCAGGAGGAGCCCTTCCCGACCGGACCGGTGGAGATCTCCCTCGCCGGGTGGAGCTTCGCCAGCACGCCCGAGTTCCAGACGCTGGCGGACGGCTTCCACGCGCTGCACCCGAACGTGACGGTCAAGCTCGTCGAGTACGACGCCGCGCAGTACGACACCCTGCTCGCGGCGGACCTCGCCGCCAGCAAGGCACCCGACGTCTACATCCTCAAGAACCTGAAGAACTTCTACACCTACCAGAGCAACGGTCAGCTCAAGGACGTCAGCGACATCGCGGCGAAGCTGCCCGCCGAGACCGGTGGCCTGGACAACTACAAGGTCAACGGCAAGGCCTACGCCGTGCCCTACCGGCAGGACTCGTGGGTCCTGTACTACAACAAGGACCTGTTCGACAAGGCCGGCGTGAAGTACCCGGACGGCACGTGGACGTGGGACGACTACGTCGCCACCGCCAAGGAGCTGACCACCAAGCTGAGCCCGAACGCCAAGGGCACCTACGAGCACTCCTGGCAGTCGACGGTGCAGGGCTTCGCCCTGGCCCAGACCCCGGGCGCGCAGATCGACAGCGGTGACTTCTCGTGGGCGAAGCCGTACTACCAGCGCGCGCTGGACCTGCAGAACTCGGGAGCGCAGGAGACGCTGGGCAGCATCACCACCAACAAGCTGGGCTACCAGGCGCAGTTCGGCACCCAGAAGGCCGCCATGCTGCCGATGGGCACCTGGTTCGTGGCGACGCTGCTGGCCGGCCAGGCCAAGGGTGACTACCCGAACTTCTCGTGGGGCATCGCTCCGGCGCCGCAGTTCGACAAGAGCACGACCGGCACCAACAACACGCCGGTGACCTTCGGCGACCCGACCGGCCTCGGCCTCAACGCCGCCATCAGCGACAACACCACCTTCACCGTGGCCAAGGAGTTCATCCGCTACGCCGCGGGCGTCGAGGGTGGCAAGGCACTGGCCGGCATCGGCATCACGCCGGCCAACACCACCGACGAGGTCGCGAGCATCTACTTCGCCAAGGGCGCACCGACCGACGACCTGTCGAAGTTCGCCTGGGGCAAGCACAAGACCCTGCCGGAGAACCCCGTCACCAAGTACACCACCCAGATCCAGAACATCCTCGGCGGAATGCACACCGCCATCCTGACCAATTCGAAGAGCGTCGACGAAGCCATCGCCGAGGCCCAGAACAAGGCCAAGAACGAGGTCCTCAACCAGTAGCCGGCCGCCGGCCCCCGCGAACTGCGATCGCGGGGGCCGGCGCACCCGGCCGCTGGCGCGGCACCCACGATGTGTCATCCGCCGGCGCCAGACCCCGGCGAGCTCCCAGGAGAATCCGTATGGCAACGATGGTCGAGGCACCGAGCCCCGGCACCGACCTGAGAGGACGCAGGCGCCGCCCGCTGGCGCTGCGCAACACCGCGGCGGGATGGAGCTTCATCCTGCCGAACTTCGTCGGCTTCGCGCTGATCACCATGGTGCCGGTCGGGTACCTGTTCTACCTGGCCTTCACGAACCTGAATGTCTTCGGAAACGGCACGTGGGTCGGGACGAAGAACTTCACCCGGCTCTGGCACGACTCCAGCTTCTGGGAATCGTTCTGGCACACCTTCTACTTCTCGGCGGTCCACATCCCGCTGACGCTGGTCGTCTCGCTGGGTCTGGCCGTGCTGCTCAACCGCAAGCTGAAGGGCATCGCGTTCTTCCGGACCGCGGCGTTCTTTCCCTACATCACCTCGATCGTGGCCCTCTGCGCGGTCTGGAACATCCTGCTGAGCCCGGACTCCGGACCGGTCAACGCGGTGCTGCGCGCGATCGGGGTGGACAACCCGCCGGGCTGGACCGTCTCCGCCGACTGGTCGATGCCGGCGGTCATCCTGGTGGCGACGTGGCGGTGGATGGGCTACTACATGCTGCTCTTCCTCGCCGGCCTGCAGACGATTCCGCCGCACCTCTACGAGGCGGCGACGGTCGACGGCGCCAACGCCTGGCACCGGTTCTGGCACGTGACCATCCCGGGCCTGCGCCACACCACGTTCTTCGTGCTGGTCATCATGACCATCAACAGTTTCAAGGTCTTCGACATCATCCTACTGATGACCAACGGCGGCCCCGGCACCTCGACCGAGGTGCTGTCCCAGTACATCTGGCGCAAGAGCTTCGGCGAGGGCTTCGAGTTCGGCTACTCGTCGGCGATCTCGGTCGTGCTCTTCGGCATCTGCTTCCTGCTCACGATCGTGCAGTACCTGCTGAACCGGCGGGGTGAGTCCTGATGTCCACGACCCTGCTCTCCCCCGGTCGCCCGGCCGGCACGACGCTGCCGCGGCCCGCCGACGAGCCGCGCCCGGGCCTGCCCGTCCGCCGGTTCCTGCGCTACGCCGCGCTGGCGGTCGCGGCCGCGGCGCTGCTGCTGCCGTTCTACTGGATGGTCGTCTCGTCGGTGAAGCGCGACAGCGAGGTCTTCACCGTCCCGGTGCAGTGGTGGCCCGAGTCCTTCCACTGGTCCAACTACGTCGACATCTTCACCGAGTCGAACCTCACCACGTGGATCGGCAACACCCTGTTCCTGTCGGTGGTGGTCACCTTCCTGCAGGTGCTCACCGGCAGCTTCGCCGCGTACGGCTTCGCGAAGGTCCGCTTCCCCGGTCGGGACGTGCTGTTCCTCGCCTACGTGGCCACGATCGCCGTGCCCTGGCAGTCGTACATGATCCCGCAGTACGTGCTCTTCTCGAAGGTGCACCTGACCGACACGCTGTGGTCGATCGTCCTGTTGCAGGCGTTCGGCGCCTTCGGGGTGTTCCTCATGAAGCAGTTCTACGAGACCATCCCCGAGGAACTGTCGGAGGCGGCGCGGCTGGACGGCCTCTCCGAATACGGCATCTGGGCCCGCGTCATGCTGCCACTGTCGAAGCCGGCCATCGCCAGCCTCACGCTGCTGACGTTCGTGAACACCTGGAACGACTACCTCGGCCCGTTGCTCTACCTGCGTCAGCGGGACCTGTGGACCATCCAGATCGGACTCCAGACCTTCATCAGCGACCCGAACACGGCCGAGCGATGGGCGCTGATCATGACCGGTTCCGTGCTCTCCGTGCTGCCCATCGCGGTCATCTTCCTGGCCGGGCAGCGGTTCTTCATCGAGGGCATCGCGAACACGGGGCTGAAGGGCTGAGCCCGTGCGCATCCGTCACGAGACCTACGCCAGCGTCTTCAACACCGTCTACGTCGGGCTGATGACGAACCTGCTGGTGATCGTGGGCTTTGCCCCGGCGCTGGCGGTGGTGCTGCTCACCGACCCGGGCCGCACCTGGCCGCTGCTGGCGTTGCTGGCACCGGTCTGCGCGCCGGCACTGGTCGCGGTCTTCGCCGTCCTGCGGGCCTTCGCGCAGGACGGTTCCACCGCCGTCTTCACCACCTTCGGCCGAGCCTGGTGGGCGGCGTGGCGGCGGGCGGCGGCGCTGGGCGCGCTCGCCTCGGCCGCGTTGGTGGTGCTCGGCGTCGACCTCGTCTGGGCCGCGCGGCAGCCCGCGGGCGCGCTCGCCATGCCCGTGCTGGTCGTCCTCGCCGCGCTGGTCGTGGCGACCTGTGTGCTCGTGCTGGTCGCGCTCGCGGAACGACCGACCGTACGGCTGCGCGATGCCGTGAAGGTCTGTGGCTATCTCGCCGTCCGCCGCTGGTACCTGACCCTGGCGACGCTCGTGGTGCTCGCCGTCGCCGAACTGCTGCTGGCCCTCTCGCCGTTGGCCGCGTTGGGGATCGCCTCGGCACCGGTGCTCTACCTGGTCTGGGCCAACAGCCGGTTCACGCTACGGCCCGCCCTCGACGACGAAACCACCACCGCGCGCGGTGTGCTGCCGCCCGCCCGAGCCTGACCAGCCCTCTCCACCGCGAGCGCGGCGTGCCCCGCGCGCGATGACGGCCCGGCACGGGTGGGATCGCGGGCCGGGCGAGACCCACCTGCCCGGCACACGCCCGGCAACGAACGAAGGGGACCTGTCCATGACGGCGACCGACACCCGCCCGACCTCCGACGCCTCCGACGCGGAGGCGATCGGAGCCGCGGTGGCCGCCGCGCTACGCACCATCGACGCCAACCTGCGAGAGTTCGGTGAGCGCTACCCCGGCGACACGACCGTCCACAACAGATACACGCTGCGCCCGGCCGGGTCAGGCCAGCCCGAGGGCGCGAACATCGGCTGGACCACGAGTTTCTGGCCGGGCATGCTGTGGCTGGCGTACGAACTGACCGGCGCCGAGGCCTACCGCCGCGCGGGTGCGGCGCACGCCCGCAGCTTCGTCGAGCGTGTCGACAACCAGATCGACCTCGACACCCACGACCTGGGCTTCCTCTACACCCTCGGGGCCGTGACCGCGTGGCGGCTGGCCGGCGACGAGGAGGCCCGCCGGGCCGCCCTGTCGGCCGCCGACCACCTGGCCTCACGGGTGCTCGAACCGGCCGGGATCATCCAGGCCTGGGGCGCGATGAACGACCCGCTGCAACGCGGCCGCACCATCATCGACAGCCTGATGAACACGCCGCTGCTGTTCTGGGCCTCCCGCACCAGCGGCGAGCCGCGCTACGCGGCCCTGGCCCATCGCCACGCGGCCCAGCTGCGCGACAACATCATCCGGCCCGACAACACGACGTTCCACACCTTCTACTGGGACCCGGTCACGGGCGAGCCGCTGCGCGGGGCGACGGAGCAGGGCAGCGCGGACGACTCGTGCTGGGCGCGCGGGCAGGCGTGGGGGATCTACGGGTTCAGCCTCAACTACCGGCACACCGGCGACGACACGTTCCTCGTCGCCGCCCAGCGGTGCGCGGACTACTTCCTCGCCCACCTGCCCGCCGACCAGATCGCCTACTGGGACCTGGTCTACGGCGACGACAGCGGCGAGGAGCGGGACAGCTCGGCCGCCGCGATCGCGTCGTGTGGTCTGGTCGAGCTCGCGGGCGCGCTGGGCGACACCGCGCAGGCGGCGACCTATCGCGCCGCGGCGAGCCGGATGCTGCGTTCCCTCGTGGACGGTTACACCGGCGCCGCGGTGCCCGGCTCCAACGCGCTGATCCTGCACAGCGTCTACGACAAGCCGAAGGGGATCGCCGTCGACGAGGGCAGTCTCTGGGGTGACTACTTCTACCTCGAGGCGCTGACCCGAGCCACCCGTCCCGACTGGCAGCCGTACTGGTGCTGCTGACGCTGACATCGTGAGGAGAGACGAGTCCGAATGGGTTACAGGTACCACACCCAGATCCCGACGCAGGCCGGCCGGAACAGGCTGCCGGTCAACCCGTGCACGCTGCTGGACTTCTCGCTGCTGAAGCTGGCGGCGGGCGAGACCTGGTCGGGCGAGTCGGGCGAGCGGGAGATCCTCGCCGTCATCCTGGGCGGCACGGCCAGCTTCACCGTGGCCGGACACAGCTTCGCCTCGGTCGGCGGCCGGGACGACGTCTTCTCCGGCAAGCCGCACTCCGTCTACATCCCGGCCGGCGCCACGGTGACCGTCACCGCGCAGACGCCGGTCGAGATCGCCCTGCCGAGCGCCCCGAGTGACCTGGTGACCGAGCCGTACGTGATCGGGCCCGACCAGGTCGAGACCGGCCGCTGGGGCGCCGCCAACTTCGCCCGCCAGTACCACCGGATCCTCACCGAGATCGCCCAACCCGACCTGCCCGCCCGGCGACTGATCGTGGGCGAGACCTATACCCCGTCGGGCAACTGGTCCACCTATCCGCCGCACCGTCACGCCATCGACAACCTGCCGGCCGAGGCCCAGCACGAGGAGGGCTACTACTACCGCGTCCACCCCACCGGCGGCTTCGGCGTCAGCATCGTCTACACCGACGAGGGCGAGCAGGAGGCGGTGCTGGTGCGCGACCACTGGCTGCAGCTCATGCCCGCGGGCTACCACACCGTGGCCAGCACCCCCGGCTACACCACCTATTTCCTCTGGTTCCTCGCCGGCACGCAGCGCACCCAGGGCGCGCACGAGGACACCGCGCTCGCGTGGGTCGGCCAGCAGGTGCCGATGCTGCGCAGCCTGGGGCTGTGACCACGATGTCCATTGTGGACTTGTTTCGGCTGGACGGCCGGGTGGCCCTCGTCACCGGCACCAGCCGCGGCATCGGGCAGGCCTTCGCCCTCGCGCTCGCGGAGGCCGGCGCCGACGTCGCGCTGCTGGACCGCTCCGAACCCGGGCAGACGCGGGCGGGTGTCGAGGCGGCGGGGCGGCGCGCGCTGTGGTTGCCGTGCGACCTGGGCCAGGCCACGCCGGCCGACCTGCAGGCGGCGGTGTCCACTGTGGTCAGTGAGCTCGGCGGGCTGGACGTGCTCGTCAACAACGCCGGCATCATCCGCCGCGCCTGCGCGGCCGACTATCCGGCAACGGACTGGGACGACGTGCTGACCGTGAACCTCGACGCGGTCTTCCACCTGACGCAGGCCGCCGGCCGGGTGATGCTCGCCGCCGGCCGTGGACGTGTCATCAACGTCGCCTCGATGCTCTCCTTCCAGGGCGGCATCCGGGTGCCGGCCTACACCGCCGCCAAGCACGCCGTGCTCGGGCTGACCCGGGCGTTCGCCAACGAGTGGGCCGGCTCGGGGGTCAACGTCAACGCGATCGCGCCGGGGTACATCGCCACCGACAACACGGCCCCGCTGCGCGCCGACACCGACCGCGCACGCTCCATTGTGGAGCGCATTCCCGCCGGCCGGTGGGGAACGCCGGCCGACCTGCAGGGCACGGTGGTCTTCCTGGCCTCCGACGCGGCCGCCTACATCCACGGCGCGGTGGTGCCCGTCGACGGCGGCTGGCTCGCCCGCTGACCCTCCCCCCATGATCGCGTTGATCTAGGCCTTCGCATGGTGGATGGTGATCCACTCACCATGCGAATCCCTAGATCGCCGGAGGGGTCGGGAGAGGGGGAAGTCAGGGGCTGGTGCAGGAGACGGTCGCCCCGGAACCAGCAGCGCCGCTCGTGCTGGCCAGGAAGCCGAACGTGCCGCCCTGGGCGTTGTAGCTCAGGTTCGTGAACGTCACCGTGTTCCCCGCGGGTGTGGCGTTGGCGTTCCAGATCTGGGTGAGCGTCGCGGTGGTGGTGAAGGTGAGGGTGACGGTCCAGCCGTTGGCTGCGCCGGTGACCGTGACCTCGCCCTGGAAGCCACCCGGCCACGCGTTGACGAGGGAGTAGGCGGCCGAGCACGATCCGCCACCGCCGCCGCCACCACCCGCCGAGGTGGTGACGTTGACGATGCCGGAGTAGGCCGAGTTGCCGGCCGCGTTCGTCGCCCGCACCCGGTAGCGATAGGTGGTGCCGGCGGCGAGTCCGGTATCGGTGAACGACGTCCCGGTGGCCGTGCCCACCTGGGTGAACGAGGTGCTGCTCGCACCGGTCGCGCGCTCGATCTGGTAGTTGGTCACGGTTCCCGAGGACGGGCTCCAGGTGAGGGTGACCGCACCGGCGGTCACGTTGGACGCGACGGGCGTGCCGGGCGTGCCCGGCACCTGCGGGGCGCTGCCGCCGATCGAGGCGGAGAACGAGTTCACCGTGAGGCCGACGCCCCCGATCCACGGTTCGAAGCCCGCCTGGATGCTGGTGAGGTACCAGTTCGTGTTGCCGTACTGCGAGCCGCGGCCGAGCGTGTCGGTGATGAAGTCCTTGACGTTGAAGGTCAGGCTCGTCAAGGCCGAGTTCGCCACGTACGAGACCACGAAGTTCTGGCCGTTGTGCCCCGTCCACACCCGCCAGCTCTGCCCCGCGATCGACACGTTGTTGCCGGTGTCGGAGCCGACCGGTTGGACGCCGCCCTGCCGGTTGAGCCAGATCATGATCTCGGTGTCCTGGACGCCGCTGACGTCGGTGTCGGCGTTGAGCCAGATGTCGTAGGCCGCGTCCCAGGTGCCGCTGCTCGGATAGCTCACGGAGATGCTCGATGGCGCGTTGCTGAACGACGAGATCCGCGCCGGCAACGGCGAGTTGGGGCTGCAGTTGGTGTAGTGACAACCCAGGTAGATGGATGGATAGGAGGCGGGCGCGCCGCTGAGGTTGCCGATGCCGTCCTGCTGGATGATGGAGAAGCCGTTGGCGGTCGTGCTGATGCACTGCGTCGCCGAGCTGCCCCATCGGTTGTTCTGGATGATGTAGTTCCCCGCGACGGTGGTGCCGTACTGGTCGCAGATGGTGGCGGCGCTGGCTGGCGAGGCCGTGACGAGCACCGCGGTGGCGGTCGCGGCCAGCGTCAACAGCCCCGCCGCGAACAGGGACGGGATGCGTCTGGACATGTGGGCTCCTGTACTGGGACGGCAGCATGGGAGCGCTCCCATACATGATTCTAAGCCAAGCCGGACCAAGAATCAATGCTGATCACTGCGATGGTCATCGTGGTCTGATCGCGACGCCCGCGACCCCGCATCCCGAACATGGACCCATATCCCGACCATTGGCGTCCATTATGGACACCCGTGGCGGTCGCGAGAGGTCGGTCCACACGTCCCCCACCGAGGCCGTGAACAACTTCTTGCAGTGGAAGCGCTCCCATGTCAAACTGCCTTAGCCGACGAGGCTCGTCGATGGGGAATCGCCGAGTAACCCCACGCAGGGCCGACCACCACGCCCGTGGCGGTCACCGTCGACTGTGTACAGCACGCTGCCGCATGCCTTGCGGTGGCACATGTCCGGCCACCTCGCCCCCTTGGCGCGTGGGCGTGCCAGGGAAGGCGTGTCCGGCTGGACAGCTCAACGCAACCGCTGGTGCTCGCCGGCCGGTTGCTGTTCCGTCCCCATCATCCGTACGCGGCCCGACCGTCCCGTCTCGCCCGTACGGTTCCAGTCAGGAGTGTGCATATGACACTGCGCCCGCGACTGGGCAGACGGCGGGCGATTCCGCTCGCCGCCGCCACGGTCCTCGTCACGGCAAGCCTCGTCGTCATTCCCACCGCGGCCCAGGCCGCCGTCACCTGCAGCATCGACTACACCCAGGCCTGGTCGAACCAGACCCAGTTCGGCGCCAACGTGGTCATCCACAACACCGGCGACGCGGTCAACGGCTGGTCGCTGGCCTTCGCCCTCCCGGGTGGAGCGACGATCCAGAACGGCTGGCCGGTGACCTTCGCCCAGTCCGGTTCCCAGGTCACCATCTCCAGCGACGCGGCCTGGAACCAACAGATCCCCAGCGGCGGCGACTTCACCGTCGGCTTCAACGCCAACGGGCAGTTCGCCACACCCGCCAGCTTCACCTTCAACGGCGTCACCTGTGGCAGTGGGCAACCGACCCAGGCACTGCTGGTGGACCCGACGGCGCTGAACGTGCCCGAGGGCGGCAACAACACCTTCTCGGTGCGGCTGCAGGCCCAGCCCACCAGCAACGTGACCGTGACCGCGACCGCCGGCAGTGGCGACACCGACATCACGGTCACCGCCGGTGGGACACTGACCTTCACCCCGAGCAACTGGCAGACCCCGCAGTACGTCACCCTCTCGGCCGCACCGGACAGTGACACCACCAACGGGTCGCGCGTCATCACCGTCGCCTCGGCCGGGCTGCCGTCGATCACCGTCACCGCGACCGAAGCGGACGACGACGGGGCGCAGGCGTTGGTCGTGACACCGACGTCGGTGAACGTCCCCGAGGGTGGAACCGCCTCCTACACGGTACGGCTGCAGGTCGCGCCGACCGGCAACGTCACCGTGACCAACACGGCGGCGTCCTCGGGCGACCCGAGCATCACCGTCGCGTCGGGCGCCACCCTCACCTTCACGCCGAGCAACTGGCAGACGCCGCAGACCGTCACGCTCGCCGCCGCACAGGACTCCGACACCACCAACGGCACCCGCACCATCACGGTCGCCTCGGCCGGCCTGCCCTCGGTGACCGTCACCGCCACCGAGATCGACGACGACCAGCCGCCGCAGCAGTCGGTGGTGCTCTCGGCCACCACGCTGTCCGTGCCCGAGGGCGGCACGGCGCAGGTGACCGTACGGCTGGGCGTCCAGCCCGGTTCCAACGTCACGGTGACCGCGAGCCTCGGCAGCGGGGACAGCGACATCACCATCCAGAGTGGAGGGTCGCTGACCTTCACCCCGTCGAACTGGAACACGCCGCAGGCCGTCACCATCGCGGCGGCCGAGGACAGTGACACCACCAACGGGTCGCGGACCATCACCTTCACCGCGTCCGGGGCGACCTCGGCGACGTTGACCGTCACCGAGGTGGACAACGACCAGGCGCAGCCGCAGGCGCTGATCGTGGTGCCGACGGCGGTCTCGGTGCCGGAGGGTCAGACCGCCGGCTTCACCGTGCGGCTGAACACCCAGCCCAGCGGCAACGTGACCGTCACGACCACCGCGGGCAGCGGCGACACGGACCTCACCGTCGCCTCCGGTGGCACGCTCACGTTCACGCCGGCGAACTGGAACGCCAACCAGACCGTCACGCTGGCCGCGGCGCAGGATGCCGACACGACCAACGGCAGCCGCGTCTTCACCGTCGCCTCGTCCGGGCTGACCTCGGTGACCGTCACGGCGACCGAGATCGACGACGACGTGCCGGCCGGCCAGAAGGTCGACAATCCCTACGCCGGCGCCACCGGCTACGTCAACCCCGACTGGCGGGACGCCGTCCTCACCGAGGCGGCGGCGCACACCGGGGCACTGGCCAACCAGATGCGCAACATCGCGAACACGCCGACCGCCGTCTGGCTCGACCGCATCGGTGCCATCACGGCCGGACGCGGGCTCGTCGGCCACCTCGACGAGGCGCTCGCCCAGGACGCGGCCAACGGCGCGCAGCCGGTCGTCATCACGATCGTGATCTACGACCTGCCCAACCGTGACTGCGCCGCGTTGGCCTCCAACGGCGAACTGCTCATCGCCAACGGCGGCATGACGCGCTACCAGAACGAGTACATCACGCCGATCAAGAACATCCTGTCGCAGCCGGCCTACGCCAACCTGCGGATCTCCCTGATCATGGAGGTGGACTCGCTGCCCAACCTGGTCACCAACCTCAGCACGCCCAAGTGCGCGGAGGCGAACCAGTCGGGCGGCTACGTCGACGGCATCCGGTACGCCGTCAGCCAGCTCGCACCGCTGTCCAACACGTACATCTACATGGACATCGCCCACTCCGGCTGGCTGGGCTGGAACGACAACTTCAGCGGCATCCTCAACACCATGGACCGGACGCTGGCCACCAGCCAGGGCGGCCCGGGCTACGACAAGATTCACGGCTTCATCACCAACACGGCCAACTACACGCCGGTCGAGGAGATCTTCCTGCCCAACCCGCAGCTGCAGGTGGGCGGTCAGCAGGTGCAGTCCGCGACGTTCTACGAGTGGAACCCGCGGCTCGACGAGAAGACCTACGCCACCGACCTGCAGGCCCAGTTCGCCAGTCGTGGCTGCAACGCGCCGCAGACCTGCGGCATCCTCATCGACACCTCGCGCAACGGCTGGGGCGGCCCGAACCGGCCGACGGCGGTCAGCACGTCGACGAATCTCAACACCTACGTCGACCAGAGCCGCATCGACCGCCGTCCGCACCGCGGCAACTGGTGCAACCAGCAGGGCGCGGGCATCGGCGCACGCCCGACCAGCAACACCGGCATCGCCGGGGTGGACGCCTTCGTCTGGGTGAAGCCGCCGGGCGAGTCCGACGGGGTGAGCCAGGCGGGCATCGTCGACCCCGACGACCCGGCCAAGGGCTTCGACGCCATGTGCGATCCCAACGCCACCAACCGGTACAACTCCAACTTCCCGACCAACGCCATGCCCAACGCGCCGCACGCGGGACGGTGGTTCCCGGCGCAGTTCACGATGCTCGTGCAGAACGCCTACCCGGCGATTCCCTCTTCCTGATCCCCTCCCGGAGCCCGGCGCGTCCGTCCCTCGCCGGGCTCCGGCCCCCTCGCGACCACGACGGTGGGTGTGGCGTCCCGCACCGGACGCCACACCCGCCGGCAGCGGTTGCTCCGTCCCAAGGAGATCTTTAAATGCGCATTATTGGATTTGAGAGAAGACGACCGCGAAAGGCGTTGGCCATGGCGATGGCCGGCACCCTCGTCGCCGCCACCGCCGTCCTGGTGCCGGCGTCGAGCGCCTACGCGGCACCGGGCTGCAGCGTCGCCTACACCAAGACCTGGGACAACGGCTCCGGCTTCGGCGCCAACCTGGTCATCACCAACACCGGCGACCCGGTCACGGGATGGAACCTCACCTTCGCGTTCCCCGGGAACCAACAGCTCGCCAACGGCTGGCCCGTGTCGTTCAGCCAGTCGGGCAACGTCATGACGATCTCCAGCAACGCCGAGTGGAACGCCACCCTGCCCACGGGGTCGGACTTCACGGTCGGCTTCAACGGCACCTACAGCGGGGTCAACAACGACCCGAGCACGTTCACGCTCAACGGCGTCACCTGCGGCGGGACGGGGATCACGCCGAATCTGGTCATCACGCCCACGACCGTGAGCGTGCCCGAGGGCGGCATGGTGACCTACGCCGTACGGCTGTCGTCGGCGCCGAGCGGCAACGTCACCGTGACCTCCACCCGCACCTCGGGGGACTCGGACATCACGGTGTCGGCCGGCGGCACACTGACGTTCACGCCACAGAACTGGGCCTCCACCCAGAACGTCACGCTCTCCGCCGCCGAGGACGCGGACTCGATCAACGGGACCGCCACCATCACGGTGAGCGCGACCGGTGGCATCGCGAGCGCGTCGGTGACCGCGACCGAGGCCGACAACGACACCGGACAGTCCATTGTGGTCAGTCCGACGGCACTGAGCGTGCCCGAGGGCGGCACCGCGACCTTCGGGGTGCGGCTGTCCTCCGCGCCGTCGGCCAACGTGACCGTCACCTGCGCCGTCGCGAGCGGCGGTGACGCCGACATCTCCGTCTCCAACGGCACGAAGACGTTCACCCCGCAGAACTACGCGACGGTCCAGAACGTCACGGTCGCCGCGGCCGAGGACGCCGACACCACCAACGGGACCCGCGTCATCACCTGCGCCTCATCCGGGCTCGCCTCGGTCTCGGTGACCGCGACCGAGGCCGACAACGACCCGGGCAACCAGGCCATCGTGGTGGCACCGACGAGCGTCAGCGTGCCCGAGGGCGGGACCGCCACGTTCGGCGTCCACCTCGCGGTCCAGCCCAGCGCGAACGTGACCGTCACCTGCACCGCGGGCGCCGGCGACACCGACATCACGGTCTCCGGCAGCAGTGGTACCAAGACGTTCACGTCGGCCAACTGGAACGTCGACCAGAACGTCACCCTGGCCGCCGCCGAGGACGCCGACACCACCAACGGCAGCCGGACGATCACCTGCGCCTCGACCGGACTGACCTCGGTCTCCGTGACCGCGACCGAGGTCGACAACGACCCGGCCCAGGCGATCGTGGTGAACCCGTCGGCGCTGTCGGTTCCCGAGGGATCGACCGCCATCTTCGGCGTGCGGCTCGCCGCGGCGCCGGCCGCCACCACGACCGTCACCTGCACCGCCGGCACCGGCGACGCGGACATCACGGTCGCTTCCGGTGGCACGCTGAGCTTCACGCCCGCCAACTACGCGACCGTCCAGAACGTCACGCTGGCCGCCGCGATCGACGCCGACAGCGTGAACGGCGTCCGTACGATCATCTGTGCCTCCAGCGGACTCACCTCGGTCTCCGTGACCGCGACCGAGACCGACAAGGACGCCGCCAGCAACCTCTACCTGACCGAGTTCCAGATCCAGTACGACAAGATCAAGAACCCGGCGAACGGCTACTTCTCGCCCGAGGGCATCCCCTACCACTCGATCGAGACCCTGATGGTGGAGGCGCCCGACCACGGCCACGAGACGACCTCGGAGGCGTTCAGCTACTGGATGTGGCTGGAGGCCGAGTACGGCCGGATCTCCGGAAACTGGGCGCCGTTCAACAACGCGTGGACGGTCACCGAGCAGTACATCATCCCGACCCAGGCCGGCCAGCCCGGCGGGCAGACCAGCTACAACCCCAACGACCCGGCCGACTACGCGCCGGAGTTCCCGCAGCCGAGCCAGTACCCGGCTCCGCTGGACAGTGGCGTGTCCGTGGGCCAGGACCCGCTCGCCGCGGAACTCCAGTCCACCAACGGAAACAGGTACATGTACGCGATGCACTGGCTCATCGACGTGGACAACATCTATGGATTCGGCAACGGGCGCAGTTCGAGCCTGACCGAATGCGGCGACAGCACACCGCGGGTGACGTACATCAACACCTACCAGCGCGGCCCCCAGGAGTCGGTGTGGGAGACGATCCCGCATCCGTCCTGCGACACCCAACGGTTCGGCCAGTCGGGCGCCGGGTTCCCGCCGTTGTTCGTCCAGGGGTCGGCCGGCAACCAGTGGCGCTACACCGACGCGCCCGACGCCGACGCCCGGGCGGTTCAGGCGGCCTACTGGGCCCTGACCTGGGCCACCGCCCAGAACAACCAGTCGCAGATCTCCAACTCGGTCGCGAAGGCCGCCAAGATGGGCGACTTCCTGCGGTACGCCTTCTACGACAAGTACTTCAAGAACCCGGGCTGCACCAGCACCAGCTGCCCGGCCGGCAGCGGCAAGAGCAGCTCGAACTGGCTGCTGTCGTGGTACTTCGCGTGGGGCGCGTCGAACGACAACGCGTGGGCCTGGCGGATCGGCTCCAGCCACAACCACCAGGGATACCAGAACCCGTTCGCGGCCTGGGTGCTGTCCACCAACGGCCCGACCGCGTTGCGCCCGCAGTCGCCGACGGCGGGTGCGGACTGGGATCAGAGCCTGACCCGGCAGTTGCAGTTCTACGCCTGGCTGCAGTCCACCGAGGGCGGCATCGCGGGTGGTGCCACCAACAGCTGGAACGGCGCGTACCAGGCGCCACCCTCGGGCACGCCGACCTTCTTCGGGCTGGCGTACGACGTCGCGCCCGTGTACCACGACCCGCCGTCGAACCAGTGGTTCGGCTTCCAGGCGTGGAGCATGGAGCGGGTGGCCGAGTACTACCAGGTCACCGGTGACACGAGGGCCAAGGCGATCCTCGACAAGTGGGTCTCGTGGGCCATCGCGAACACCACGCTCGGCAGCGGCACCTTCAGCATCCCGAGCGAGCTGACCTGGACGGGTGCACCAGCGGGCAACTTCAGCGACGCCACCGGTACGCCCGCGGCGAACCCGAACCTCCACGTGACCGTCACCCAGTCCGGCAACGACGTGGGCGTGGCCGCCGCGCTCGTCCGGACGCTGACCTACTACGCCGCCCGCGAGGGCAACTCGACGCTGGGCACGCAGGCCAAGGCCACCGCCAAGGGTCTGCTCGACCGGCTGCTGCTCCTCAAGGAGGACAAGGGAATCACGGTCTGCGAGACCCGCGAGGACTACGACCGGTTCGACGACGTGTGGACCTCGGCCAACCAGACGGGTGTCTACGTTCCGTCGAGCTTCACCGGGACGTACCCCAACGGTGACGTCATCCACGCGGGCTCGACGTTCCTGTCCATCCGGTCCTTCTACAACACCGACCAGACCCCCACCTGCACCGGCGGCCCCGGCTCCGGCATCGCGGCGATCAATGCCTACCTGGCCGGCACCGGTCCGGCGCCCGAGTTCCGGTACCACCGGTTCTGGGCGCAGGCCGACCTCGCGATGGCACTGGCCGATTACGGGAGCCTGTTCCCGAACGGCTGACCCGGCAGGACGTGGGCGCCACGGCACGGTGGCCCGTGGCGCCCACCTCCGTCGTTGACCCGCGTACCCGCCTCACGGTCCGGCCGGGGCACCTTCGCCGTCCCACGGCTGCCGCGGAGGCGGGTGTCATCGGTGCCCGGCCCGCCAGGAGGCATTCACGTTCGACGACATCCTGCGAAGACTTTGTCCTTTGTGGACGACGGCGGGGCACGGGTCCCGTCACCGGATCTACCTGGGGAGAATAATCGCGTCGAACGAGCACCGAACCGAGGAGATCCCGTGCCCGACTCCCCCGCTCCCCGCTGGCTCCGGTGGCCCACCCCGCCGGGCACCTCCGGCACACCTGACACACCCGTCGCCGGTCCCCGGATCGCGTTCGGCGCCGACTACAACCCGGAGCAGTGGCCGCGGCACGTCTGGGACGAGGACGTCCGCGCGATGCGGGAGGCGGGGGTCAACATCGTGACGCTGGCGGTCTTCGCCTGGGCGAGGCTGCAGCCCGCCCCCGACCGGTGGACCTTCGAGTGGCTCGACGACGTGATGGACCTGTTGCACGCCAACGGGATCGCCGTGGATCTCGCCACCGCCACGGCCTCACCGCCGGCCTGGCTGTGCCGGGCGCACCCGGAGATCCTGCCGGTGACCAGCAGCGGCCAGACCCTCTGGCCCGGTGGCCGCCAGCACTGGCGCCCCACCTCGCCGGTCTTCCGCGAGCACGCGCTGCGCCTGGTGGAGCGGCTGGCCCGCCGCTATGCCGACCATCCCGCGCTCGCCGCCTGGCACGTCTCCAACGAACTGGGCTGCCACAACGTCTACGACTACTCCGACGACGCCGCGCGCGCCTTCCGGATTTGGCTGCGGGACCGCTACGGCGACCTGGACACCCTCAACGCCGCCTGGGGCACGGCGTTCTGGTCCCAGCACTATGGCGACTGGGAGGAGATCCTGCCGCCCCGACTGGCCGCCTCCTACCCGAACCCCACCCAGCAACTGGACTTCAAGCGCTTCTCCTCCGACGCGCTGCGCGAGCATCTGCGGGCCGAACGCGACCTGCTGCGCGCCATCACACCCGACGTGCCGGTCACCACGAACTTCATGATCATGGGTGACCTGGGTGCCATGAACTACGCCAGCTGGGCGTCCGACGTGGACTTCGTCGCCAACGACCACTACGTCCGTCCCGGCCCGCACGCCGTGGCGGAGCTGCTCTTCTCCGCCAACCTCACCGGGAACATCGCCGGCGG
>Ga0164243_10006232_pt1 | contig 18101 bp, 14 predicted proteins | sample OricompcompostOP_FD_108781 | JGI IMG/M metagenome (GOLD analysis project Ga0164243, IMG submission 108781) | Organic Plus compost microbial communities from Emeryville, California, USA - Original compost - Organic plus compost (OP) | ecosystem: Engineered > Solid waste > Mixed feedstock >... | reverse complement strand
TCCTCGCACCGCACGAGATTCCGACCACCCTCACCATCGTCGGCGAACTGCCCGTGGATTCTGCCGGCCGGCCGGACCACGCCTGGATCGCCCGCAGGATCGCCGACACCTCGCCTGCACGGCTGCCGGGGGCGCCGGCCGCGCCCGACGGGCCGTGGGAGGAGATGGTCGCCGAGTGCATGTCGGAGGTCACCGGCAAGCCCTTCACCGATTCCACCCAGGGCTTCTTCGACCTCGGCGGCACCTCGCTGTCTGCCGTCCGGCTCGTCGCGGAGCTGCGACGACGCACCGGCATCCCGGTCGAGGTCGCGTGGGTCTTCGCCGGGCCGACCCCACGGGACCTCGGCGCCCGGCTCGCGGCGCACCACGACCCCGGCGTCGAGGAGCCGGCGCCGACGGGCGTCGTCGTGCCGCTTCGCGCCGAGGGGGCGCGGCCCCCGGTGTTCTGCGTCCATCCGGCGGACGGCCTCGCCTGGCTGTTCGGCGCGTTCACCCCGTATCTCGACGACCGGCCGGTCTACGGACTCCAGGACCCGTACGTGGTCGCCGGCGAGCTGCCGGATGCGGCGATCCGCGACCTCGCGGCGCGCTACGTCGACGAGATCCGGCGCGTCGTGCCCGACGGTCCGTATCACCTGCTCGGCTGGTCGATCGGCGGACTGATCGCGCAGGAGATGGCCGTCGCGCTGCGCGAGCACGGCGCCGAGGTCGGATTCCTCGGACTGCTGGACAGTTACCCGGCCGACGAGGCGGGAGCCGACGAGCATCTCGCCGACGGGGTGTCCGCCGAGGGTCTGCCCGGCGGATTCGATGCCCGGCGAGCGGCCGCCGACCTTCTCGGCGGATGGCGGCAGGTCATCGACGTCGACGAACTCGTGGACCCGACCGATCCGCAGTCCGCGTCGCCGGAGGCCCTCGCCGCCGCGATCCGGGATCGGGTCATCGGCCTCGGACTGCTCGACGCGGACTCCTTCGACCGGATGTTGCAGCGGATGGGCAGCTCCCCGGAGCGGATCATCGCCCACCGGCCGCGTCACCACGCCGGCGACATGACGCTCGTCGTCGCGACCGGCGAACACGACGACCAGGTCGCGAAGTCGATCGCGGCTCGCTGGGAACCCTTTGTGGGAGGCGAGATCACGCGCATCGACCTCGACACCGACCACCTCGGCATCGTCGGCAGCGAGGCGCTCGACCTGATCGGTCCGCGGATCGATGCGGCACTCCGTGAGGCGGACGGTCCGCGCGAACGCTGAGTCGGGATCTCGGGGACCCGACGCAGCGGTCGCTCCATGGTCTCGAAAGCCCGGTCGGGTCGTCGCAGCGTCGTGCGGTGCGTCCGGCCCCCGGGCCGATCAGCCTGCGACGGCAGGCATGTCGGACAGCGACTCGGGGAGTTCCTCCGCGTGGACGACGAGGAGACGCTGGGTGGCGCGGGTGAGGGCGACGTACAGGTCGCTGAGACCACGTGGCGACTGGGCCACGATCTCCGCGGGTTCGACGACGATGGTCGTGTCGAACTCGAGGCCCTTGCAGGACCGCACGGTGTAGACCTTCGGCACCTCGACGTCCTTCGCCTCGAAGGATGCGGGGTCGAGCGCCGAGGTCACCGTCTCCAGAAGCGAGTCCGGTACCACGACCGCGGTGAGGCCCTCCGGCTCGGCGAGATCGACCGCGCGCAGGATCCCCTCGGCGATCTCGGAGGTGTCGTCGGATCCGATCGACACGGCGAGCGGTTCGATCCCGTTGCTGCGCAACGACGTCGGCGGCGTCTCACCGTTGCCGATCTCGTCCAGGACACGGGCCGCATAGGTCATGATCTCGGCGGGGGTGCGGTAGTTGACCGTGAGTTCCTTGAACTGCCACCGCTTGGCCACATACGGTTCCAGGACCTCGCCCCACGACCGGGTGCCCGCCTCGTCGGAGGTCTGGGCGGTGTCGCCGATGATGGTCATCCAGCGATTCGGGATGCGGCGCATCACCATCCGCCACGCCATCGGCGAGAGCTCCTGCGCCTCGTCGACGATCACGTGACCGAACGTCCAGCTCCGGTCGCCATAGGCCCGCTCCGCGGTGGTCAGGCGCTTCGTCTCGGTCTGTCGGGCCGCGAGCTGTTCGGCGTCGATCAGGTCGTAGGCCATGAGGATCTCGGGATCGAGTTCGTCCTCGAGATCCTGTGGCGCCGAACCGGTCAGAATGTCGAGCGCATCCTGGGCCTCGGCGAGTTGCCGGCGCCAGCGGGCGCGTTCGGCACGCTCGGCGTCGTCGGTTCCGTAGCCGACGAGCTCCGCGAGTTCGTCGAGAAGCGGCACGTCCGCGGGGGAGAAGTCCTCGCCCTCGCCGGAGTACGTCCGCGGCTCGCGGTACAGCGCGGCGCGGTCCTCGTCGCTCCACCCGGTGGTCGCCTTGCGGATCGCCTTGGCATCCGAGAGGAACTCCCGCAGCATGTCCTGCGGGGTCAGGGTCGGCCAGTACTTCAGGAGGGCGGCCCGGATCTCGGGGTCGCGGCTCATGTCGTCGCGGATGTCGGCGATGTCGCCCGGGCTGAGCAACTGCGAACCGTCGAGCAGGCTGGACCCGATGGCCGACGCGTGGCGCGCCGCCAGTTCGGCGAAACCGGCCTTCAGAAACGCCGGTTGGGCCTGATTGTGCGGACGGCGCGAGGCACGCGCCTTGGCGCGCGCGGCCTTGATGAGCGTGGAGTCGATCTCGACGCGATAGCCGTCGAAGTCGATCGACTCGGGCTTGGACGGCAACGCCTGCTTCGCGCGGACGGCCTTCTTCATGACGTCGACCATCCGCAGGCTGCCCTTGATCGCGGCCGTGGCGCGCGGGTCCTCGGCGCGGGCACGGACGCCGGGGAACAGGTCGCCGATCGTCGAGAGCAGCACCCCCGACTCGCCGAGCGACGGCAGCACCTGTCCGATGTAGTTCAAGAAGTCGTCGTTCGGGCCGATGATGAGAATGCCGCTGCGCGAGAGGATCTCGCGGTGCGTGTACAGCAGGTAGGCGGCGCGGTGCAGCGCGACCGCGGTTTTGCCGGTGCCCGGCCCGCCCTGGATGACCGTCACACCGCGATGGGTGGACCGGATGATCAGGTCCTGCTCGCGCTGGATGGTCTCGACGATGTCGGTCATCTCGCCGGTGCGGGCTGCGTTGAGCGCCGCGACGAGTGCCGACTCGTTCACGACGTCGCCGTGTCCGAGGTCGTCGAGCACGGCGTCGCCGGCGATGAGCGATTCGTCGCTGACGCCGCGCACCTTGCGGTTTCGGGTGCGGATGTGACGACGGCGCGACACGCCTTCGGGGGACGCCGGGGTCGCGAGGTAGAACGGCCGTGCGAGTGGTGCGCGCCAGTCGAGGAGCAGGGTGGCGTCGGTCGCCGAGTCGTCGAGCGATCCGTCGTCGCCGAGTCCGTCGTCGAGGATGCCGATGCGGCCGATGCGGCGGATCTCGCCGTCCTCGAGGTCGAGTCGGCCGAAATACAGGTTGTGCTCGGCGGCATCGATCTTCGCGAGGTCCTCGATGTACATCCGCTCGTACGACTCGCGCTCGGACAGGGCCTGCGGGGTCCCGCCGCGTTCGCTGAGCGTTGCGGAGAGCCGACGCCTCGTGGTCTGGCGCATGCGGTCGAGGCGACCGTAGACCCGGTCGAGGTGGTGCTGTTCCTCGGCGAGCCTGGGGTCGGTGTCCGGGGAGAGCGCGGTCATCGGGCGCCTCCGTCCGCGGCGAGGGACGGCCAGGCCGGCTGCGACAACCCCGCGGCGCGCATGAGACCGGTCACCCGGGCACCGAGGTCGCCGGTCGCCAGCCGCGCACAGACGTCGGCGGGCGGACCGTCGAGTTCGGTCACTCCCAATCGGCGTGCGAGCCACGCCAGCACGGTCGGCTGATCGCCGAAGGGCAGCACGGAACCGCCGTCGGGGTCGGCCAGGACTCCATGACGTGAGACGCAGAGGTCGAACTCGTCCGGAGTGGGGACGCCCGGCAGGCGGTCTGCGAGCTGGAGGGGATGGTCGTGCGTGTTCACTGTCCGTCGATCGTAGTTGGGTTCGGTGCGGTCCAGAGCCTCGGTCTGCGACGGCGTCAGCCATGCACCGACGGTCGTCAACACGCCCTGACCTGCGTGAACAGGTGCTGCGGGGATGTATCCGCGAGCCGCGACGTGGGCGGAATGGCCCACTGTGATGTTGGCGACCCGCACCCTGCAGAGGGCGGGTTCCACCGCGTCACCGAGATGGTCCAGCTTACGCCGGAGAACGCTCGGGGCGGCATTCGAGCCGACGGCCACGACCAGACGCGAGTTCGGCGGCGGGGCCACGGACCCGAGCGGCTGCAGCAGAACGGACGCGGGCACCCACGGGTAGTCCTCCGGTGGGTGCGCCGCGTCCGGTCTGTTCTGGTTCGTACTCAGCGTCGTCCTCGGACCGAGCGGTGTGACGGGCCGCGCTCGATCAGGCGCGGGCCTTGCGCCAGCGCTTGCGTCCCTCGTCGGCGGTGTGAGCCGCGGACTCCTCGGCGGCGGCCGCGAGCTGACGCGCGGTCTCGGCGAGTTCGGCCGAGCGCTGACGCGCGGTCTCGGCGAGCTCCGCCGAACGATCGCGGGCGACGTCGGCCAGTTCGGGGGCACGCTTGCGGGCGACCTCGGCGAGTTCCGCGGAACGGTCGCGGGCGATGTCGGCGAGCTCGCGGGCGGCGTCGGCGATCTCGGGTGCGCGCTTGCGCGCCTTACGAGCCAGGATCGGTGCGCGCTTGCGGGCGGTCTCGGCGATCTCGGTCGAACGCTCGAGTGCCGCGTCGGCGAGTTCGGGAGCACGCTCGCGTAGGAGCTCGGCGGTCTCCGCGGCGCGCTCGGTGATCTCCTGCGAACGCTTCTGCGCTGCCTCGGCGATCTCCGGGGCGTGCTCGCGGAACCGCTCGGCCGCCTCCGCCGAACGCTCCGAGAGCAGATGCGCGCCCTTGCTCAGCAGCTCGCCGGCCTCGACGGACCGCTCGCCGACCAGCTCGGCACCCTCATGGGTGCGTTCGCGCAGCGAGTCCCACGTCGAGTGGCCGGCGGCGGTGCCGATCGGCAGTGCCGCGGCGACGGCCTGCGCCTTCTGCCGGCCACGCCATGCCAGCGACGGCTTGCCCTCGGTGTCCACCGCGGCGAGCAGGACTCCGCCGAGCAGGCCGACGTTCTTGACGAACGCGTCGCGCTGGGCCTGCTTGCGGACCGGATCGGCCTCGTTCCAGAAATCGGTGCCCGCTGCGGTCGTCGGGACCAGGGTGCCGGCCAGCACCACCGACGCCAGTCGCGGCAATTTGCCGGTGGCGAGCAGGATGCCGCCGCCGATCTGGGCGGCGGCGTTGATCTTCACCAGGGTCTCGGTGTCCTTCGGGATCTTCTCCGCCACCTCGGGCGGCAACGCGGTGCGAGCCCGGTCGACGACCGGCTCCGCGGACTGCGCGATCGGTTTGGGGCTGCGGATCGTCTCGACGCCTTGCGCGATGAACGCGGAGGCGAGGAGCGGGCGGGCGATACGGCGGAGAATCATCGGTCACAACCTTCTTCAGTCGATGCGGTTCGAGATCCGTCGGGTCGCGCTGACTTCGGGGTCAGAGCGATGGGCCTCGTCAACGCTACCCGTCCTTCGGATATGTGCTGGTGAATCGACTCTTCGTGATCCTTTCGGGAATATCCGTCCCAGATCGCGAACACAGTGCGCTTCGTCAGACCACGTATCCGGTGGGGGAGAAGGTCAAACACCGGCCGTCACGGCCCGCCGAGGACGTTGCGACTCGTCTCATATCCACCCGCTCGATGTCGTGGGTGCGTCCTAGGATTCGGCGCGTGGGCTCCAAGAAGAGTGACAACGGCAGCGCCATCGTCGTGGGGATCGTGCTGGTCGCCGTGTTCTGCGCACTCGCGTGGCCGTACTACCTCGGCACCTGGCTCGCGGTGGAGTTCGGAGCGGACAATCCGTCCACGGCGCGAACGGCGACGGGTTGGGTCCTGGAATCCATCTACCTGATCGGCCTGGTGAGCCTCGGGATCTGGTCGTGGTGGTCGGACGAGCGGGAGAAGGAGAAGGCCCGGCGTCTCGAAGCCGAGAAGCGTCAGCGCGAGATCGACTTCGGCTCGGACGGTGCCCGGCTCTACGAATCCGCCGAGGCGGCGATCGCGCGGATCGCCGGATCCGAGGCGGCCCGCGCCGGCTGGCTGGGGGACCCGGCCGACTTCGACTTCCGGGCAGATCTCTGGTCGATAGCGGCGAACCTGCGTCGCGCGGAGGAGATCCGGAAGGTGATGGCCGGCGCAGCCGGCATCCGCAGGTTCACCAGGACCGACGAGCAGATGCTCGACGACGCGCGGCGGACCGTCGCAGCCCTCGAGCAATCGGTCCAGCGTCGTGTCGAGCTCATCGGAGAGTGCGCGCGGCAGGCCGAGGACATCGACCGCGCGTTGCGCGAGGAACGCGAGAACGCCGAGGACGCGAGGCGACGCGAGGAGCTACGCGGCCGCCTCGGCACCGTCCTCTACGGTTCGCCTGCCACGCCGGCCGAGGAGGGCTCGGAATCCGCCGACGCCGTGAAGGCGCGGGCAGCGGCGTTCCACGAGCTCAAGGCGCTCGTCGACAAGCACCGGATCGACGAGGGGCAGTAGCGCCCGATCGGCCGGACCCGCCACCGTTGCGTGAACCCCTCCGGCCTATGCCGGGACAGGAATGCGGAACGGCGGTGGGTGTGCGCGTGCTCACCAGCCGCGCTCGCGCCACTCCGGCAGGTGCGGACGCTCGGCACCGAGCGTGGTGTCCTTGCCGTGTCCGGGGTAGACCACCGTCGAGTCCCCGAACCGGTCGAAGATCTTGGTCGACACGTCGTCGAGGAGTTTCTCGAAGTCGCCGGGCTGCCACGTCTTGCCGACGCCTCCCGGGAACAACGAGTCGCCGGTGAACAGCTGCACGACCTCCTCGCCGTCGGCGGTGGTGTCGGTCAGCGCGAGGGCGATCGACCCGGGGGTGTGGCCGACGAGGTGGATCGCCTCGAACCGGAGGTCGCCGATCTCGATGACGTCGCCGTCGTCGACGAGGCGGTCCGGGGCCACCGGGATCTCCGGGGCATCGTGGCGGCCGGCGGCGGTCGGGGCGCCGGTGTGCTCGGCGACCGCCTCGAGGGCCTGGACATGGTCGAAGTGCTGATGGGTGGTGAAGATGAGGGCGGGCTTTCCGCCGATCGCGTCGAGCGTGGCGATGATCGTCTCGGCGTCGTTCGCGGCGTCGATGATCAGCTGATCACCCGTCGCCTTCGAGGTGACGATGTAGACGTTGTTGTCCATCGGCCCGACCGAGAGCTTCACGATCGTGGCCTTGCCGAGGGTGCGGCGTTGCGGGGTCTTGGACTCGGAGAGGTCGCCGGTGTAGTCGTCGCTGATCGGTGTCGCGGAGGTCATGGGGAAAGGCTATGACACCGCGCGGTCGCCATCGCGCCCGTCACCGCCGTGTCGTGTGACGCTCGCGACGGCCGGACGCGCTCTGAGCACGGGTATCGTGGACTATCGGTTCGATGGTGTATGGCACGGGTGGCGAGACCGATCCTCCGGCCCTCGGACTGCGAATCCCCAACGGGTCTACGCCGTCGAGACGGCTTGTCGGTACCTGCCGATATGGTGCCCATGCGCCGCGCGTGCGCCCTGAGCTCGATGGACCTGTGACTCGAAAAGAATGTTAGGACTGCAGTGGTTGATCGTCTGATCGTCCGAGGTGCCCGCGAACACAACCTTCGCGGTGTCGATGTCGACCTTCCCCGGGACAGCCTCATCGTGTTCACCGGATTGTCGGGCTCGGGCAAGTCGTTGCTCGCCTTCGACACGATCTTCGCCGAGGGACAACGCCGTTACGTCGAGTCGCTGTCGGCCTACGCCCGGCAGTTCCTCGGGCAGATGGACAAACCCGACGTCGACTTCATCGAGGGGCTCTCGCCGGCGGTGTCGATCGACCAGAAGTCGACCAACCGCAACCCGCGGTCGACGGTCGGCACCATCACCGAGGTCTACGACTACCTCCGCCTCCTCTACGCGCGCGCCGGAAAGGCCCACTGCCCGGAATGCGGCGAGCCGATCGCCAAGCAGACGCCGCAGCAGATCGTCGACCAGGTCCTCGCGATGGAGGAGGGCACCCGATTCCAGGTGCTCGCGCCGGTGGTCCGCACGCGCAAGGGCGAGTTCGTCGACCTCTTCGCCGAGCTGCAGACCCAGGGCTTCTCGCGTGCCCGCATCGACGGCGTCGTCCACCAGCTGACCGATCCGCCGAAGCTGAAGAAGCAGGAGAAGCACGACATCGAGGTCGTCGTCGACCGCCTCGTCGTCAAGCCCAGCGCCAAGCAGCGCCTCACCGACTCGGTCGAGACCGGCCTGCGCCTGGCCGACGGGATCATCGTGCTCGACTTCGTCGACCTCGACGAGGACGACCCGAACCGCGAGCGCCGCTTCTCGGAGAAGATGGCGTGCCCCAACATGCACCCGATCGCCATCGACGATCTCGAACCGCGATCCTTCTCGTTCAACTCGCCCTACGGCGCCTGCCCGGAGTGCGACGGCCTCGGCGTTCGCAAGGAGGTCGACGAGGACCTCGTCGTCCCGGACCCCGACCTGTCGCTGGCCGAGGGTGCGATCGCGCCGTGGTCGACCGGCCACAACGCCGACTATTTCCTGCGGCTGATGTCGGGTCTGGCCGACCAGATGGGCTTCGACGTCAACACCCCGTGGAAGAAGCTGCCGGTCAAGGCCCGGCGCGCGCTGCTCAACGGCAGCGACCACCAGGTCCACGTGAAGTTCCGCAACCGCTACGGACGCACCCGCTCGTACTACACCGAGTTCGAGGGGGTGATGTCGTTCCTCGAGCGCCGGATGGAGCAGACCGAGTCCGAGCAGATGAAGGAGCGATACGAGGGGTACATGCGCGACGTGCCGTGCCCCGCGTGCGAGGGCGCGCGCCTGCGTCCGGAGATCCTCGCCGTCACGCTCGACCACCCCGAGTACGGGGCGAAGTCGATCGCCGAGGTCTGTGCGCTCTCCGTCGCCGAATGCGCCGACTTCCTGGACAACCTGCACCTCGACGAACGTCAGGCCGCGATCGCCGGACGCGTCCTCAAGGAGGTCCAGGCCCGCATCCGGTTCCTGCTCGACGTCGGTCTGGAGTACCTGTCGCTGTCGCGCGCGGCAGGTTCGCTGTCCGGCGGTGAGGCCCAGCGCATCCGGCTCGCGACGCAGATCGGCTCCGGCCTCGCCGGCGTCCTCTATGTCCTCGACGAGCCGTCGATCGGCCTGCACCAGCGCGACAACCGACGACTCATCGAGACCCTCACCCGCCTGCGGGAGCTGGGCAACACGCTGATCGTCGTCGAACACGACGAGGACACCATCCGCGCCGCCGACTGGATCGTCGACATCGGCCCGCGCGCGGGCGAGCACGGCGGCGAGGTCGTGCACTCGGGCAGTTACAAGGACCTGCTCAAGAACAAGAGGTCGCTGACCGGCGCATACCTGTCGGGCCGCGAGGAGCTGGCGATCCCGGAGATCCGCCGACCCATCGACCGCAAGCGGCAGCTGACCGTCGTCGGCGCCCGCGAACACAACCTGCGCGGCATCGACGTGTCGTTCCCGCTCGGCGTGCTGACCGCGGTCACCGGTGTGTCCGGGTCGGGCAAGTCGACGCTCGTCAACGACATCCTCGCGACGGTCTTGGCCAACAAGCTCAACGGCGCGCGGCAGGTGCCCGGCCGGCACACGCGCGTCAAGGGACTCGACAACCTCGACAAGCTCGTGCAGGTCGACCAGTCGCCGATCGGTCGCACCCCGCGGTCCAACCCGGCGACCTACACCGGCGTCTTCGACAAGATCCGCACCCTGTTCGCCGCCACCACAGAGGCGAAGGTCCGCGGCTACCAGCCGGGCCGCTTCTCGTTCAACGTCAAGGGCGGCCGCTGCGAGGCGTGCACCGGCGAGGGCACGATCAAGATCGAGATGAACTTCCTGCCGGACGTCTACGTCCCGTGCGAGGTGTGCCACGGCGCCCGCTACAACCGCGAGACGCTCGAGGTCCACTACAAGGGCAAGACCATCGCGGAGGTCCTCGACATGCCGATCGAGGAGGCCGCCGACTTCTTCGAGCCGGTCACCTCGATTCACCGGTACCTCAAGACACTCGTCGACGTGGGCCTCGGCTACGTCCGCCTCGGTCAGCCGGCGCCGACGCTGTCCGGCGGCGAGGCGCAGCGCGTGAAGCTGGCCGCCGAGCTGCAGAAGCGCTCGTCGGGCCGGACGATCTACATCCTCGACGAGCCGACCACCGGCCTGCACTTCGAGGACATCAAGAAACTGCTCGCGGTGATCAACGGACTGGTCGACAAGGGCAACACGGTCATCACCATCGAGCACAACCTCGACGTCATCAAGACCGCCGACTGGATCATCGACATGGGTCCCGAGGGCGGCAGCGGCGGCGGCATGGTCGTCGCCGAGGGCACGCCCGAGGACATCGCGGTCGCGCCCGGCAGCCACACCGGCAAGTTCCTCGCCGAGATCCTCGACGTCGACCAGACGGTCGCGTCGGCCGGCTGACGCAACCGCAAGAGGAATTACCACTTCTGGTACAGGATCGCGGGTTTCACCCTGCGACTCGGTCCGGAAGTGGCGATTCTGCTGAGACTCGGATGGCGCCGGCGGGCTACTTGCCCATCGACTTGCGGATCTCCTCGAGGCGCTTCTTGGCGGCCTCGTCGCGCTTGCGCACCATCTCGTCGACGCTCTGTCCCTCGGGCGTGGCCTCGGCGAGCTCCTGCGATCCGATGGCCGTCGTGATGCGGTTCTCGATCTTCTCCCGCACGTAGTCGAAGGTCGGGATGCCGCCCTCGGTGTAGTCCGGGTCCGGGAGAGAGCCCGGCAACGGGGCCCCGGTCACCGGGCCCGGCACGATCTCGGCGTCGATGATGTCGTCCGACGGGGTGCCCGCGGGCTGCGCGCCATCGGTGCCGGATTCTCCTGGGGTGGTCATACCGTCAGGGTAAGCGGTTTCGGCATGTGTCGCCGGCACGCTCGGCCCACCAGGTGAGGCCGAAACCTATTTCCTCGGCGCCCGGACCGGCCCGGTGTACTTCTCGCCGGGACCCTCGCCCGGCTCGTCGGGGTAGGCGCTGGCCTCGCGGAACGCCAGCTGCAGGCTCTTCAGGCCGTCGCGGATCGGCGCGGCGTGGATGCCGAGGTCGGCCTTCGAGGCGTCGACCAGGCCGGCGAGCGCGTTGATCAGGACCCGGGCCTCGGGGAGGTCGATCTTGTCCTCGGGGGTGCCCTCGGCCAGGCCGAGCTTCTCCGCCGAGGCGCTCATCAGCATCACGATGGACCGGGTGATCACCTCGATCGCCGGAATATCCTGCAGGTCGCGGACGTTCTCTGCCTCAGTGTGCGCCGCGTCTTCCGCGCCGGTGCCACTGCCCGTCGCACCCTTCTGGGGTTCCGGTGCTGGTGACGAATAGGAGTTCTCGGCCATGGCTGATAGACTCCCATAGCACGACCGCCCTGGTATGCGCCGGGGTCGTAAGTGGAGTTCCGCTCCCACCGTGTGACGCGAGTCCTCGCCAGTCGAGATCGCAGTTGCTCGGTCCGGTTCACGCCGACGGTCGCGACCACATCCTCGTCGATGTGTCGCACGACGTCGGCAGTCGCCACGCGAACGCGCGGCGATGCGAATCGGTCGGTATCGGAGCCCCGCGGACTTGTGTCCCGGGGCTCTCTTGCTGAGGGTTTCACACTCGGATCTCCTGCCTACGGCCCCCGCGCGACGACGCGACGGTTACCACTGCAGGATTGAACTAGGAGGCCCCATCAGCACTGAGACCCGCATCAACGAGCGCATCCGCGTCCCTGAGGTCCGACTCGTCGGACCCAACTCGGAGCAGGTGGGCATCGTGCGTGTTGAAGATGCGCTTCGCTTGGCCTACGAGGCCGACCTCGACCTGGTCGAGGTGGCCCCGGACGCCCGTCCGCCGGTCTGCAAGATCATGGACTACGGCAAGTTCAAGTACGAGGCGGCCCAGAAGCAGCGTGAAGCACGCCGCAATCAGCAGATGACCGTCATCAAGGAGCAGAAGCTCCGGCCCAAGATCGACGACCACGATTACGAGACCAAGAAGGGTCACGTCATCCGGTTCCTCAAGGACGGGTCCAAGGTGAAGGTCACGATCATGTTCCGCGGCCGTGAGCAGTCGCGTCCGGAACTCGGCTACCGGTTGCTGCAGCGCCTGGGCAACGACGTCGCCGACTACGGCTACGTCGAGACCGCAGCCAAGCAGGACGGTCGCAACATGACGATGGTCCTCGCCCCGCACAAGGGAGCGAAGACCCGCCAGAAGGCGCAGGAGAGCCGCGAACGTTCCGGCGGAGGCCAGAAGAAGGCCGACGCCCCCGCGGACGAGAGCTGAGCCGATCGGCCGGGCGGGGAGCACATGCCCCGCGCCGGCCGTGATCACGAGACGTGAACCCGGGATTCCAGCCGTACCTGGTCAGGTTCGGCTGCCCGCGTTCGCCCGACAGAAGGAAGAAAATGCCTAAGAGCAAGACCCACAAGGGCACCGCGAAGCGGTTCAAGGTGACCGGCAGCGGCAAGATCGTCCGCCAGAAGGCCAACCGCCGCCACCTCCTGGAGCACAAGCCCTCCAAGCGCACTCGTCGCCTCGACGGCACCACCGTCGTCAGCGACAACGACGCGCCGCGTATCAAGCGCCTGCTGAACCGCTGACGCGAGCGACCCCGGACATCTGACGAGCAAAAGGATCTAGAACATGGCACGCGTGAAAAGGGCCGTCAACGCCCAGAAGAAGCGTCGGACCACCCTCGAGGCCTCGAAGGGCTACCGCGGTCAGCGGTCGCGCCTGTACCGCAAGGCCAAGGAGCAGCAGCTCCACTCGCTGAACTACGCCTACCGGGACCGTCGTGCCCGCAAGGGTGAGTTCCGCAAGCTGTGGATCGCCCGCATCAACGCTGCGGCCCGCGCCAACGACATCACCTACAACCGCTTCATCCAGGGCCTGAAGGCCGCCGGTGTCGAGGTCGACCGCAAGGTCCTCGCCGACATCGCGGTGACCGATCCCGAGGCCTTCACCGGCCTGGTCGAGGTCGCCCGCAAGGCCCTGCCGGCCGACGTCAACGCCCCGGCTGCCTGATTGAGCAACACCGCACACGACCCGCGAGTCGCGCGGAGGATGTCCCGATGACGGAGATCCTGTCCGAGCGATCCTCGCGGGTCGTGTCGTTTGCCAAGCTCCACCGCGCCGCCGTCAGGCGCGAGCAGGGCCGATTCCTCGCCGAGGGATCGAACGCGGTGGAGACCGCCCTGGCCGTCGAGAAGGCCGAGACGGTGCTGGTGGCGAAAGAACATCTCGATCGTCACCGCGCGATCGTCGAGACCGCCGAGGCCGGGGGAGTGCCGGTCCTGCTGATCTCCGGGCGTGCGGCGTCGAAACTGTCCGAGACCACCACACCGCCCGGCGTCTTCGCGGTGTGTCCGCTCCTGGACGCGTCGCTGGCCGACGTGCTCGCCGACGAGCCGCGTCTGCTGGCGATCGCGGTCGAGCCCCGTGAGCCCGGCAACGCCGGCACCCTGATCCGCTGCGCCGATGCGATGGGCGCCGACGCGGTGGTCCTGCTCGGCGACTCCGTCGACCCCCACAACGGCAAGTGCGTCCGCGCGAGCGCGGGGACGGTCTTCACCGTGCCGGTGGTGCGCGAGAGGCGGGTGGCCGAGGGTCTCGCGACGATCGCGGCGTCGGGCATCACGCTGCTCGCCACGGCCGCCGACGGCGAGGTGAACCTCGACCACGCCGACGAGGTGCTCGCCGGCCGGATCGGCTGGCTGTTCGGCAACGAGGCCCACGGCCTGTCGCCGGAGGTCCAGCGCGTCGCCCACCACCGGGTGTCGATCCCCATCCGCGGCCGCGCGGAGAGCCTGAATGTGGCCGCCGCAGCGGCGATCTGCCTGTACGAGAGTGCGCGGATCCACAACGCGGTGGGTCGCGGCTGACAGCTGTCCGACGCGGCCGGTAGGGTCGGCGATCGTGTCAGAAACCGTGTCACCCGAGTCCGTGCCGTCAACCGAGTCCGCCTCGGCGTCCGCCCCCGTCGCCGGGGCGCAGCAGACAGAGACCCCCGCGACCCCTCAGACCGTTCCGGCCCCTGATCCGGCCGTGGTCAACGCCCGCGTCGCGGCGGCGATCGCCACCGAACTCAACGTCGGCGTCGGCCAGGTCCGTGCGGCGATCGAGCTGCTCGACGGCGGGTCGACGGTCCCGTTCGTCGCGCGCTACCGCAAGGAGGCGACCGGCGGCCTCGACGACGCCCAGCTGCGCACGCTCGAAGAGCGTCTCGCCTACCTTCGCGACCTCGAGGCCCGGCGCCAGGCCGTACGCGAGTCCATCGCCGCCCAGGGCAAGCTCGACGCCGAGCTCGACGCGCGCATCCTCGCCGCCGACACCAAGGCGCGGCTCGAGGACATCTACCTGCCCTACAAGCCCAAGCGGCGCACCAAGGCCCAGATCGCGCGCGAGGCCGGGCACGAGCCCGTCGCCGACGCCCTGCTGTCGGATCCGAACACCGACCCGTCGACCTTCACCGCCGAGCAGCTCGACGGTGCCCGGGCGATCGCCGTGGAGCGCATCGCCGAGGACGCCGATCTCGTCGGCGAACTCCGTGAGCTGATGTGGCAGAAGGGCGTTCTGCGGACTGCCGTCCGTGAGGGCAAGGAGTCCGCGGGCGCCAAGTTCGCCGACTACTTCGAGTACTCCGAGCCGTTCACCACGATCCCGTCGCACCGCGTGCTCGCCGTGCTGCGCGGTGAGCGCGAGGAGATCCTGAGCGTCACCCTCGACCCCGATCCCGAGGCCGCCGAGCGCCCGGCCGGGCCCGGCATCTACGAGCAGCGCATCGCCGCCCGGTTCGGCATCTCCGATCAGGGGCGTCCCGCCGATCGCTGGCTCGCCGACACCGTGCGGTGGGCCTGGCGCACCAAGCTCTTCGTCGGGTTGTCCATCGACATCCGCACCCGGTTGCGCCAGCAGGCGGAGGCCGACGCGGTCGCGGTGTTCGCGACCAACCTCAAGGACCTGCTGCTCGCCGCACCGGCCGGTGCGCGCACCACGATGGGCCTCGATCCCGGCCTCCGCACCGGCGTGAAGGTCGCGGTGGTCAACGAGACCGGCAAGGTCGTCGACACCGCCACCATCTACCCGCACGAACCGCGCCGGGACAAGGCCGGTGCGCTCGCCGTGCTCGGCGCGCTCGTGCAGAAGCACGGCGTCGAGCTGATCGCCATCGGCAACGGCACGGCCTCCCGAGAGACCGACGCGCTCGCGGGTGAACTCGTGGCCGCGATCAAGGCGGCGGGCAAGATCCCGCCCACGACGGTCGTCGTCTCCGAGGCCGGCGCGTCGGTGTACTCGGCGTCGGCGTACGCGTCCAAGGAGCTGCCCGACCTCGACGTGTCGTTGCGCGGCGCGGTGTCCATCGCCCGGCGCCTGCAGGATCCGCTCGCCGAGCTGGTGAAGATCGACCCGAAGTCGATCGGCGTGGGCCAGTACCAGCACGACGTGTCCGAGACGCTGCTCGCCCGGTCGCTGGGCGCGGTGGTCGAGGACGCGGTGAACGCGGTCGGCGTCGACGTCAACACCGCCTCGGTCCCGCTGCTCTCGCGCGTGTCGGGCATCACCCCGAGCCTGGCGGAGTCGATCGTGTCGTATCGGGATTCGAACGGGGCGTTCCGCAACCGCAAGCAGATCACCGAGGTTCCGCGCCTGGGGCCCAAGGCGTTCGAGCAGTGCGCGGGCTTCCTCCGGATCACCGACGGCGACAACCCGCTCGACGCATCGGCGGTGCACCCGGAGGCGTACCCGGTGGTGACCCGGATCCTGGAGAAGGTCGGCACCGACGTGCGTTCGCTCATCGGTGACACCGCCACGCTGACCAAGCTGCGTCCCGACGACTTCGTCGACGAGACCTTCGGTCGCCCGACCGTGGTCGACATCATCTCCGAGCTCGACAAGCCCGGCCGCGACCCGCGTCCCGAGTTCAAGACGGCGACCTTCGCCAGCGGCATCGAGAAGGTCTCCGACCTCGAGCCCGGCATGATCCTCGAGGGACAGGTCACCAACGTCGCCGCGTTCGGCGCGTTCGTCGACGTTGGCGTCCATCAGGACGGTCTCGTCCACGTGTCGGCGATGGCTCATCGCTTCGTCTCCGACCCGCACGAGATCGTCAAGTCCGGCGACATCGTGAAGGTCAAGGTCATGGAGGTCGACGTCGAGCGCCAGCGCATCGGCCTGTCCCTGCGCCTCGACGACGATCCGGGCACGACCGGCAAGGGCGGGTCACGCCCGCCCCGCGGAGAAGGAAACCGCGGCGGCGGTCAGGGACGCCGCAACGACCAGCGCGGTCGTGGCCAGGGTCGGGGCGGCAACCGCAACGACCGTCGTCCGGCTCCCGGCGGCGCGATGGCCGACGCGCTCAAGCGCGCGGGTTTCGGCAACTGACGCACCGGATCCGACGAATCGCGGGACCGGGTCCCGGACTCGCGCGCACCGCGTCGCGACTTCGGGCCCGACCCGCGATTTTGCCGTCTGCGACCGAGTGATTCTGCTCAGGTCCGCGGTGAATCGGCCGGTCAGACTCGGTGGATGCGCACGATCACGCCCGTCTCGACCCGCCCGCGCGGCCTCCCGACGCTTCGCGAACTCGCCGCCCTCACCGGTGACCGCGACCGCTACATCGATCTCATCCGCATCGTCTCGTTGCTGGTCGTCGTCGCCGGTCACTCGATCATGCTCACGGTCGACACCGCCGGGGACTCGATCCTTCTCGGCAACACTCTCGGCGAGATACCCGCACTGCAAGCCGCGACCTGGCTGTTGCAGGTCCTGCCGCTGTTCTTCTTCGCCGGAGCCGCCGCGTCGACGCACGCATGGAGGTCTCGTGCCGCCACCGACGCACCGAGTGCCGGACAGTGGCTGTTCGGTCGTGCCCAGCGCCTGCTCCGACCCCTGGCCTGGTATCTGGGCGCCGTGGTCGCCACGCTGGTGGTCCTGGGGGTCACGGGTCACGACGCCGCGGTCGACGTCGTCGCCCGCCTGAGCGTGCAACTGCTCTGGTTCCTCGGCGCCTACCTGCTCGTTCTGGCCGTCGTCCCGTTCCTGCAGCGGGTCCGCACGACCGGCCACATCGCGATCGCACTCGCTGCGTGCTGGGGGAGTACCGCGCTCGTCGACGCCGTTCGCCTGTCCGGCGGCCCGTCCTGGCTCGGCTATGCGGGCTTCCTCACCGTCTGGACTCTCCCCGCCGTGCTCGGCGTGGCCCACGCCAAGCGGATCCTGCGACCCGCGATCGCCGGGGTCGTCGCGGCGTGCGCGCTCGTCGTCGACATCTGCCTGGTCGTGTGGGGGCCGTACGAGATGTCGCTCGTGACGGTGCCGGGTCAGCAGCTGTCGAACATGAACCCGCCCAGCCTGCTGCTCGCCGGCCACGCGATCGTCCTCTGCGCCGGGGCGATCGCGCTGCGGGGCGTACTGGCCGGCATCGCCGACCGCCCGCGGGTCTGGTGGTGGGTCGTCCTCGGCAACCGGGGAGCGATGACCCTGTACCTGTGGCATCTGCCGGTTCTCGCCGCGATCGTCGCACTCGGCGCGGCGGCCGGATTCGACCGCGCCGACGCGCACAGCATGTCGTTCCCGATCGTCGTCGCGACGCAGACCGCGTTGCTGCTGATCCTGATGGTGCCGGTCCTCGTGCTGCTCTCCCCGCTGGAGAACAGGCCCCTTCCGTGGTGGGACGACCCCGTCGCCCGACGTGCGGGACGGGCTCGCGACGCGGCCCTGGTGTCGCTCGTGGTGGTCATCGGCATCGCGGTGCTGATGGTGGCGAGGTCCGGCCTCGTCGGCGACGGCCTGGTTTACCTGCTGATCGCCGCGGGCGGTGCACTCGGCGCCCGCTGCCTCGCGCTCGGCATCGACCCCGAGGCCCGCCCGCGGACGTAGAGCGCGTGCGGTCGCGCGCTGGTCACTCCTCCCTGCAGGTCAGGGCGAGG
>Ga0164243_10006231_pt1 | contig 18105 bp, 17 predicted proteins | sample OricompcompostOP_FD_108781 | JGI IMG/M metagenome (GOLD analysis project Ga0164243, IMG submission 108781) | Organic Plus compost microbial communities from Emeryville, California, USA - Original compost - Organic plus compost (OP) | ecosystem: Engineered > Solid waste > Mixed feedstock >... | reverse complement strand
TTGCTACCCGACAGACCAAGGACGGACACGTACCACGATGGCGAACTACACGGCCGCGGATGTCAAGCGGCTCCGGGAGCTCACCGGCTCCGGGATGATGGACTGCAAGAAGGCGCTCGACGAGGCCGACGGCGACTTCGACAAGGCGGTCGAGATCCTGCGCGTCAAGGGTGCCGCGAAGGCCGAGAAGCGCGGTGCCGAGCGCGAGGCCACCGCCGGCCTGGTCGCGCACGCCCCGGGCGTGCTGGTCGAGCTGAAGTGCGAGACCGACTTCGTCGCCAAGAACGACGACTTCGTCGCGACCGCGCAGCGGATCGCCGACGCGGCCGCCGAGGCCGGCGCCGGCGACGTCGAGACCCTCCGTGGCGTGTCGATGGGCGACCAGACCGTCGGCGAGGTCGTCGACGCCCTCGCGGTGTCGATCGGCGAGAAGATCGAGCTCGGCGGGGTCGTGCACTTCGACGGCCCGGTCGTCGCCTACCTGCACAAGCGTGCGGCCGACCTGCCGCCCGCCGTCGGCGTGCTCGTCGAGTACGACGGTGACGCCGAGGCCGCGCGCGGCGCGGCGATGCAGATCGCCGCGATGCGCCCGCAGTACCTCACCCGCGAGGAGGTGCCGGCCGACGTCGTCGAGCACGAGCGCAGCATCGCCGAGCAGAAGTCCCGCGAGGAGGGCAAGCCCGAGCAGGCGATCGCCAAGATCACCGAGGGCCGGCTCAACGGCTTCTTCAAGGAGGTCGTCCTGCTCGAGCAGCCGTCGGTGACCGAGCCCAAGAAGTCGGTCAAGGCGGTGCTGGACGAGTCCGGCACCACGGTGAAGCGGTTCGCCCGTTTCGAGGTCGGCGCCTGAGGCAGTAGGTTCTAGCCAGACGTCAGAGGAGGCCGGTTCGATGAGACGACACGAACTCATCGGACCGGCCTTCTTCGTCGTCTCCGCCACCATCGTCAGAGAGGGGCCCGGGTGACCGGCTACAAGCGCGTCCTGCTCAAGCTCTCGGGAGCGGTCTTCGGCGGGGGTCAGGTCGGCGTCGACCCCGACGTCGTGCAGAAGATCGCCCGCGAGATCGCCGCGGTCACCGAGGCCGGGGTCCAGATCGCCGTGGTCACCGGTGGCGGCAACTTCTTCCGTGGTGCGGAGCTCCAGCAGCGCGGTATGGACCGGGTGCGGGCCGACTACATGGGCATGCTCGGCATCGTCATGAACTGCCTGGCGCTCCAGGACTTCGTGGAGAAGCTCGGCGTCGAGACCCGTGTGCAGACCGCCATCACCATGGGCCAGGTCGCCGAGCCGTACATCCCGCGCCGGGCGATCCGGCACATGGAGAAGGGCCGGGTCGTGATCTTCGGTGCCGGCATGGGCATGCCGTTCTTCTCCACCGACACGGTGGCCGCCCAGCGTGCCCTGGAGACCCGCTGCGACGTGGTGCTCGTCGCCAAGAGCGGCGTGGACGGCGTCTACAGCTCCGACCCCAACGTCGACCCGACCGCGACGAAGTTCGACGAGCTCACCTTCGACGAGGCGATCGCCCGGGACCTGCGCATCATGGACCAGACCGCGTTCACCCTGTGCAGCGAGAACAAGCTGCCGATGATCGTCTTCGGCATGGAGCCCGAGGGCAACATCCTCCGCGCGGTGCAGGGTGAGAGGATCGGCACGCTGGTCCGGGCGGCCTGACCGCCGCTCGCCGACCCCCTCGACAACCGAAAGACAGTGAGATGATCAACGACATCCTCAACGAGGCCGACAGCAAGATGGACAAGTCGGTCGAGGCGACCCGCGAGGAGTTCGCCGCGATCCGCGCCGGCCGCGCCCACCCGAGCATGTTCAACAAGATCCTCGTGGACTACTACGGGACGCCGACCCCGCTGCAGCAGCTGGCGTCGTTCACCGCCCCCGAGGCGAGGATCATCATCATCTCGCCCTACGACATGGGTGCCATGGCCAACATCGAGAAGGCCATCCGCGACTCCGACCTCGGGGTCAACCCGGCCAACGACGGCAAGGTCCTCCGGTGCGTGTTCCCCGAGCTCACCGAGGAGCGGCGCAAGGAGTTCATCAAGGTCGCCAAGGCCAAGGCCGAGGAGGGCCGGGTCGCGATCCGGAACCTGCGGCGGACCGCCAAGCAGCACCTGGAGAAGCTCGAGAAGGACGGCGAGGTCGGCCAGGACGACGTCGTGAGCGCCGAGAAGCGCCTCGACGGGATCACCAAGACCCACACCGACAAGATCGACGAGCTCCTCAGGCACAAGGAGGCCGAGCTGCTCGAGGTCTGAGCACGCCCGGCCACACATCGCATGACAGACGTCTCACCGCCCGTGCCGGCGCCGCAGAAGGACCACGGCCGCGCCGGGCGCGACCTCAAGGCGGCCGTCGCCTCCGCCGTCGTGCTCCTCGGGGCCGTCGGCGCCTCGCTGGCGTTCTGGAAGCCGGCGTTCATGGTCATCGTGGTCGCCGCGGTCGTCGTCGCGGTCTGGGAGCTGCGGCAGGGCCTGCTCGCCAAGGACATCGACATCCCCGAGCAGCCGCTGATGCTGGGCGGCGCGGTGATGGTCGTCGTCGCCTACGGCTGGGGCTCCAACGCCCTGGTCACCGCCACCGCGGTGAGCGCCCTGGTGACCATGCTGTGGCTGCTGCGCCGCGGCATCGACGGCTACGTGCGCACCGCCACCGCCTCGGTGTTCACGCTGGTCTACGTCCCGTTCCTCGGCTCGTTCGTGGCGCTGCTGCTCGCCGAGGGCGGCCGCACCGGCCACGGCCTCGACGACGACGGCGTGGCCGGCATCGTCACCTTCATCCTGGTCACGATCGCCTCCGACATCGGCGGGTACGCCGCCGGCGTGCTCTTCGGCAGGCACCCGATGGCGCCGGTCATCTCGCCGAAGAAGTCCTGGGAGGGCTTCGCCGGGTCCGTGCTCTTCTGCGTCGTCACCGGGTGGGCGCTGGTGGTGTACCTGCTCGACGGCGAGTGGTGGGTCGGCCTCTGCCTGGGCCTGATCGCGGTGGTCATGGCCACCTTGGGCGACCTGTGCGAGTCGGTGATGAAGCGCGACCTCGGCATCAAGGACATGAGCCAGGTCGTGCCCGGCCACGGCGGCCTGATGGACCGTCTCGACTCGCTGCTCGCCACGATCGCGCCGGTCTGGCTGCTGCTGCACTACGCGGTCTTCTGACCGCGCCTGCGGCACCCCTGGGGTGCATCGGCCTACGATCGATGCAATGAACACCGACGAGCGCGCCGTGCCCGGCACGACCGCGGAGCGACCGGCGTCCGACGGCGACGGCGACGCGGACGACCCCGGTCGCGGCTCGCGGGACTGGTGGCACCGCGACCACCCGACGTTCGCGGCGCTCAGCGGGTTCTTCACCGGCCTCGCGTTCGTCATCCTCGTCCCCGGCCTGTGGGCGGCCGTCCTGCGGGCGTTCTTCGACCGCGACACGGCCGAGGACCTGTTCCCGTTCGTGGCCGTGGTGCTCGCGGTGCCGCTGGTGCTGATCGCGGTCCCGCGGACCCGGCGCTTCGGCCGCTACATGCTCCTGGGGATGCTCAGCACCGCCGTCGTCGTCGTGGGGGTGGCCGCGGTCGTCGTGTGGATCCTGATCAAGGCCGAGGGCTAGACGGCGGGCCGGTGCCCGACCGGGTCGGTTCCCGGTTAGGTCAGGGCGTCGTGACCTGGGAGAATGGGTCGCCTCATGTCCGAGAGCAAGGCGCTGCCGCTGGTCCTCGACGAGCCGCGCGGCCGACGCAAGCCGCCGCGGCACCTCGCCGACCTCGCCCCCGAGGAGCGCAAGGTGCTGGCGACCGGGCTCGGGCTCCCAGGCTTCCGCGCCCGCCAGCTCTCGACCCACTACTTCGCGCGGCTGGTCGACGACCCGGCCGAGATGACCGACCTGCCGGCCGACCAGCGCGAGCAGCTGGTCGCCGAGCTGCTGCCGCCGCTGATGACGCCGCTGCGCACGCTGGAGGCCGACCGCGGCACCACCCGCAAGACGCTGTGGAAGCTCTTCGACGGGGCCCTGGTCGAGTCGGTGCTGATGCGCTACCCCGACCGGGCCACGATGTGCGTCTCCAGCCAGGCCGGCTGCGGCATGGCCTGCCCGTTCTGCGCGACCGGCCAGGGCGGTCTGCAGCGCAACATGTCCACCGCGGAGATCGTCGAGCAGGTGGTCGCCGGCGCCCGCGCGCTCGCTCGCGGCGAGGTGCCCGGCGGCCCGGGCCGGGTCTCCAACGTGGTGTTCATGGGGATGGGCGAGCCGATGGCCAACTACAAGGCCGTGATCGGCGCCGTCCGCCGGCTCACCGACCCCACGCCCGACGGCCTCGGCATGTCCGCTCGCGGCATCACCGTCTCCACGGTGGGCCTGGTGCCGCGGATGCGCCAGCTGGCCGAGGAGGGCATCCCGGTCACGCTGGCGCTGAGCCTGCACGCCCCCGATGACGAGCTGCGCAACGAGCTGGTGCCGATCAACACCCGCTTCTCGGTCGCCGAGACCGTCGAGGCCGCCTGGCACTACGCGAGCACCACCAAGCGCCGGGTCTCGATCGAGTACGCGATGATGCGCGGCATCAACGACCAGGCCTGGCGCGCGGACCTGCTCGCCGACGTGCTCACGACGTACGACGAGTGGGGCTGGGTCCACGTCAACCTGATCCCGCTCAACCCGACGCCCGGGTCGAGGTGGACCGCCTCCGACCCCGCCGACGAGCGCGAGTTCGTCCGCCGGCTCGAGGCGCGGGGCATCCCGACCACGGTGCGCGACACCCGCGGCCGGGAGATCGACGGCGCCTGCGGCCAGCTCGCCGCCGTGGAGTCCTAGCCCGCGCGGTGTCCGAGCCGATGGACTGGGCCGAGCGGGTCGCAGCGGCCAGCCGCGCCTGGGTGTGGGTGCCGGAGACGGCGGTCCGCGTCGAGACCCGCGACTACCTGCTGGTCCGGTTCCCCGACTACTTCGAGCACCCGCTGGCGGTGCTCGACTTCCACCCGCAGGGCGACCCCGAGCGGGCCGCCGACGCGCTGCTCGACCGCGCCCGCGAGCTCGAGCTCCCGCAGCTGATGTGGTGGGTGCGGCTCGGCGCGGCACCCGGCACCGACGAGCTGCTCCGCGCCCGCGGCGGCACCCTCCACGAGACCCTCGACGTGCTCGCCCTCGACCTCGGTCACGGGGTCCCGGACCTGGGGGACGTCCCGGCGGGGCTGCGGTGGACCACCGACGAGCGGACGCTCCGGGACGCCTACTCGGTGCTCACCGTCGTCTTCGGCGGCGCCGTCCCGCCGGACCAGCGCCTCCGCGTCGAGAGCGAGCAGGTCGCCCGCGACCACGCGGCCGGCCGGGGCGGCGGCGTGGTCGCCTACCTCGACGAGCGCCCGGTCGGCACCGGGGGCCTCACCGTCGCCGACGGCGTCGGCCGGCTGTGGAGCGGCTCGGTGCTCGAGGCGCACCGGGGGCGCGGCATCTACCGCGCGCTGCTCGTCGCCCGGCTCGAGTACGCCGTCCGGCACGGCGCCGACCTGGCCCTGGTCAAGGGACGGGTCGACACCTCGGGGCCGATCCTGCGCCGCGCCGGGTTCACCGCGCACGGCCAGGAGCGCGGGTACGTCGTCCCGCTCTGAGGCCCCGGGCCGGCCTCAGGCCAGCGGGTTCTCGACCAGCAGCTCCACGTTGCGGTCGGTCACCTGACCGCGCCGGGAGTCGGTCCGGTCCTGCGGGTCGTTGGCGGCCATCTCGCGGCTGAGCGCGGCCAGCTGCACCGGGTCGGAGAGGTCGCCGCTGAAGGACGTCGGCCCGGCGTGGTCGACCATCGTGGTGAAGATCGACAGCGTGCCGTCGCCGTTGTCGGCGACCTCGATGATCCGCGACTGCTGGGGCCAGTCGGTGTGCGAGGCGGTGTTGATCTCCCACAGGCCGCCGCCGCCCGGGCGCGGGTGTGCGAGCACCTGGTTGCGGTGGGTGTGGCCGTTGATCCAGGCGACGACGTGCCTGTGCTTGAGCAGCTCCTCCAGGACGATCTTGCCGTTGATCCGGGTCTTCAGCTCGCCGCCGACCACGAACAGCGTGTTCTGCATCGTCCACGACGTGTGGTGGCTGAAGATCATGCACACCTTGTCCGCCGACCGGGCGAGCAGGTTCTGCAGCCACGCGAACTGGTCGCGGTCCAGCGAGCCGTCCTGGTAGCCGTTGTGGTTCACCGTGTCGAGCACGATGAACCGGCACGGCCCCTGGTCGAAGTAGTAGTACGTCGTCCCGTTGCGGCGGTTCTCCTCGGTGAAGCCGTGCCCGGTCGGGGTGCCGCCACCGGTGAAGTGCTGCTCGACGACCTGCTTCTTGGTCAGCAGCCGACGGTTGGCGTCCGGGGTGACCAGCCGCACGGCCGGGGTCAGCGCCACCGAGCGCAGCAGCCCGAGCAGGTCGCCGCTCATCAGGGTGTTGACCAGCTCGGCGGGGGAGACCCCCGCGGGGAGCGAGTTGAGCTTGAGCGCACCGGTCGAGACCAGGCTGAGCTGCAGGGTCTGGGGGAAGTTCCCCTGCACCAGACCGTCGTGGTTGCCGAACGCCGAGTACCAGGGCACGTCCAGACCGGCGGCGGTGAACGGCTTCCGGGCGGCGTCGAGCAGCCCGGGGATCGTCGGGAACCCGTAGCGCTTGCGGTACACGTCGTCGGCCTTGCCCTTGGGCGTGCCGTGCGGGTGGTAGTAGCCCGGGTCGTAGTAGGCCGGCGTGCTGTCGGCGACACCCTCGTACTTCGCGAGGCTGCCCGAGTCCACCCGCACCGTCCCGCCGTTGAGGATCCCGATGTTCCAGCGGACCTCGTTGAGCTGGGAGTTGTCGGAGTTGTCACCGGTCTGGATCGCCAGCGCGATCGGCGCGCCGGTGGCCGGGCCGGTCCGGATCTCGTTGATCTCGCGCACCATCGCGTCGGCGACCTGCCCGCTCAGGAAGTCGTGCGCGCGGTAGGCCGAGCCGAAGATCCCGGTCTGGATCGGCAGCGGCGCGGGGTCGTCGAGACGGTCGGTGAACTCCAGCCGCAGCGGGGACTGGGTGTCGGACACGTGGACGTCGGTCAGCTGCGCGAACGCGATCAGCGGGGTGCGGGTGCCGCCGCCGGGGGCGCCGGGGACGAGCTCGGTGCGCAGCACGTGGGCCTCGCCCGGCGCGGTGACCAGCGCCCGGTAGCCGCCGGGCCCGGCGGAGGCGCTGCGGGCCAGGGTGGCTGCGGTCGTGGCGCCCGAGCCCGGTGCGGCGGCGGTGGCACCGGCTCTCGCGGGAGCGGCGGCACCGGCCTGGTCGACCCCGAGAGCGCCGACGACGGAGGCGCCGGCCGCGGCCGCGGCGCCCGATCGGAGGAGGTTGCGACGGGAGGTCTTCACGCTCCAGCAACGACGCCGGGCCGCGCCGGTCACGCCGTACGGCGGCCCACCAGCTCGGCGGCCTCCTCGACCGTGTCCACGAGGTGCACGTGGCCCTCCATCGCCCGACCCCGGGAGAGCGCGCGCAGCAGCGGCCACGCGGGCAGCGTCTCGGTCCAGTACCTGCGGCCGACGAGCACCATCGGCGCCACCGACGACTCGTCGGCGTAGTAGTTCTCGCAGGCGTCCTGGAAGATCTCCTGGACCGTGCCGCCGGCGCCCTCGAGGAAGACGATGCCGGCGTCGCAGACCTCCAGCAGGATCGCCTCCCGGGCGGGGTTGCCGAAGTACTTCGCGATCGCGGTCGCGAACACGTTCGGCGGCTCGTGCCCGTAGTGCCAGGTCGGGATGCCGAGCGACTCCGCCGGGTCGGGATGGGCGGCCCGGACCTCGAGCGCGGTGCGCACCCACGCGTCGACCGACGGCCGGAACGACGGCACGGCGGCCAGGGCGTCGACCGCCTCGTCGAGGCGCTCCTCCGGCTCCCCGGACAGGGCCGCGCCCAGGTTGACCGCCTCCATGCTCCCGGGTCCGCCACCCGTGGCCACCACGCTGTCACCGCCGAGCAGCCGCCCCAGCCGGGCCGCGCGTCGGTACCGGTCGGAGCCGCGCTCGGCCGCGTGGGCGCCCATCACCCCGACCAGGTGCCGGGTGGCGACCCACGCGGCCAGCGCCTCGTCGATCGCGTGGTCGTGCAGCGCCACCGCCAGCGAGTCGTCCTGGCCGTGCCGGCGCTGCGACCAGGCGTAGGCGCGCCCGTCCAGCGAGCGGGAGTACGCCGGGTCGTCGTACAGCTCGTCGGCGGTGTAGAGGCTCCCGCGGTAGGGGTCGACCGGCACGTCGGCGATGGCGGGCAGCACCAGGCCGCCGGCCTCGGCCACGGTGCTCTCCTCGCCGGGGCCGAAGGTGCAGCCGAGGAACGTCGCGCCCGAGAGCCGGCAGTCCTCGCCGAGCCGCTCGATCCGCCCGGTCAGGTCGAGCCCGCGCACCCGCCAGCCCGACAGGTTGCAGGCGCCGAGCGCGAGCCGGCGGTCGAAGTCCTCGAGGGTGTCCACGTCGATGACCCGGCCGCGGCTGCGTCGCACCCGCCGAACCTACCGAACCCGGTCGGCAGGAGCCGGTCAGAAGGCGTGCGCCATCAGCTCTCCGAACAGGTCGTGCTCGTCCGCCGTGGCCAGCCCCTTGCTGCGGAACCAGCCGGCGATGTTGGTGCAGTCGCGCATCAGGAAGTCGGTGCCGGCCGGGTTGCCGACCAGGTCGACCATCTGCGGGACGTCGATGATGACGAGGCGCTCCCCGGCGGCCAGCAGGTTGTACGCCGACAGGTCGCCGTGGACGAGCCCGTGCCGGACCATGGTCACGAGCGCCTCGCGCAGCTGCTCGTAGTACGCCGCGAGCAGGTCCGGCGCCGGCCGGGTCTGGGCCAGCCGGGGCGCGGACTCGCCGTCGACGGTGACCCACTCCATGAGGATCTCGGTGCCGTCGATCTGGACCGGGTAGGGGACCGGCAGCCCGAGCGACCACAGCCGGACCAGGGAGCCCCACTCCGCGACCGCCCACTCGCCGGCGGCGAGCTGGCGGCCGAACGTGCTCTTGCGCTTGATGGCCCGCTGGTCGCGCGAGCGCTTCATGCTGCGGCCCTCGGTGTAGACCGCCGAGCGCTGGAAGGTGCGGTGCTCGATGCCGCGGTAGCGCTTGGCGGCCATCACCACCCCGTCGTCGTCGGCGTGCGGGTCACGCCGCTCGACGAGGTGGACGTCGGCCTCCTTGCCGGTCTTGAGGACGCCGAGCTCGGTGTCGACCGCGCCCTGGGAGGTCACCACCCAGTCGGGTCGTGGCTCGGGGCCGCGGCACAGCGGCTCGACGTCCAGCCAGGTGGACCAGCGCTGGCCCGGCCCGAGGTCGTCGTACGCGGTGAAGTCGAAGACGAAGGACGGGTCAATCCCGTCGAGGGGAGAAGACATCGGTGTCGGTGCTCCAGAGTGGTGAGGTGGACTGGCGTGCGGACAGCCCAAGGACAGTCGTGGACACGTCACGCCTCCTCTCACTCGGTGGGGCACCGTCGGCCGACGGCTGGTCCCAGGGTGGGGGCGCCCGGCGACGAGGGCAACCGAATTACGGCGCGTCGGCCTCGGGGCCGAGCAGGGCACGGATGCCCGCCGCGTCCCACGAGCCGATGCCCGGGCGGTCGAGCAGGTACGTCGCGACCCGGTCGGGGCCCCAGCCGTGGCTCTCGACCAGGCCGCGGGCCATGGTGGCGAGGTAGGCCGCCGACGGCTCGTTGTGGTCGGCGGCGTGCACTCCCTCGGGCGAGGTGAACGTGACCACCGGCTCTCCGTCGAGCTCGCCGACGACGTGCAGGGACTCGTAGCGACCGTCGCCGACGTCGGTGCTGCCGTGCGCGAGCAGGTGGGTGAGGTCGTGGTCCGCGCCGGGGGCCCGGTGCATCTCCTGCTCGACGAGGTCGGAGAGCTGTGCCTCGGTCAACCGGTAGGCGCGGCCGACCGAGGCGCCCGGGCCGGCCGGGTCGAAGAACGCGATCCCTCCGTCCCAGGTGGGGGAGTGCCAGGCGAAGTACACGCAGCCGTGCAGCTCCACCGGGCGGTCGCCGCTGGGCGGGGTGCGGTCGCGCGCCCCGGGGTAGCTGCGGGTCGCGCCCGGTGGACAGCCACCCGCCAGGTAGCACGCCAACCGGGCGGCCCACATGTTGCTGCCGTACGCGGCGTACCAGATGTCCATGTGCCTCGATCACAGCACGCGGCCGGTGAGCCCGCCAGCCGCTGCGTGGCCGGAGGAGACGGCCGGGTGGCACGACGCCGCGATGTGATTGGCTGCCCCGGTGAAGGTCTCCCGGGCGGCCGCGCGCCGTCTCGCTCCCGCACTCGCCCTCCTCCTCGCCGCCACCGTCCCCGGCGCCCTGCCCCGCTCCGCGGCCACGCCGTCGGCGGGGTCCGCCGGTGACCCCGGGATCGGCGACCCGTACTTCCCGCTCGACGGCAACGGCGGCATCGACGTCCTCCACTACGACATCCGCGACCGCTACGACCTGCGCACCCGCCGGCTGGTCGGCACCACCACGCTGCGGGTGCGGGCCACCCAGCCGCTGAGCCGGTTCAACCTCGACCTCCTGCTGCCGGTCAAGCGGGTGCTGGTCGACGGCGCCAGGGCGCGGCACACCAAGCCGACCAAGCACGAGCTGCGGATCACCCCGGCCCGCCCGATCGCGGCGGGGAGGACGTTCCGGGTGGTGGTGCGGTACGGCGGCCGGCCCGGGCGGCTCGGGTACGCCGGCGAGCGCAGCTGGCTGGCCTCCCGCCACGAGGTGGTGGCGATGAACCAGCCGCACATGGCGCCGTGGTGGTTCCCCAGCAACGACCACCCCCTCGACAAGGCCGGCTACGACATCCGGATCACCACCGGCGCGGCCCGGGACGTGATCGCCAACGGACGTCGGGTCGACCGGACCCGGCACGGCCGGCTGGCCACCACCCACTGGCGCAGCCGGGAGCCGATGGCGTCCTACCTCGCGTTCTTCGCGCTCGGCGACTTCCAGGTGCGGCGCGGGCGCAGCGGCGGCATCCCCTGGGTGCTCGCGGTCTCCCGGTGGCTGCCGAAGCGGTGGCGGGTCTCCTCGATGCAGGCGCTCCGCCTCTCCGGCCCGATCACCGTCTGGCTGCAGCGCGAGCTCGGGAGGTACCCGTTCGGCTCGACCGGCGGCCTGGTCACCTCGCTCTACCCGGGGTTCGCCCTGGAGAACCAGACCCGGCCGACGTACCCCGCGCTCGACGTGCGCAACCGGCCGGTCATCGTGCACGAGCTCGCCCACCAGTGGTTCGGGGACTCGGTGTCGGTGCGCGGCTGGCGCGACATCTGGCTCAACGAAGGGCTCGCGACCTACCTCGAGTGGCGGTACGACGAGGCGCACGGCGGCCGCAGCACGCGCGCCTGGCTGCACGACACCTACGACCGCTACCAGGGTCAGTCGGGCTTCTGGAGCCTGCGCGTGGACGATCCCGGGCCGGGGCACCTCTTCGACGCCCCGATCTACGACCGCGGCGGCATGACCATCGCCGCGCTCCGCCAGGTGATCGGTGCCGCGGACCTGCGCCGGCTGCTGCGCACCTGGGTGTCGCAGCACCGGTTCCGCAACGGGACCACGCAGCAGTTCACCGACCTCGCCGAGCAGGTCAGCGGGCGCCAGCTCGACGGGTTCTTCGACGCCTGGCTGAGGGCGAAGCAGCCGCCCGCGCGGACCGCCGCCAACGGCCTGGACTGAATGCTCCTACCCCTGTCGGGACGGCTCCGCTTGGGGGTACGGTCCGGCTCATGAGTCTCGGGAACGATGAGCGGTCCGGCGTGCCCGGAGTGCCGCACACCGACAAGCGCAAGATGGTCGCGGCAGGCGTCCTGCTGCTGATCCCCATCGTGGCCCTCATGTGGGTCCCCAGCTACGCCGAGGAGGACCCCGAGCTCTGGGGCTTCCCGTTCTTCTTCTGGTACCAGTTCCTCTGGGTCTTCCTCTGCTCCGCGATGACCTGGTGCGCCTATCTGCTGACGCTGTCGGCGCGCCGTGACCAGAGGGACGAGCGGGCCGGGGCCGAGCGGGACGGGGACGCCCGGTGACCGCGCAGCTGACGCCGATGGCGTCCGACATCAACGGCGTGGCCCTGACCGTGCTGATCGCGCTGTTCCTGCTCGTGACGGTGCTGGGCTTCTGGGCCACCCGGTGGCGGCGCCCGGAGACCCTCGACACCCTCGACGAGTGGGGCCTGGGCGGTCGCAAGTTCGGCACCTGGGTCACCTGGTTCCTGCTCGGCGGCGACCTCTACACCGCGTACACGTTCATCGCGGTGCCCGCGGCGATGTACGCCACCGGCGCCGTCGCCGGCTTCTTCGCCGTGCCGTACACGATCGTGCTCTACCCGATCGTGTTCATCTTCATGGCGCGGTTCTGGTCGGTGAGCCACCGCCACGGCTTCGTCACCACCGCCGACTTCGTGCGCGGCCGCTACGACCACCGCGGCCTCTCGCTGGCCGTGGCCGTGACCGGCTTCATCGCGACCATGCCCTACATCGCGCTCCAGCTGGTCGGCATCCAGGCCGTGCTCGAGGTGGCCGGCATCGGAGGCGGGGACAACTGGCTCGCCAAGGACGCGCCGCTGTTCGTGGCGTTCATCCTGCTCGCGGCCTACACCTACACCTCGGGCCTGCGCGCCCCCGCGGTCATCGCGTTCGTCAAGGACACGCTGATCTACCTGGTGATCATCGTCGCGATCATCTACCTGCCCGGCGAGGTCGGCGGCTGGGACGCCGTCTTCGGCGCCGCCAAGGAGAAGATGACCTCCACCAACGAGGCCACCGGCGCGCCCACGGGCTCGTTCATCCCCGGCGACGGTCAGATGTGGGCCTACGCCACGCTCGGCCTGGGCTCGGCGCTGGCGCTGTTCATGTACCCGCACTCGATCACCGCGAGCCTGTCCTCGGGCAGCCGCAACACGATCCGGCGCAACGCCGCGATCCTGCCGGCGTACTCCTTCATCCTCGGCCTGCTCGCGCTGCTCGGCTGGGTCGCGATCGCCGCCGACACGCAGCCGATCGGCGCTGACGGGAAGGCCAACGCGCAGCTGGTCATCCCGCAGCTGTTCGAGGACTTCTTCCCCGACTGGTTCACGGGCGTCGCGTTCGCGGCGATCGCGATCGGCGCGCTGGTGCCGGCCGCGATCATGTCGATCGCCGCGGCGAACACGTTCACCCGCAACATCTACAAGGAGTGGCTCAAGCCCGACGCCACCCAGGAGCAGGAGGCCCAGGTCTCCAAGGTCACCTCGCTGCTGGTCAAGGCGATCGCCCTGGTGTTCGTGCTGACCCTGGACAAGCAGAACGCGATCAACTTCCAGCTGCTCGGCGGCATCTGGATCCTGCAGACCTTCCCGGCGGTGGTCTTCAGCCTCTACACGCGGTGGTTCCACCGCTGGGCGCTGCTGGCCGGCTGGGCGGTCGGCATGGTCTACGGCACCGTGCAGGCCTACCGCGTCGTCAACCCGGTCACCGGCAAGCACTTCGGTGGGTCGCTCGCCGAGATCCCCGGGCTCGGCGACATGGGCTACATCGCGATGACGGCGTTCGCGATCAACCTGATCGTGGCGGTCGTGCTCTCGCTGGTGCTCAACGGCGCCAAGGTCTCCAACGGCTCCGACGTCACCGAGCCGGGCGACTACTACGCCGACGCCGACGACCCGCGGGTGGCGGCGGACCTCGCCAGCGAGGACGACCTCACCCGAGCCGAGCCGAAGGCGAACTAGCGCCCAGCGGCGCCCTCGAGCGCTCACCGGCCCGCAGGAACCGTCCGGTCCGGACGGTGCCCAGCAGGTCGGTGGGCGCTCCCTCGCGCCACACCTCGCGGCCGCCCACGAAGACGTGCGGCACGGTGGCGTCGTTGCGGTTGACCATCCGGGACAGTCCGCCGTACTGCGCCACCGGCTCCTCGTGGTACGCCTCGAGCGAGTCGTCGAGACGCTCCGGGTCGAGCACGAGGAGGTCCGCCCGGTCGCCGACCCGCAGGTGACCGGCGTCCAGGCCGTACCAGTCGGCGAGCTCGCCGGTGAGCCGGTGCACCGCGCGCTCGGCGCTGAGGAACGGCCGGCCCGCCCGCTCGGCGTCGCGGACGTGCTTCAGCAGGCGCAGCCCGAAGTTGTAGAAGGCCATGTTGCGCAGGTGGGCGCCGGCGTCGGAGAAGCCCATCTGGATGCCCGGGCTCTGCGCCATCCTCCGCAGGACCTGCGGCCGGTGGTTGGAGATCGTGGTCCGCCAGCGGAGGGCGGTGCCGTGCTCGATGACGAGGTCGAGGAACGCGTCGACGGGGTGCAGCCCGCCGCGGTCGATCCCGACCTGCCCGAACGACTTGCCCACGACCGCCGGGTCGGGGCACTCGACGATCTCGGCGTCGAAGAAGTCGCGGTGCCACACCCGGGGCCCGTACCTGCTCTCGTAGTCCTTGCGGAACCGCGCCCGGTACCCGGGGTCGCGCATCAGCTCGTCGCGGGCGACCTTCTCCTGCAGGTGCAGCGCCGCGGCCCCCGCCCCGAACTCCTCGAAGATCACCAGGTCGATGCCGTCGGCGTACACCTCGAACGGCACCGGCAGGTGCTGCCAGCGGAAGTTCGCGCCGAGCCGGTTGACGGTGCCGGACAGCGCCCGCATCAGGTGGACGATGAACGGGATCGCCTTGAGGTCGGCGGCCGAGAGGAGGCTCGTGCGCAGGGGCCTGCGACCCAGCCCGATCGAGGCGATCGCCTGGGCGACGATCGTGTGCGGGTGGCTGGCGTCCGGCCCGGCCTGCAGCACCCGGTCCCGCTCGCGGAGGAGGCTGCGCAGCCGGCGCATCTCGCGGTGCCCGGCGTACGTCGAGGGCAGCGTCCGCGAGCGGCACGCGTCGCCGTCGAGCTTGTCGAAGAGCAGCTGCTGCGCCGACATGCCGACGAAGCCGGCGTCGAGCGCCTCGGTCAGCATCCGCTCCATCCGCGCCTGCTCCGCGGCCGTCGGTCGCACCTCGGGCCGGGTGGCCCGGTCGAGGCCCATCGTCGCGGTGCGCATGTCGGAGTGGCCGATGAACGCCGCCAGGTTCGGGCCGAGAGGGCGGGCCTCGAGCGCGGCGACGTACTCCGCGGCGGTGGACCAGTCCTGGTGCCGCTGCACGGCGTCGATCACGTGCCGGCGCGGGATCGCCTCCACGCGCCCGAACAGGTCGCCGGCGTCGACGGGTCCGACGTGCACCGTGGACAGCGAGCAGGACCCGATCAGGATCGTCGTCACGCCGTGCCGCAGCGACTCGGCGAGGGCCGGCCCCTCGAGCACCTCCACGTCGTAGTGGGTGTGGATGTCGACCATGCCCGGCAGCACCCAGCGGCCGGTCGCGTCGACGACGGTCGGGCAGCCGGTCTCGTCGAGGGGGTCGGCGGACACCTCCGCCACCACGCCGTCCCGGATCCCGAGGTGCCGCACCGCCGAGGGCGCTCCGGTCCCGTCGAACCAGCGGCCGCCCCGGATGATCACGTCGAACGTCATGGCCGCGATTGTGGCGGACGGCGGGCCGCGCCCGCTGGACGACGCGTCCGCTTTGGGACAATGGTCGGATGCGCCCCCGCGACGTGACGATCCTCGGCTCGACCGGGTCGATCGGCACCCAGGCCCTCGACCTGGTGCGTGCCAACCCCGACCGGTTCCGGGTCGTCGGGCTGACCGCCGGGGGCGGCAACCCGGAGCTGTTCGAGCGGCAGGTGGCCGAGTTCCGGCCGGCCTACCACGGGCTGGGGGAGGAGGCCTCGACCGAGGCGGCGGCGATGCCCTGCGACGTGGTCCTCAACGGGATCACCGGGGCGGTGGGGCTGCGCCCGACGCTCGCCGCGCTCGACGCCGGGCGGACGCTCGCGCTGGCCAACAAGGAGTCGCTGATCGTCGGCGGGCCGCTCGTGCTGGAGCGGGCGAAGCCGGGTCAGATCGTCCCCGTCGACTCCGAGCACAGCGCGCTCGCCCAGTGCCTGCGCGGCGGCACCCCCGAGGAGGTGCGCCGGCTCGTGCTGACCGCGAGCGGCGGGCCGTTCCGGGGGCGCTCACGCGAGGAGCTGCGCGACGTCACGGTCGCCGAGGCGCTGGACCACCCGACCTGGAGCATGGGGCCGGTCGTCACCATCAACTCCGCCACGCTGGTGAACAAGGGGCTGGAGGTCATCGAGGCCCACCTGCTGTTCGGGATCCCGATCGACCGGATCGAGGTGGTCGTCCACCCCACGAGCGTCGTGCACTCCATGGTCGAGTTCGTGGACGGGGCCACGCTGGTCCAGGCCAGCCCGCCGACCATGCTGATCCCGATCGCGCTGGGCCTCGCCTGGCCGGACCGGGTCCCCGACACGGCCCCGCCGGTCGACTGGAGCACGCCGGAGACCTGGGAGTTCTTCCCGCTCGACGACGAGGCGTTCCCCGCGGTCGCGCTCGCGCGCACCGCCGGGTCCCGGGGCGGGACCGCCCCCGCGGTCTACAACGCCGCCAACGAGGTCGCCGTCGAGGCGTTCCGCGCCGGGCGGATCGCGTTCACCGACATCGTGCCCACGGTCGAGCGCGTCGTCGCCGCGCACGACGTACCCTCGACGGAGGGGCTCACCGTCGACGACGTCCTGACGGCCGACGCATGGGCCCGCGAGACGGCGGCGAGCATGATCGAGGAGGTGTCGGCGTGAGCGCCCTGTACTACACGCTCGGCCTCGTCGTCTTCTTCGCCGCGATCCTCGCCTCGATCGGCCTCCACGAGCTCGGCCACATGATCCCGGCCAAGGCGTTCGGCGGGAAGGTCACCCAGTACTTCATCGGGTTCGGCCCCACGGTGTGGAGCAGGCGCCGCGGCGAGATCGAGTACGGCGTCAAGGCGATCCCGCTCGGCGGCTACGTCAAGATCGTCGGGATGCTCCCGCCCGAGGCCGAGGAGCTCGCCGACTCGGTCGAGCACGACGAGCAGGGCCGGCGCGTGATCAAGGTGCGCAAGTCCAACACCGGGCTGTTCACCCAGCTGATCTCCGACGCGCGTGCCGCGGAGTGGGAGCTCGTCGGACCCGAGGACGGCGACCGGCTCTTCTACAAGCTGCCCTGGTGGAAGAAGGTCATCGTGATGGCCGGCGGCCCGTCGGTGAACATCCTCATCGCGTTCTTCCTCTTCTGGGGCGTGTTCGCCACCTACGGCCAGAAGTCCGAGGAGCCCACGCCCGGCCAGCCCGTGGTCTCCGCGGTCTCGAAGTGCGTGATCCCGTGGCAGGAGGAGGGCCGCGAGTGCACCGCGGACGACCCGCCGGCGCCGGCGTACGAGGCCGGTCTGCGGCCCGGCGACCGGATCACCAGCTTCAACGGCGTCACGATCACCGGCTGGGAGCAGCTGCGCGACCTGATCCGCGGCAACGACGACGGCCGCGCGGTGATCGGCTTCGAGCGCGACGGCCGGCAGCTGACCGGCACCACCAACACCACGGTGGAGGCGCGCCCGACCTCGGCGACCGACGACTCCGTCCGCCAGGTCGGCTTCCTCGGGGTCTCGCCCACCACGCACACGGTCACCGAGACCGGCGGCCCGCTCTACACGCTCGACCAGATGGGCACGATGACCGTCGACACGGTCGAGGCGCTGGTGCACCTGCCGGCCAAGGTCTGGGGCGTCGCCAAGGCCATCGTCGGCGTCGAGGAGCGCGCCCAGGACAGCCCGGTGAGCATCGTCGGCGGCGGCCGCCTGGCCGGCGAGACGGTGAGCCACGAGACCTTCCCGGTGCAGGAGAAGACCGTCTTCCTGCTGATGCTGATCGCCGGGTTCAACTTCTTCATCGGCATGTTCAACTTCGTGCCGCTGCTGCCGCTCGACGGCGGGCACATCGCCAGCGCGCTCTGGGAGGCGGTGCGCCGCGGCGTTGCTCGGGTGCGCGGCCGCCCCGACCCCGGCTACGTCGACGCCGCGAAGCTGCTGCCCGTGGCGTACGTCGTCGCCTCGCTGCTGCTGGTGATGGGCACGGTGCTCATCGTGGGCGACCTCGTCGTACCGCTGCACATCGAGGGCTAGACCGACCTCACGTCCGGCGAGTGGGCCCTGGTCGAGGGCGGCCCGTAACCTTGGCCCCATGACCGCCATCAGCCTCGGCATGCCGGAGGCCCCGCCGCCGGTGCTGGCCC
>Ga0164243_10006230_pt1 | contig 18106 bp, 18 predicted proteins | sample OricompcompostOP_FD_108781 | JGI IMG/M metagenome (GOLD analysis project Ga0164243, IMG submission 108781) | Organic Plus compost microbial communities from Emeryville, California, USA - Original compost - Organic plus compost (OP) | ecosystem: Engineered > Solid waste > Mixed feedstock >... | reverse complement strand
CGTCTATGCGCTGGAGAAGGTCGAACGGCAGCTCGGGCAGACGCGGTTCCTGGCCGGCGATGCCTATTCGCTTGCAGACATCAACTTCTATTCGCATTGCGGGCTGATGGTGAATCGCATGTTCCCCGATTTGAATGTGGACGAGAGCTATCCCGCGCTTGTCCGCTGGCGGGAGACGATCAGCGCGCGGCCCGCGGTGGCCGAAGCGCTGGCGAGCGAGGACCGCACCGCGCCGGGCCTCAGGACCTGGAGCGGGGCGCGGTAGGCATGAAACCCAGGATCGGCCTGATCACCTTGGGCGTCGCCGATCTGGAGCGCTCGCTCGCGTTCTACCGCGACGGCCTCGGGCTGCCGACACAGGATTACGATCCAGAGGCCGGTGTCGTGTTCTTCAAGCTCGAGGGAAGCTGTCTGGCGCTGTTCCCCCGCGAGGAACTGGCAAAGGACGCGGGGGTAACGGCGGAGGGGCACGGCTTCCGCGGGGTCACGCTTGCGCATAACGAGCCGAGCAGGGAAGGCGTGGACGCCGTTTTCGCCGAAGCGCTGGAGGCAGGGGCCACGTGCGTCAAGCAGCCCCAGGATGTCTTCTGGGGTGGCTATGCCGGGTATTTTGCCGATCCCGATGGCCATCTGTGGGAAGTTGCCTACAACCCCTTCATGGACCTCACCTGACGCGAAAATTGGGAGAACGACAATGCGTGCATGGCTGCTTCCCGCCGGGACCGACGGCTTCGACAAGCTCGATCAGGATACGCTGCCCGATCCCGAACCCGGCCCGGGCGAAGTGGTGGTGGCGCCCAAGGCATGGTCGATCAATTATCGCGATTTCGTGGTGGCTTCCGGCAAATATATGGGCGGGCCGCTGACCCGGCCCGGGGTTCCGCTGTCTGATGGGGCCGGCGAAGTGGTCGCGGTGGGGCAGGGCGTCACCTCGGTCAAGGTCGGCGACAAGGTGCAAAGCTCCTTCTTTCCCGAATGGGTGGAAGGTCCGCCGCGCAGGGGCGGCCCCGCGCTCGGTGACGGGCATGTGGCGGGCATGCTCGCCGAACTGGTGGCGCTGCCCGCAACCGGCGTGGTGCCGATCGCCGAAACGCTCGATTTTTCGCAGGCGGCCTGCATGCCCTGCGCCGGCGTGACGGCATGGAACGCGCTGCATGAAGGCCCCCGCGCGCTCAAGCCGGGAGAGCGGGTGCTGGTGCTGGGCAGCGGCGGCGTGTCGATGATCGCGCTTCAGATCGCACGGGCGAGCGGCTGCGAAGTGATCGCCACGTCCTCTTCCGACGAGAAGCTGGAGCGGATCAGGGCGCTGGGCGCGGCGCACACGATCAATTACAAGGCGGTGCCCGAATGGGGCGCGCATATCGCCCAGACCTATGGCGGGGTCGACAAGGTGATCGAGGTCGGCGGTGCGGGCACGACGGCGCAATCCATGGCGGCGCTGCGGATGCAGGGCGAGATCGCCTTCATCGGCATGCTCTCCCCCGAAGGCGGTCCCAATCCGCGCGCCTTGATGCTGGCCGGCGGAATGATGCGCGGGATCTTCGTCGGCTCGGCCGCGATGGCGAAGGCACTCAACGCGGCGGTCGACGTCAACGGCATCCAGCCGGTCATCGGCAAGCGCTTCGGCTTCGATCAGGCAAAGGACGCCTATGCCCATGCCTGGGGGCCGGACAGCTTCGGCAAGACGGTGATCGAACTTTAGGGCTGGGGCTGAAGGGGGCGGCCCAGCGCACCAATATCCGGGATGACGAAGGATATGCAGAACACGCCCGAAACCATGAACACGTTAAATTTTTTTCGCAAGCTTGATTCAGATCAATAGAATAACGGCCGCGGCTTCCTATCTCGGATAGTGAGGCGGGTCCGCACAGGCGGTCTGCGCGGGCCTCGCTCCTCTACTGTTCAGGAGACCGCCCCAGCAGGGGCGGCAGGAGTGCGAGAGATGTGGGAAGTCCGTGTCAGCCCAAGCGGCGCATTCGGAAACGACGCCCGCGAATACAAGCATATCAAGGTCGAGCCGATCGCGGCGGCAATGGGCGCCGAAGTGGTCGGCGTGCGTTTTGCCAAGCTCAGCGACGAAGGCTTTGCCGAGTTGCAGGACGCGCTGTGGCGCCACAAGATGATCTTCGCGCGCGATCAGCATTTCACTCCGGCCGAGCATTACGCCTTCTCGCAGCGCTGGGGGCCCTTCGCGGTCGATGCCTATACCAAGGGCGTTCCCGGCTATCCCGATCTTCACCCGATCATCAAGGAAGCGAATACCAGCGCCAAGGCGCTGTTCGGCGGCGGCTGGCATACCGATTCGCCTTTCCTGGAGCGGCCGCCCAGCGTCACCATCCTCCATGGCGTGGATTGCCCGCCCTTCGGCGGCGACACCACCTGGGCGAATACCGCGCTGGCGCTGCGCATGCTCAGCCCCGCCTATCAGGAGATGCTGCGCCCGCTGAAGGTGCATATGTCGGCCGCCAACAATTATGCGACGCAGGAAAAGCTGCTGGGCAAGGCGATCCCCTTCGCCAACCAGCAGGAGTATGAGCAGGGCATGCGCGGCCAGTTCCATCCGCTGGTGCGCAGACATCCGGTGACGGGCGAAGAGGCGCTCTATGTCGACGAGAATTATGCGATCGGCATCGAAGGCATGACCACCTTCGAGGCGAAGCCGATCCTGGATTTCCTCGTCCGGCACATCATCCAGCACGCCTTCACCTGCCGCCTGCGCTGGCGGCCGGGCACGGTGGCGATGTGGGACAACCGCCTGACGCTGCATCTCGGGCCGAACGACTATGACGGCTATCGGCGGGAGATGTACCGCACCACGGTGCAGGGCGAAGTGCCGATGGCAGCCGCCGCCGCGAAGCAGCCGGGCGCCGCGGCGCGAAGCGGGGAACTGGTGGAGGCCTAGCCGCCATTCCTCCGCGGGGTGTTATCGCGAGAGGCCAGGGCGTCTCTCGCAGCGCTGCCCGATCGGCGAAGAAGCCTAACTCGCGAAGAAGTTCAGCTCCAGCAGCACATTGTTGGGGTCCGGCGTGAAGATCTGGCGCAGGCTGATCGCCTCCACCAGGTTTTCCTCGTATTCCGCACCCATCTCGTCGAGCCGCGCTTTCACCGCCTCATAACCGTGGCATTTGAGCGCAACATGATGAAGCGCGCCGGTGAGCTCTCCGGGTCGCACCTCCCGGTCGAATGTCCTCGGGCAGTCGACCGAATTTATATGAATGATCGCACGGCCGCTTTCATCGAACATCCAGGTTGCGTTCTGCGGCGTCAGCGGCGGGGGCGCGTCGCGGCGTTCCAGGCCCAGGAGATCGGCGTAGAACCTTGCGGTTTCGTCCAGCCGGTCGGTGATGATGTTCACGTGATCGAGCGCTTCGACATTCATCGCGACTCTCCTCGAGGGATCAGTGTTTTCCCCTTGCAGCCCTAGCCGATTATTGTATGTGTTGCATACAATTTTCGCATATATGATTCTTTCACAAGTGAGAGGGATTCCCCCTATGGCCAAGAACCTGGAACAAATCCTGCAGGGTACCGACGATATCGTCGGCATGCTGCGCAACTCGCAGATCGGTGCCTATGTGTATCCGGTCGTCGCCCCCGAGTTCTCGAACTGGCGTTCGGAGCAGTGGGCCTGGCAGCACAGCGCCGTGCTGTTCGACCAGTCGCACCACATGTTCGACCTCTACATCAAGGGGCCCGACGCGCTGAAGCTTCTGTCGGACACGATGGTGAACTCGCCCAAGGGCTGGGAAGTCAACAAGGCGAAGCAGTACGTTCCGACCACGCCCTATGGCCACGTGATCGGTGACGGCATCATCTTCTACCTCGCCGAGGAAGAATTCGTCTATGTCGGCCGCGCTCCGGCCGCCAACTGGCTGATGTTCCAGGCCGAGAAGGGCAAGTACGACGTCGAGATCATCAACGATCCGCGTTCGCCCAGCCGTCCGATGGGCAAGCCCGTCAGCCGCATCTCCTGGCGCTTCCAGATCCAGGGCCCGCGCGCCTGGGACGTGATCGAGAAGCTCAATGGCGGCAGCCTCGAGAAGCTCAAGTTCTTCAACATGAGCGAGATGAAGATCGGCAACAAGACCGTGCGCACGCTGCGCCACGGCATGGCCGGCTCGCCGGGTCTGGAAATCTGGGGTCCGTACGAAGAGCAGGACTACATCCGCGACGAGATCCTCAAGGCTGGTGAAGAATTCGGCCTGATCGCGGTGGGTTCGCGCGCCTATCCCTCGAACACGCTGGAATCCGGCTGGATCCCCAGCCCGCTGCCCCCGGTCTACACCGGCGACGAGCTCAAGGATTACCGCGAATGGCTCGGTGCCGACAGCTACGAAGCCACCGGCGCGATCGGCGGTTCCTTCGTCGGCAACTCGATCGAGGATTACTACCTCAATCCGTGGGAGCTGGGCTACGGCCCGTTCGTGAAGTTCGACCATGACTTCATCGGCGCCGACGCGCTGAAGAAGATCGACCCGGCCGAGCAGCGCAAGAAGGTCACGCTTGAGTGGAACGCCGACGACATGAAGAAGATCGTCGGTTCGCTGTTCGACCCGGAGGGTGAGCAGTACAAGTTCTTCGACCTGCCGCTGGCGAACTATGCCAACTCGAACTACGACAAGGTCGTGGATGCCGATGGCAACACGGTCGGCCTGTCGATGTTCACCGGCTACTCCTACAACGAGAAGAAGGCCCTCTCGCTGGCCACTGTCGACCACGAAGTTCCGCTCGGCACCGAGCTGCACGTGGTGTGGGGCGAGGAGAACGGCGGTACGCGCAAGACCACTGTCGAGCCGCACAAGCAGCTCAACGTGCGTGCGATCGTCTCGCCGGTGCCTTACAGCCAGATGTCGCGCGAAACCTACGCGCAGGGCTGGCGCACCTCGCGCAAGTAAGCGCGCCGCCGCAAGGCGACACAGACAAGAGGGCCCGCTACCGCAAGGTGGCGGGCCTTTTTGCTTGACCTGGGCGGCGCAACGCCGATCCTTCCCTTGGAAGTGGAGGTGGCGGCCCGCAGGGCCGGCGGAGGGGTGTCGCAGCCAGGGGGAAACCCCTCCACCATCCTTCGGATGGTCCCCTTCCCCCTAGGGGGAGGATCGAGAAGGCAGGAGAGAGACGATGGCGAATTACGTTCTGGTCCACGGCGCCTGGGGCGGCGGGCATGGCTATGACCGGACGGCCGAGGATCTCACCGCGGCAGGGCACGAGGTGCTCGTCGCGCAGCTCAGGGGGCTGGGCTCGCGGCAGGAGGAGCTCGACCGCGGGATCGTTCTCTCGGACCATGTCGCCGATGTCGTGGAGCAGGTCGGCCAGGCGGGGTTCGACCGCTTCATCCTTGTCGGTCATTCCTATGGCGGGATGGTCATAACCGGCGTGGCGGCGAAGCTCGGCGCGCGGATCGACGCGATCTGCTACATCGACGCCTTCCTGCCGGAGGACGGGCAGTCGCTGTGGGACATCACCGGCGAATATGAGCATGACTGGTACATCCGCACCCAGAAGCACAAGCCGGGCCTGGTCGATCCGATCGGGCAGGAGAATTTCGAGCCCGTGCCCGGCACGGTCGGCTATCACCCGCTGCTGACCCTGCTGGAGGCAGTGCGCTTCACCGGCGAGGAAGCGCGCATCCCGCGCCGCGCCTATGTCTACGCCACCGACTGGCAGCCCACGCCCTTCACCCGCTTTGCGGCCAAGGCGAAGACCGATCCGGCGTGGGAATATCACGAGACCCCCACCAGCCACTTCGTGATGCCCGAAGCGCCGGAGCAGGTGCGGGACATCCTGCTCGGCCTTGCGCGGTGAGCTCGCCCTGCTGAACGAAACCGAGATCGAGGCCTTCATCCGGGACGGCTATGTCCGGATCGAAGGGGCCGTGGCGCCCACCACCGTCGAAGCGGCGCTCGACATATTGTGGAGGGATATTCCCGCCGATCGCGCTGAGCCTGCTACGTGGCGGCAGCCGGTGGTGCGGCTCGGCCATTACGCCCAGGCGCCGTTTCGAGAGGCAGCCAATGCTCCCGTCCTGCGCGAGGCCTTCGACCAACTGGTGGGGCCGGGCCGCTGGCGGCCTGCCGGCGCGCTGGGGACATTCGTGGTGCGCTTCCCCTCCCCGGAGGATCCGGGAGATACCGGCTGGCACGTCGATATGAGCTTCGGCGAGGCGGACCCGAACTTCATGAACTGGCGCATCAATCTGGCGAGCAAGGGGCGGGCGCTGCTGATGCTGTTCCTGCTCACCGATGTCGGGCCCGAAGATGCGCCAACGCGGCTGCGGGCGGGCTCCCACGTCGACATTGCGCGCCAGCTCGCGCCGGCCGGGGAAGAGGGGCTGACGCTGGGCGAGCTTGCGGCGGACGGCTTTGCGGGCTCGGCCCACCGCCTCGAAGTGCTTGCCACAGGCGGGGCGGGCACGGTCTATCTCTGCCACCCTTTCCTGGTTCATGCCGGCCAGCCGCATTGGGGGGAGAGCCCGCGCATCATCGCGCAGCCGCCGCTGCTTCCGGCGGGTGAGTTCGATCCCCGCGCCGCGCAAAATGCCCGCTGCCCGGTGGAGGACGCGATCGCCCTGGCGCTGGGGAGTGGTGAGTGAAAGCCGCGCGCCGTACCTGCTGACGAGGCCGGGTTGTCCCGCCCTCAGCCGCCTTTCGGCGCCAGCGTCACGTCCACCGGCAGGTCGAGGGGACGGGTGAGGTCCGGAAACGCGGTTGGGCGGTGGAGCGGCGGGACCGAAGGGGAGATGGTCATGCCCATCCACATCACGTCATGCCACCGGCCGAACTTGAAGCCGCTTTCGCGGTAGGTCCCCACCTCCTCCATGCCGAGCGCGCGGTGGATCGCGAGGCTGGCCGGATTGGGCAGAGTGATGCCCGCGAACACGGCGTGATAGCCCTGGGCGCGCAGGAGGTCGATCAACACGCGGTACATCGCGGTGCCGAGGCCGCGGCGCTGAGCCTCGGGCGCGAGATAGGCGGTGATCTCTGCCGACCAGTCATAGGCGGCGCGCAGGTGGAAACGCCCGGCATAGACATAGCCGAGCACGCGGGACTGCTCCTCCGCCACCAGCCAGGGCCAGGCCGCGAGGCAGGCGTCCATCCGCCGCCGCATCTCCGCCGCGCCAGGCGGGTCGATTTCGAAGGATATGGCGGTCTCCCGCACATAGGGCGCGTAGATTTCGGCTATGGCCTCGGCATCATCGGGCCTTGCGAGACGGATCCGGGCCATATGCGCTGTTCCCTCGCCCTCCTAGCGCCGGTTCAGCGCTTCCTCGCATTCGGCCATCAGCGTCTGGATAATCTTGGCCGCAGGCTCTTCCGTCTTGACCATGCCCACTGACTGGCCGGCCATCAGCGAGCCGTTCTCGACATCGCCGTCGATCACCGCGCGGCGCAGCGCGCCGGCCCAGAAGCGTTCGATCTGGAGCTGCGCCTCGCCCATGTCGACCTTGCCGTCATCGAGAAGCTGGGCGACTTCGCGCTGCTTGGCGGTGAACTCCTCCGTCCCCTTGTTCTTGAGCGCGCGCACCGGGATCACCGGCAGGCGCGGATCGACCTGGACGCTGGCCACGGCATCGCGCGCATTGGCGCGGAAGAAAGCTTGCTTGAAGGCGGGGTGGGCGATGCTCTCGGTCGCGCAGGCGAAGCGCGTGCCGAGCTGCACCCCGCATGCGCCCATCTCCAGGTAACCGGCGATCGCTTCGCCCCGGCCGATCCCACCGGCGACGAACACCAGATGCTCCTCCGCCAGCTCGGGCAGGAATTCCTGCGCCAGTACGCTGGTCGCCACCGGGCCGATATGGCCGCCTGCCTCCATCCCTTCGATCACCAGCGCATCCGCGCCGCCGCCGTCCCGCTGGCGCAGCAGCTTCTTCGCCAGCGCGAGAGTGGGGGCGAAGACGAGCACGCTGGCGCCGAAAGCCTTGATCGCCTCCACGCTGCCCCGGGGCGGAATCCCGCCGGCCAGGACGACATGCCCTACCCCGTGCTTCGCGCAGACCTCGATCAGCTCGAACAGCATCGGGTGCATGGTGATCAGGTTCACGCCAAAGGGCTTGTCGGTCAGCGCCTTGGTGCCCGCGATCTCCGCATCGAGCAGCTCGGGCGTCATCGCGCCGCAGGCGATCACGCCGAAGCCGCCGCCATTGCTGATCGCCGCAACGAGGTTGCGTTCCGAGACCCAGCTCATCGCCCCGCAGAGGATCGCGTAGCGCGTGCCGAGGAATTCCGCTCCGCGCTGCATCAGGGCGGAGCTCTTGGGAAAAGTCGTCATCCCGCGGCGCTTACGGCCGCTCCGGCGGTGCGGCAAGCGGGAAGGGCGAAGCCTTGCACAGTTTCTCGGGTCGCGAGGCCGAATAAAAACGCTTGACAAGAGAAACCGAAATGGTTAGATGGGCGCAATTCACCTAACCCCGCGAGTCGCGCCGCGACTTTCGCTCTCCCGCCAAAGAATCGCCCATGCAACCACTGCTCTCCCCGCCTTTCACCCGACCTGGAACCGGATCGGCGCATGACGCCGGAAGATCATGCCATAGCGGCCTGTTTTGCGTCCGCCAGAATCATGTCCGCGCCCTTTTCCGCGATCATGATCGTCGGCGCGTTGGTGTTGCCCGAACAGATCTTCGGCATCACCGAAGCGTCGATTACGCGCAGCCCGTCCACGCCGCGCACCCGGAGCTGCGGGTCGAGCGGGAAGCGCTCGTCCCCCATCGCGACGGTGCCGACCGCGTGATAGAGCGTCCCGCCGGCGAGCTTGGCATAGCCGAGCATCTCCTCGTCGGTCTGGCCGAAGGGATCGCCGGGCGCCTTGAGATAGGGCTCCAGCGCGGGCTGCTGCCAGATATTGCGGATGATCTTGAGCTGGTCGATCACGCTTTGCCGGTCGATCGGGTCGGAGAGATAGTTGGGAACGATCCGGGGACGGTCCATCCCGTTGGCGGAGCGGGCATGGATCGATCCGCGCGATTCGGGCCGGAGCTGGCAAGGGTTGGAGGCCATGCCCGGTTCCTTGTCCAGCCGCAGGCCCTGATACTGGTTGAGATATTCCAGATCCATGCTGGCGGCCATCACGTGGATCTGGATGTCGGGATATTGCAGCGTATCGCGGCTCTTCACGAAGGCGCAGCCATGCGCCACGGCATAGGAGAGCAGCCCTTTGCGCGTGATGCCGTATTTGGCGATCTGCCCCAGCAGCTTCACGCCCCGGCTGAGATGATTGATCGAATGCGCGTCTTCCTTCAGCGCGGCCTGGCAGCCGATCATGTAATGATCCTGCATGTTCTCACCCACCATGGGCGAATCCTGCAGCACTTCGACCCCCAGCTCCTTGAGCAGCGCCGCCTGACCGATGCCGGAGATCTCGAGCAGCTTGGGACTTTCGACCGAGCCGGCAGCCAGGATCACCTCGCGGCTGGCCATCACGCGGCGTCGCTGGCCGTGATGCTCGAACTCGACGCCGACGGCCTTGCGCCCTTCGAACAGGATGCGAGTGGTCATCGCGCGGGTGATCACCTCCAGGTTCTCCCGCCCCATGGCCGGGTGGAGATAGGCGACCGCGGCCGAATGGCGGCGGCCGTTCCGGGCAGTCATCTGGAAGAAGCTGACGCCTTCCTGGTTCCCGTCATTGAGATCCTCCTTGTAAGGGATACCGGCCTGGACGCAGGCATCGACCAGCGCCTTGCTGACGGGGTGCTGCTCCGGGAAATCCGAGACGTTGAGCGGCCCGCCGGCGCCGTGGAACTCGTTCTCTCCCCGCTCCTGATTCTCGCTCTTGCGGAAATAGGGCAGGACTTCGTCCCAGCTCCAGCCGCGCGCGCCCATTTGCGCCCAGCCATCGTAATCGGCGGACTGGCCGCGGACATAGAGCATCCCGTTGATCGAGGAGGAACCGCCGAGCACCTTGCCCTTGGGCCATTTATGCGTGCGGTTGCCAGATCCTTCGTCTACCTCCGTCTCGTAGAGCCAGTTGACCTTGGGATCGTTCAGCGTCTTGCCGAAGCCGATCGGCGTGTGGATCATGATGTTGGAGATGAACTGGCTGGGCTCGCGCAGCGGCCGGTCGTCGCCGCCCGCTTCCAGCAGCACGACCCGGAACTCGCCGTTCGAAGTCAGGCGATTGGCCAGCACGCAGCCCGCGCTTCCCGCGCCAATGATGACATAGTCCGCTTTGATGTCGCCAGCCATGGCAAACTCCTCTCTTCTTCGGAATTAGAGATAGCGCCATTTGCTTGCGCAGCAAGCGATGCTTCTGCCAGAATCCACGAAGGAGAGAGATAGATGATCAAACCCGAGCTTGAGTTTGTCTATGAGGCGCACGGGCAGCTCGAAGCGCCGCGCCCAATCGGTGAAACCTATGATGGAACGCGCCGGATCATTCCGATCCTGGCGGGCGGCGAGGTGAAGGGGCCGAACATCTCCGGGCGGCTGATGGGCAATGCCGCGGACTGGCAGGTGACTCGCCCGGACGGCGTGACCGTGGCCGATGCGATCTACGCGATCGAAACCGATGACGGTGCCTTGATCCAGATCCGCAACAAGGGCCTGCGCCACGGCCCGCCGGAAGTGATGGCGCGGCTCGCGGCCGGCGAGGATGTCGATCCGGCGGAATATTATTTCCGCACCGTGCCTGAATTCATCGCGCCCGCCGGGCCTTATGAATGGCTCAATCGCTCGATCTTCATCTGCTCGGGCGCGCGCTATGCCAGCAGCATCCGGCTGTGGGTGTGGCGGGTGTTGTAAGGCAGGCGGAGGAGAACGCAGCTTCCGTCTAAGAACTCGAAACCTTCATCAGCACCAGGCCGCTCACGATCAGGACCGCCGCCACCAGCCGCAGCGCGTTCGCGCTTTCGCCCAGGACGAGGATGCCGACCACGAAGGCGCCGACCGCCCCGATGCCGGTCCACACGGTATAGGCGGTGCCCAGCGGCAGGCTGCGCATCGACCAGGAAAGGAGCGCGAAGCTGGCGATCATCGCCGCCAGCGTGACCAGCGACGGGCCGGGGCGTGAGAAGCCTTCGGACAGCTTCATCGAATAGGCCCAGACCACTTCGAGCAGTCCGGCGAGAACGAGCAGAAACCAGGCCACGGCAGCCTCCCTTCAACAACGGGGCCGGGGCGTCCCGGTCTTCAATCGCCCGAAGGGGGCGCGAGGACGTGGCCTCGCCAAACCGATGTAGGGCGGCGGCGGCGCGGGTCAATGTCGGGATTGCTACAGCCGGTGTACCGTTTGCTCCCGCTGCCTGCTTGACGGTCAGCCTGCCAGCTCGTCGACCCGGTGATGCGGCAGCAGGCGGTTGCCCATGATCGAGACGATCACCACCAGCGCCTCCAGCGCCATCGGCAGCAGGAAGCCGTCATAAGGGCCGTCGGCGAAGAGGCTCACCAGCCGGCCGACAAAGGCGATGCCGAACAGCGCGGCGGGCACCAGCAGCACGTCGCCCGCGCGGCGCCACGCGCCCCACACCATGCAAAGCCCGCTCACAATGAAGAAGGCGCTCATATCCGCGCGAATGCCGGACCAACCCTGAATGCCGGTCGCGGTCAGGCCGAGCGTGCTCGCCGCCGAATGCGGCTGGGCCAGGAAGCCGATCCCGGCGATGGTGAAAAACAGTCCGCCGACGAACAGCAGGGCGGTCAGGATCAGGCGCATTCGGGCTCTCCTCCACGGTCCGGCTTCGCTATGCACGCCCGCGCCGCGCTAGGCAAAACTTAACCATCCGCTTGCAACACGGTCTTTGGGCTGGTCCGGAGAAAGCCTGGGCGCTAGTTTGCAGCCGTTTCCGCCGGGCCTTGGCGTGTGGCGAGGGGCTCACCACATGATCCTTGATCCGCTATGAGGGGTTTTCGCTGACACGATGGCAAAGACACCGCGTATCCTGCTCGTCGTGGGCGGCGGCATCGCCGCATACAAATCGTGCGAGCTCATTCGCCTGATCCGCAAGGGCGGCGGCGATGTCACCTGCGTGCTCACCGAAGGCGGCGCGCAATTCATCACCCCGATGACGCTTGCCGCGCTTAGCGAGAACAAGGTCTATTCCTCGCTCTGGGACCTCAAGAACGAGGCGGAGATGGGGCATATCCAGCTCAGCCGGGAGGCGGAGCTGGTGGTCGTCTGCCCCGCCACCGCCGACCTGATGGCCAAGATGGCGGCCGGCATCGCCGATGATCTCGGAACCACGCTGATCCTGGCGACTGACAAGCCGGTGCTGGCGGTGCCGGCGATGAATGTCCGCATGTGGCTGCACAAGGCGACGCAGGCCAATGTCGCCAAGTTGCGCAAGGCGGGCGTGGCGGTGCTGAATCCCGATGAAGGGGAAATGGCCTGCGGCGAGTACGGGCCGGGCCGCCTGCCCGAGCCGGAGATGATCTGGCTCGAGATCGCGGACATGCTCGGCCTCGATCCGGGCGTCCTGGGCGAGGGAGGGGCCGGCCCGCGCGAAGTGGCGGATTACCTCGAAGCAATCGAGCCGGAGGATGACGACGCGCCGGAAGAGGCGGAGGACGAGGCGGACGCTCCTGCCCGGGGCGGCCTCAGCGGCCTGCTTGCCTCGATCATTCCGCGCAGCACGCCGCGCCGCATTCGCGACGAGGAAATCGAATATGACGACCTGCCGGGGCTTGCCGGGCCAGGAGGCGTCAATGTCCAGCCGGACCTGTCCAATCCGCTCCTCGCGGTGAAGGGCCGGGCCAGCGCCGCTCCGCCAACCGATCCAGAAGCGCTCAATCATGAGGTCCGCACCGGCTCGGGCGCATCGCTGCCTGAGCCGATTCCCGGGGACGCGGGAATGCCGCGGATCGGCACGGAATACCCCGATCAGCCGATTTTCGACATCGACCCGGCACACCGCCCGCTCGAAGGGCGGCATGTGCTGGTCACGGCCGGCCCGACCTATGAAGCGATCGATCCGGTGCGCTACATCGCCAATCGCTCCTCCGGCCGCCAGGGCTTCGCGGTCGCGGCAGCGGCTGCGGCGCTGGGTGCGCGGGTCACGCTGGTCTCCGGCCCCGTCACCTTGAGGACGCCGCCGGGAGTGGACCGGATTGACGTCGAATCCGCGCGCGAGATGGCGGATGCGGTGCGGGCGGCGCTGCCCGCCGATGCGGCGGTGATGGTTGCCGCGGTGGCCGACTGGCGCAGCCGGGACTTTGCCGAGGAGAAGATCAAGAAGCGCGGCAATGCGCCGCCTGCCTTGTTGCTCACCGAAAACCCCGACATCCTGGCGACGGTGGCCGCGGGGGAGAAGCGGCCGACGCTGCTGGTCGGCTTCGCGGCGGAGACCGAGAACCTGATCGAGAATGCGAAGAAGAAGCGCAGGGCCAAGGGTGCCGACTGGATCGTGGCGAACGATGTATCCGGGGGCGTGATGGGCGGGGCCGAGAATACTGTGCACATTGTCACCAGCAAGGCTGTCGACCATTGGGAGGCGATGTCAAAGGAAGAGGTCGCGCTCAAGCTGATGGAAAGGATCGCCGATGCCCTCGACTCCAACGCCCTCGACCAATGACGTTCCAGTGCGGGTCAGGCGGCTGGAGCATGGCGAGGGGCTGGAGCTTCCGCGCTATGCCACGGGCGGCGCGGCCGGGATGGATGTGCTCTCGGCCGAGGATATCGTGCTGGAGCCCGGCGCGCGGCACGCGGTGGCGACCGGCCTGTCCTTCGCTATTCCGGAAGGATACGAGATCCAGGTCCGTCCGCGCTCGGGCCTGGCACTCAAGCACGGGATCAGCGTGGCCAACACGCCGGGCACGATCGATTCAGACTATCGCGGCGAATTGAAGGTCATCCTGATGAATCTGGGAAGCGAGCCGTTCGCGGTCCATCGCGGCGACCGGGTGGCTCAGCTCGTGCTGGCGCCGGTGACGCGCGCCGCTTGGGTGGAAGTGGCCGAGCTGGACGAAACCGAGCGCGGCGAGGGCGGCTTCGGCTCGACCGGGGGCGTCGTCTCGCTGAAGGCGTGACAAGCGAAGGCCGGATCGGGCTCCCGGCCCGGCCAAAGGGAAAGGCAAAAGGCCGGACCGGTTTCCCGGCCCGGCCTGATGATTACCGGTCCTTTTCGGGGGCGACGGTGATCCGCACCGTTTCGCCCGAATTGCCGGGGAAGTCGGTGAACATCGCCTCGACCAGGTTCGGCACGAGGTATTGCAGGCGGTTGGAAGTGGAAACCGCTTGCGCCTTGCCTTCGAACAGCCGCTGGCCATCCGCCGCGCGGTCGATCTTCAGGTCGATGCCGCTGGTATAGACGGTGTAGCTGTCGATGTCGCTGCGCACCCACGGATCGTACCAGCCATAGCCCCACAGGTGGCTGCGGTAGCTATAGGGATTGTATCCATACCAGGGCGACCAGAACGGATCGCGGGAGAAGCCGGTGGAGCGGATCCGCTCGCGGCCATTGTCCACGCCGTAATCGAAGCTGACGAGCAGGGTCGCGTCTTCCGGCGCGGCTTCGGTATAGCCGAGCTCTTCCATCTCCTGTTCGACGAGCGCCGCATATTGCGAGAACTCCAGCCCGCCAGCCAGCGCGGGATCCTCCGCGACAACCGCGAAGGTCTGGCCTTGCGGTGCGGGCAGCTGCGTCTGGAAGCGGGACACGTCGGCGCGGAAATTCGATGCGCAGGCGGCCAGCCCCAGGAGCAGGATCGATGCCGCGGCGGCCCGCACGCTGCGACCGATCAAATGTTGGGTCTTCTTCATCTTGTCTCTCTCCGTGCAGCCGGATGCGCCCATAATGGTCCTTACCAATGGAAACGCATGACCGCAGTCATTGACGGGGACACTGCCATAAGACGGCTGAATATGCCTTGAATACGCAACGTCCTGCCGCAGCGCGTCAGTCGTGCCCGCGAACCAGACCGAGCGCGTCATAGGCCGCATTCAGCGTCGGCCGGGCATGCTCCCGCGCCTTGAGCGCACCCTTGGCCAGGATCGCGTCCAGCGCCTCCCGGTCCTGTCTCAGCTCGACATAGCGGTTGCGGATCGGGCCAAGATGCGCGACCAGCAGCTCGGCCAGCGCCGGCTTGAACGCGCCGAAGCCCTGGCCGCCGAAGCGCCGGCACACGGCGGCTCGGTCCTCGCCCGAAAAGGCGCCGTATATGTCGACCAGGTTCGTCGCCTCCGCGCGGCCCTGCAGCCCGGCCGGATCGCCGGGAATAGGCTCCGGATCGGTGCGGGCCTTGCGGATCTTCTGAACCATCGTGTCATCGTCGTCGGTCAGGTTGATCCGGCTCATATCCGAGGGATCGGACTTGCTCATCTTCGCGCTTCCGTCACGCAGGCTCATGATCCGGGCGGCCTCGGGCGGAGTGATCGGATCGGGCAGGGTGAAGATCGCCTGGCCGCTGCCGAAGTCGTTGTTGAATTTCTGGGCGATGTCGCGCGCCAGCTCCAGATGCTGCTTCTGGTCTTCTCCCACCGGCACATGCGTCGCCTGGTAAAGCAGCACGTCGGCTGCCTGCAGCACGGGATAGGTGAACAGCGCCGCGCTCGCGCTTTCGCGGTTCTTGCCCGACTTGTCCTTGAACTGGGTCATTCGGTTCAGCCAGCCCATGCGCGCGGTGCCGTTCAGCAGCCATTGCAGCTCGGCATGGGCGGGGACCTGCGCCTGGTTGAACAGGATCGAACGGTCCGGATCGATCCCGCAGGCGACAAGCGCTGCGGTCATCTCCAAGGTGGCGGCGTGCAGCTCGGCCGGATCGTGCGGCATGGAGATCGCATGCAGGTCGGCCAGGAAGAACAGGCATTCGCTGCCTTGCTCCATCTCGTCCTGCATCCGCACCCAGTTGCGGATAGCGCCCAGGTAATTGCCGAGATGGAGGCTGCCCGTGGGCTGGATACCGGAAACGACGCGCATCGTGGAAAAACCTTCTAGGGAAATCGGAAAAGAAAGCGGAACGTGGGGGGCGGCGGAAGCCCGCCCGCCTCAGGCCGGGCGACGAAGAAGCTGGTCCAGCGTTGCCCGGTCCAGCACCCTCAGTGCCAAGGCGGCGACCAGGAATGTCGCCATCCCCAGCGCCACGAGCGCGGCGATGGCGCCGATCCGTTCAAGCACGGAGCCTGCATAGAATTGCGTTCCATAGGGCAGCGCATACCACAAAATCCCGCCCATCAAAGAGGCGGCCAGCGCGATGCGCGCGATTCGCCCGATGACCAGCGGCGTCAGGTGGTAATGGCCCTTCAGCACCAGGATCGCATAGAGCATCGCGCAATTGCTCCACGCGGCGAGCGATCCGGCGAAGGCCAGCCCCGGAACGCCGAAGCGCGGTACGAGGTAGAGGTTCAGCCCGATGTTGAACAGCAGGGACAGGGCAGCCGTATAAACGGGCGTGCGCGTATCCTTGCGGGCGAAGAAGTTGGGCACCAGCACCTTGACCAGCACATAGGCCGGCAGTCCCACCACCAGCGCGGAAACGACCGCCCCGGTGTCGAGGCTGTCCTGCAGCGTGTAGGCGCCGCCGGTGTAGAAGGCGCGGGTGAAGGCGCTCCCAGCCACGAACAGCGCGATCGCCGCCGGCAAGGTCAGGAGCAGCGCCAGCTCCACCGCGTTGCTTTGCAGGCGGAACGCGCCGGCCGCATCGTCACGCGCGATATAGCGCGACAGCGAAGGCAGGATCGCGGTGCCCAGCGCAATGCCGATGATCCCCAGCGGCAACTGGTTGAGCCGGTCTGCCATCGCGAGGAAGGTGATCGACTTGTCGGGCAGGGTGGAAAGGAAGAACAGGTCAATGAAGCGGCTGATCTGATAGATCCCCGCGCCGAATACCGCCGGCAGCACCAGGACGCCGAGTTCCTTCACCCCATGCGTGACCCGCGGAATGCGCAAGGAGAGGTGGAAGCCGGCGCGGCGGGCCCAGAAGGCAAGCCAGACAAGCTGAAACAGGCCCGAAGCGGAAACGGCGATTGCCAGAAGCAGCCCGGTCTGCCGCATCGCCGCGTCGCCGCCGTCGAGATTGGCCCCGATCACCAGCGCCGTGATCAGGCACAGATTGAGCATGATCGGTGCCGCCGCCGCCGCGGCAAAGCGCGAAAGGCTGTTGAGCACCGCCGCCATCAGCGTCGCCACGCTCATCAAGGCGAGATAGGGAAAGGCGATCCGCGCCATGGTGACGGCGAGGTCGAAAGTGGTCGCATCGCCCTCCAGCGCGTCGCTGGCGAACAGGCCCATGATCCAGGGCATCACGATCAATGCGATGGCGGAAAAGACGATCAGGATCGGGATCAGGAAGGCCAGCACTTCTTCGGCGAAGCGCCGCGCTTCCGACACGTCCTCATCCTCTTTCATCCGCCGATTGAACAGCGGGACGAAAGCCTGGGCGAATGCCCCTTCGGCAAAGAGCCGGCGAAAGATGTTCGGAAGCTGGAAGGCGAGCTGCCAGGCATCTGCCACCCCGCCGGCACCGAGCACGCGGGCCAGCAGCATGTCGCGCGCGAAGCCGAAGACGCGGCTGATGGCGGTGAGCCCGCCGATCGTGCCGACGTTCTTCACCAGGCTCATGGCTGGCGCCTCATGATCCTGAAAGGCTCATGGCCCTGACGGGGCACGCCTGCCGCGCCACGCTCGGCCGCCACGCTCGGCCCCATCTCCGTCCCGGGGATCAGGCGTTGCCGACTTCCGGCCTCTCGCCCTGCTCCGCCTGCCTGCGCTGGAGCTGCTGGACGTAAAGGCCCTGGAAATCGATGGGATCGAGCAGCAGAGGGGCGAAGCCGGCGTCGCGCGTTGCGTCTGCGATCACGCGGCGGGCGAAGGGGAACAGGATTCGCGGGCCTTCCGCATAGAGGAAGGCGTGCGCCTGATCGTCGGGAATGTTGCGCAGCCCGATCAGCGAGCAATAAGCCAGCTCGACTACGTAGAGAGTGCCCCTGGCGGTCTTGGCCGTCACGCCGATCTTGAGCTCGATCTCGTGGACTTCCTCGTTGATCGGCTTCGCCCCGATGTTGAACTGCACGTCCACTTCGGGCTGCTCGGTCCACTGGAAGCTTTCCGGCGCATTCGGGTTCTCTACCGACATGTCCTTGATATATTGGGAAAGCAGGCCTGCGACCGGCTGATTGTCCGCCCCGTTGCCACCGGCATTGGGATCGAGATTGGTGAGGACGTCGCCTTCGTCGGCCATATCGGATT
>Ga0164243_10006229_pt1 | contig 18106 bp, 16 predicted proteins | sample OricompcompostOP_FD_108781 | JGI IMG/M metagenome (GOLD analysis project Ga0164243, IMG submission 108781) | Organic Plus compost microbial communities from Emeryville, California, USA - Original compost - Organic plus compost (OP) | ecosystem: Engineered > Solid waste > Mixed feedstock >... | reverse complement strand
GCCGTCGGCCTCCGTCGAGCTCGGCTGGCCGAGGCCCGCCGCGTAGCGATCGTGGTGCATGTCCAGCAGGACGTAGATGCCGCGGTTGGCGAACAGCCGGGCGACGTACTCGACGTCCTGCAGGTAGCCCCGGTCGATGACCCCGGGACGCGGCTGGATCCGCGACCACGAGATCCCCAGCCGGACGACGTTCAGGCCGAGCGCCCGCGCCTGGACCGGGTCGGCGGGGGTGACCGCCACGGCGCCGTGCGCGCCGCCGTAGTCGATGAGCGCCGCGACGTTGGCGCCGCGCAGGACGACGCGGCGCCCGTCGCGGGTCTCCAGCGCCCGCCCGCCGCCGGGCTGCGAGCGGACGACGAGGGCCTCCGCGGGCCCGATCCGTCCCGGCCCGGCCGGCCGCAGCTCGGACGACCCGCCGGCCAGCACGTGCCGCGGGACCTTCGCCCGTGCCCGTCCCCGGCGCAGCTCCAGCCGTGACCGACGGGCGTGGGCGCCGCTGCGCGACGGGCTCGCAGCCGCGGCCTCGGGGGTCGCCGCCCACGGCGCCGCGGTCGGCGCGGCGACCGGGAGCGCCGGAAGGGCGATCCCGGCGGCGGTCCCCAGCGCGAGCAGGACGGCGCGACGTCGGCGGAGGCGGGGTGGCACGGCGCTGGATGCTGGCAGACCGGCCCCGGTCTGGGGGCCGGTTGCGGCCGAATCGTCGAGCCGGCGGATGGCCGGTCCCGGATCGCGGCCGGCCCGGGACCCGGCGAGCGCGCCGCCGGTCAGGCCCCGGCCGCCGGATCGACCACGACGCGCAGGTCGATCCGGCGGCCGCGCGGCAGCGCGAGGACCGCGACCCGCCGCACCGTCGGATCGAGGCGGTCGCGCGCCACGGCGGCGATCCCGACCCGGGCGCGCTCCGGCAGCTCGATCCGCCATCCCGCTCCCCGGCCGGCGATCCGCACCGTCGTCCCGCCGCCGCCGTCGTCGACCGACAGGCGCGACCCGGCGCCGAGCGGGATCCGCCAGCGACGGCTCGCGGCGCGGTCGAGCCGCCCGGCGATCCGGAAGCCGGCCTCGGTGAACCGCAGCCGGACCCGCGCCGACGCCGTCCCGCGGCGGACGGTCGCCGCGACGCGCGTGCGGGCGCGCAGCGGCCCGCTGCCGCCGCGGGCGGTCAGCCGGACGCTCCGGCCCGCGGCCGGCGGGCCGCCCAGGCGCAGGGCGCCGGCCTGCAGGTCGAAGCTCGAGCGGCGCCCGCCGAGCCCGCCGATCGGCACGCCGGCCCCGTCGCGCAGGCGGACCGGCAGCGCCCCGGCGGAGAGGTCGCGCGACCAGCCGACGAGCGCGGTCGAGTAGCGCGACGTCGCGACGGCGTAGCGCTGCTGGCGGCGGTCGAACGACGCCGCCGAGGCGGGTGCTCCGGCGTCGGGGCAGGTCGCCGCGGCCCACAGCACCCGCAACGTCCCGATCAGGCGGTCCCGCCCGCTCTGGGCGAACGTCGTCGCGGCGCCGTGCAGCGTCTTGGGCAGGATCCCGTCGCGGTCGGCGAGGTCGAGGTAGCGCCGCTGGATCGGGGCGCAGAGCGCCCGGGCGCGGGTGCGGTCGGCGGCCGGCAGCAGCGACCGCGGCAGCCCGGCGAGCGCCTGCAGCGCGACAGCGCTCCAGCCCCAGTACTGCGTCAGGTGGCGCCGCTTGGCGCCCCACGCGGTGTCCCACTGCAGCAGGCCGTCGGAGGCGAACGCGCCCCAGATCACGCGCCGCATCCAGCGCCGGTAGCGGGGCAGCTCGCCGCGGCGCAGGCGCATCCCGTCGGCGAGCGCCTGCGGCAGGAACTGGATGCCGGCGACCGCGATCAGGCTGTACTCGGGGGCGTCCATCCGGTTGAGGACGTCGTCGGGCGCCTCGAACGCGTAGCGGTAGCCGGCGTCGGGGGTCAGCAGGCGCGGCAGCAGGCGCCGCTCGGTGTCCAGCGCCCGGCGCATCGAGCGGGCGAACGCCGTCCGTCGGCCGTCGACGAGCCGCTTGGCGTAGAGCATCTGCGTCGTCCACAGCAGCTGCCCGATCCGGATCTGGCGCGGGGCGAACATCGGGTGGCTCGCCGCCCGCAGGACCGCCCGCCGGGCGCGGGAGCGCAGCGCCGCGGAGAGCCCGATCCGCGGACCGTCGCGGTAGGCCTCGGCGAGCGCCAGCGCGACCTCGGGGTCGATCGCGACGTGCTGGTTGCCGGGCCGCTCGCCGCGCGCGGCGTTCTGGGTGAACCCCGGGCGGTGGTACTGGTCGGGGTCGTGGCGGTCGTAGGGCGTTCGGCGGCCGTCGACGAAGGCCGGCGGGCGGCTGAGCGACGCCACCAGCGCCGCGACGCGGTCCCGATCGGCCAGCGCGGGCGGCAGCAGCCCCGGCGGGCCGGCGAGCGCGCGCAGGTGCACGCGCAGCATCAGGGCGTTCACGCGCGTCGTCGGGGCGCTCGGGATCCCGCGGTAGGCGTCGGCGTGCCGGCTCCAGCGCGCGAGCGTCGTACCCCAGACCGGTGCCGTCGCCGGCACCGTGGGCCCGTCGACCGGGCGCGGGCCGTCGACCGGGCGCGGGCCGTCGACCGGGCTGGCCGCGCCCGCCGCCGCGGGCGCGAGCAGCGCGACGGCGATGGCCCCCCGGACGCCAGCGAGGAGACGCCGGCGGACGGCTGATCCGATCACGCCCCCAGCGTAGAGCGGTCGTCGGCGGCCACCGCCGGCACGCGGACCGCGAAGCGGGCCCCGCCCAGCGGCGAGTCGCCGATCGTGACCTGCGCGCCGTGGTGGCGCGCCTGCTGCGCCACGAGCGCGAGGCCGAGACCGGACCCGGGCCGCTCGACGGCGCTGCCGCGCGCGAAGGGCTCGAAGACGCGGGCGCGGTCCTCCTCCGGCACGCCGGGGCCGTCGTCGTCGACGACGAGCGACGCCGCGCCGTCGGGATCGCGGCGCAGGGCGACCGCGATCGTGCCGTCCGGCCGTCCGTGCCGCGCGGCGTTCTCGACGAGGTTGTCGACCAGCAGCCGCAGCCCCGGCTCCCAGCCCCGCACGACGAGCCGCTCGGGCAGCGCCGTCCGCAGGGTCGTCCCGGGGTGGCGGGCCGCCGCGGCCGAGCACGCCTCCTCGACGACCCCGGCGAGGTCGACGTCGGCCCGCTCGACCGGGTTGGCGTCGCCGCGGGCCAGGGCCTGGAGCCCGTCGAGCAGGAGCACCAGCCGCCGGTTCTCGGCCAGCGCGTCGCCGACCATCGCCGCCCGCGCGTCGGGATCGATCTCGGGGTGGCGCTCGATCACCGAGAGCGCGGCCCGGATGCTCGTCAGCGGCGTGCGCAGCTCGTGGCCGGCGTCGGCGGCGAAGCGCCGCGTCGCCGCGAGCGCCTGGTGGCGCTCGGCCGCCGATCGCCCGAGCCGCTCGAGCATCGCGTTGAAGGAGCGCGACAGGGCGCGGAGCTCCTCGGGCCCGGCGACCGGCACGCGGCGCTCGAGGTCGTCGTCGGAGGCGATCCCGGCCGCCGCGGCTCGCAGTCGCCGCAGGGGCCGCAGGACGAGGTCGGCCGACAGCCACGTCCCGATCCCGGTGGCGAGCAGCACGGCCAGGCCGATCAGCACGAGCTTGCGCCGCAACGCGCCCTGGCGCTCCTCCAGCGGCCCCAGCGGCGAGGCGGCCTCGATCCGCTGCGAGAGCACGTCGTCGCCGCTGGCCGGCAGCTCCTTGACGTAGAAGCGCCAGCGGCGGCCGTCGCGCTCGCGGGTCGAGAACCCGAGCGGCAGGTCCGACACCTTCGGGAACGGGGCGCCGTTGGCCAGGCCCGGCAGCCCCTCGCCCTGGAACGTCACCCGCAGCGAGCTGCCGGTCGCCCGCAGCACGCTGTTGAGCCGCCGGTCGGACTCCAGGTCGGGCGTCCCCTCCTGGAGCGCCTGCGACGCGGCGACGTCCAGCAGCTCCGACGTCCGCCGCAGCCGGTCGTCGAGGCTGTCGCGGTCGGTGCGGTCGGCGACGCCGCCCACGAGCGCGCCGGCCGCCACCAGCACGACGGTGAGGACCGCCAGGACGCCGAACGTCAGCCGGCTGCGGAGGTTGCGCAGCACCGTCGGCAGGCGCTCACGCTCGGAGCACGAAGCCGACGCCGCGGACGGTGTGGATCACCCGCTCCTCCCCGCCGGCCTCGAGCTTGCGTCGCAGGTAGCCGACGAAGACGTCGGCGATGTTCGTGCCCGGGTCGAAGGTGTAGCCCCAGACCTCCTCGTGCATCCGCGGCCGCTCGATCACCTCGCCGGGGTGGCGCAGGAAGAGCCGCAGGAGGGAGAACTCCCGCTGGGTGAGCTCCAGGTCGCGCCCCCCGCGGACGGCCGTGTGCGCGACGGGATCGAGCTCGATGTCCCCGACGGCGAGGCGCTCGTCGTCGCCCGGCGGCAGGCGGCGCAGCAGCGCGTGCAGGCGCGCGGCGACCTCCTCCAGCGCGAACGGCTTGACGACGTAGTCGTCGGCGCCGGCGTTCAGGCCGAGCACGCGATCGTCGACCTCGTCGCGCGCGGAGAGCACGCAGACGGGCGTCTGGTCGCCGTCCTCGCGCAGGCGCCGCAGCACCTCGAGGCCGTCGAGGTCGGGCATCGTGAGGTCGAGCAGGACGGCGGACGGCCGGACCTGCGGGACGGCGGCCAGCGCGGCCCGGCCGCCCGAGGCGGGGACGACGCGGAAGCCCTCCAGCTCCAGGCCGACCGCGAGGGTGCGGCGGATCGCGGCGTCGTCGTCGACGAGCAGGACGACCGGACGGCCGTCAGCCACGGCGCCGGCGCCGCTCGCAGTCGCGGGAGACCCGGTCGTAGCGGTCGTGGTAGACGGTGTCCCGCCCACGGCCGCAGGAGACGACGTCGCGCTGCCCGTTGCGGGTCCAGATGACGTCGTTGCCGTTGCCGCCGGAGATCACGTTCCTGCCCTCGTCGCCGTGGATCGTGTCGTTGCCGGCCCCGCCGATCAAGGTGTCGTTCCCGGGCCCGCCGTGGATCAGGTCGCGGCCGGCGTCCCCGTAGATCGTGTCGTTGCCGCCCCCGCCGTCGATCCGGTCGTTGCCGCCCCGTCCGCGGATCACGTCGGGCGCGGCGGTCCCGACGAGCACGTTGGCCAGGCGGTTGCCGGAGATCGTCGCCTTCTTCGAGGCGGCCGCGGGCGCACCGGTGCCGAGCGCGAGCGCGGCGCCGACCGCGACGGCCGCCGTCAGCAGGGCGAGAAGGAGGAGGCGAGCAGGCAGGCGCAGCGACATGGTGGCGAACGGGGGAGCGGTCCGACGGCATCGTCGCACGACGGCGCGCGACGGGCAGCCGGTCCCCCGCGCCTCTCATCCGCTTCTCACGAACGGTGAGGGAGCGGTGAGACCTCCCCCACCCACCCGCGCCGATCGGGCACAACCTCCCTGCACCACGCCGAACGACCACGAGGAGACCAGACCCGATGCCCAGCTTCCCGCGGCGCCGCGCGCTCACCGCGCTCGCCCTGACCGCCGCCGCCGCGGTCCCCGCCACCGCCGTCGCCGCGACCGTCGACGGGACGGCCCGGGGCGAGCGGCTGGTCGGCACGAACGCCTCCGACGTCGTCCGCGGCAACGGCGGCAACGACCGCATCCACCTGCGCCGCGGCGCCGACCGCGGCGAGGGCGGCGCCGGCCGCGACCGGATCTTCGGTGCCTCCGGCAACGACTGGATCCACGGCGGCCCCGGCAACGACTGGCTCAACGGCGGCGCGGGCGCCGACACGGTGATCGGCGACGGCAACGGCGTCGGCGACCGCAGCTCGCGCGACCGGATCTACGGCGCGGCCGGCGACGACGCGCTGCTCGGCGGCGACGCCCGCGACCGGATCTTCGGCGGGTCGGGCAACGACCGGATCGACGGCCAGCTCGGCAACGACCGCGCCGCCGGCGGGCTCGGCGACGACGTGGTCGACGGCGGGGCCGGCAACGACGTCCTCTTCGCCAACCGCGGGCGGGACACCGTGATCGGTGGCGCGGGGAACGACGTGCTGTGGGCGCTCGCGCGCAAGGACGTCGTCCCGGGGCCCGGCGGGGCGCCGGACCAGGTCGGCGACACGCTCGACGGCGGGGCGGGCAACGACGTCCTCCGCACCCGCGACGGCGAGGTCGATCGGATCGCCTGCGGCACCGGCCGCGACCTCGCCCACCTCGACCTGGTCGACGTGATCGTGGACGCCACCGCCGCGAACCCGAACGGGTCCTGCGAGGTCGTGCAGCGCGCCGCGCCGAACCCGAAGGACAGCGCGTCCGAGGACAGCCAGGAGGCGCCCTCCTCGGAGAGCGTCTCCAGCTGACCGGGCGTCCGTCCTCCGGCGCGGGCCGCCCACGCATGGTCGGACGCGTGGTCGGACGACGGGCCCGGAGCGCGACCCGGGCGGGGGGCGGGTCGCGCGCCGGCCGTCGCGCCGGGCTCAGCCCAGGACGGCCTCGAGGCGCCGCTGCAGCACCTCGGCGAGCGCCTCCCGGACGGGACCCTGCTCGAAGCGCGTGACGAGCTCGGCGAGGAAGCCCTCGATCACCAGCCGCTTGGCCCGCGCGTCCGGCAGGCCGTGCGAGCGCAGGTAGAAGAGCTGCTCGGGATCGATCTGGGCGATCGCCGCGGCGTGGGTGCAGCGCACGTCGTTGGCAGCGATCTCCAGCCCGGGGATCGCGTCGGCGTGGGCCTTGCGGGTCAGCAGCAGGTTGCGCGACTCCTGGAACGCGTCGGTCTGCTGGGCGCCCTCGTCGACCTTGATCATCCCCCGCCAGACGGCGTGCGACCGCTCCGCGAGGACGCCGCGGAAGGCGAGGTCGGAGGTCGTGTTCGGCGCCGCGTGGGTCTGCAGCGTGTCGAAGTCGAGGTGCTGCTTGCCGTGGGTGGCGTAGCCGCCGGTCACGCGCCCGTGCGCCCCGGGGCCGTCGAGCGAGGTCTCCTGGAAGACCTTGCCCTTCGCGGAGCCGAGGCCGAGCGTGATCCAGTCCATCCAGCCGTCGCGATCGATCGTCGCCCGCTGGGCGCCGAAGACCCACGTCCGCTCGGAGAGGTCCTGCACGTCGACGAACCGCAGCCGGGCGTTCGGGCCGACGTGGCACTCGACGACGCCGTTGACGAGCGCGTCGAGCTCGGGCGCGGCGGAGACGGCCTGCGACCAGACCTCCGCCTGGGCGCCCTCCTCGAGCACGATCAGGGTCCGCGGGGCGACGGCGCGGCCGGCCTGCGACTGCACGAGCGTCAGCAGGACCGGCGCGGCGAGGTGCACGCCGCGCGGGACGTAGACGAAGAAGCCGCCCTCCCACGCGTCGTCGTTGCGGGCCGTGAACGGCGTGCGCTGCGTCTCGATCCGGCCGAGGTACGGCTCGACGAGGTCGGCGTGGCGCTCGGCGGCGACCGCGAGCGGCAGGACGAGCGGCCCCTCGGTGTCGGTGGCGTCCGCCGTCTCGACGGTGGTCTGGTCGACCTGCGTCAGCCGCTTCGTGCCCTCGGGCAGGTGGTCGAAGACCAGCGTCGCCGCGTCCGCCGCGGCGGACGCGTCCGCGGCGCCCGCCGCGGCGACCGGGTAGGCGTCGAGGTCGAGCTCGGGGATCTCGGTGAACTCCCAGCCCGGGGTGCCGCGGAACGTCGGCAGCTCGAGCGTGGCCAGCTCGGCGCGGGCGGCGGCGCGCCGCTCGGCCAGCCAGGTGGGATCGGTCACGAGCGTCGTCATCCGATCGAGCCCTCCATCTGCAGCTCGATCAGCCGGTTCATCTCGACCGCGTACTCCATCGGCAGCTCCTTGACGATCGGCTCGATGAAGCCGTTGACGATCAGCTTCGCCGCCTCGTCCTCGGGGATGCCGTGGGACTGCAGGTAGAAGAGCTGCTCCTCGCCGACCTTCGAGACGGTCGCCTCGTGGCCGATGTCGACCTGGTCCTCGTCGATCCGGATCGTCGGCCAGGTGTCGGTCTTCGAGCGCTCGTCCAGCAGCAGCGCGTCGCAGACGACCTTCGACTTGGCGCCGACGGCGCCCTTGCCGACGTCGAGCAGGCCGCGGTAGCTGGAGCGCCCACCGTCCTTGGAGATCGACTTGGCGAAGATGTTCGAGGTCGTGTTCGGCGCGGCGTGGACGATCTTGGCACCGGCGTCCTGGTGCTGGCCGTTGCCGGCGAAGGCGATCGAGAGCACCTCGCCGTGGGCCCGCTCGCCCATCAGGTAGACGGCGGGGTACTTCATCGTCAGCTTCGAGCCGAGGTTGCAGTCGACCCACTCGACCGTGGCGTCCTGCTGGGCCACGGCGCGCTTCGTCACGAGGTTGAAGACGTTCTGCGACCAGTTCTGGACGGTCGTGTAGCGGATCCGGGCACCGGGCTTGGCGATCAGCTCGACGACGGCGGAGTGCAGCGAGGAGCTGGAGTACGTCGGGGCGGTGCAGCCCTCGACGTAGTGCACGTAGGAGCCCTCGTCGGCGATGATCAGCGTCCGCTCGAACTGGCCCATGTTCTCGGTGTTGATCCGGAAGTAGGCCTGCAGCGGCATCTCGACGTGGACGCCCGGCGGCACGTAGACGAACGAGCCGCCCGACCAGACGGCGCTGTTGAGCGCCGCGAGCTTGTTGTCGTTGGCCGGGATGACGGTGGCGAAGTACTCGCGGACGAGGTCCTCGTGCTCGCGCAGGCCCGTGTCCATGTCGACGAAGATCACGCCCTGCTGCTCGAGGTCCTCGCGCACCTGGTGGTAGACGACCTCGGACTCGTACTGAGCGCCGACGCCGGCCAGGAACTTGCGCTCCGCCTCGGGGATGCCGAGCCGGTCGAACGTCTTCTTGACGTCCTCGGGCACCTCGTCCCAGGAGCGGGAGGCCTTCTCGGAGGCGCGGACGAAGTAGTGGATGTCGTCGTAGTCGACCTCGGCCAGCATCGGGCTGCCCCAGGTCGGCTGCGGGCGGGACTCGAAGTGCTCCAGGGCCTTGAGCCGGAAGTCGCGCATCCACTGCGGCTCGCTCTTGAACTCGGAGATCTTCTCGACGATCTCGCGGTTGACGCCCTTCGGCGCCTTGTAGAGGTAGTTCTCGGCGTCGTGGAACCCGTACTTCGCCGTGTAGTCGGCGTTGAGGTCCTTGAGCGCGGCCTCCTCCTCGTTCAGGAGGCTGGAAGCGGTCTCAGGGGGCGTGGTCATGGGTCAGTCCACCTCGAGCTTGATGTGGTCGCCGTCGAGCACGACGGGGAAGGTGTCGACCGGCTCGTAGGCCGGAAGCGTCAGCGGGCGACCGGAGCGCAGGTCGAACGTCGCGCCGTGGCGCGGGCACTCGATCGTGCAGGCCGCGACGTCCAGCTCGCCGTCGGCGAGGTCCCCGTCGTCGTGGCTGCAGCGGTCCTCCATCGCGAGGATCTCGCCGCCGCAGTTGACGACCAGGATCTCGACGTCGTCGTGCTCCAGCGTCCGACGCCCCCCGTCGGGGAGCTCGGAGAGCGGGCAGACGTCGATCAGCGGCACGGGTCGTTCGCGGGGTCACCGAAGTGCATCGGGGCTCCCGGCAGGCTCGCCGCCGGAAGTCCGATGCCGTGAGCCGGAATTGTATCGCGCCGCCCCCCGCGGCCCGCGCCCCACATTTGAGGAACTTCAAATAGGGCTGCCTAATTCCCCGTCGGGAACGGGGTTCCGGCCCGGCGGGGGCGTGCGGTCAGCCGTCGTCCCGGACGGGCGCGAGGTCCGCCGCGCCCGACTGGGGGTGCCGCAGCAGGCGACCGTCGGCGGCGATCTCGTAGGCGCCCATCCGCTCCAGCGGCGGCGAGTAGGCGTGGATCGTGACGGCCGGCCCGCCTCCGGGGTGGTGGACGCGGTGGATCTCGGCCGGCTCGATCGTCGTGGTCGCGCCCGGCGCGAGACGACGGGCGATCGGCGCCCCGACCGCGGTCAGCCGCTCGTCGACGACCTCGCCCGCGACGACCGCGATCCCGGCGCCGGAGCGCTCGTGGTCGTGGAAGCCGGTGTCGTGGCCGGCGCTCCAGCAGATCAGCCAGACGGTGAGGTCGCCGTCGTCGTGGAGCAGCTCGTAGGTCCGCCGCTCGGGGTCGTGGTGGACGGCGGCCTCCCAGCGGCCGGGCTCGTCGGCGATCCGGCGGGCGAGCCGCTCGAGCTCGGCGGGGGCCAGCGTGCCGGCGCGCGGCACGAGGTCGCCCAGCGAGGGGCCGATCGCGGCGGGGGCGCTCATGCGGCCTCCGGCAGCGCGGTGGGCAGCGGCGTCGGCGCGGCGGGCGCGGTCGCGGGGACCGGCTCGCCGAGCAGGCGCGCGGCGGCGACCGTCGTCAGCCCGTGGCGCTCGACGCCGGCGATCGGCGGCACGTGCTGGTCGGTCGCGGCGACGACCGGGCGGTCGCTGCCGAAGGCGAGCCGCTCGGCCCCCACGGCGAGCGCCGCGGCGCCGAGCGCCCGCGGGCCGAACGACGAGGTGTCGTAGGCGACCCGCTCGTCGCGGGCGTCCGCGACCGGCCCGCCACGGGCGGCCAGGCGCTCCAGCAGCAGCGGCGCGCCGCCGGCGAGCGCGGCGAACGCGACCCGGACCGCCGGGTGCTCGCGCAGGCCGCGCTCCAGCCACGTGGCCCAGGCGGCGAGGAGCTGGGCGGGGTAGTCGGCGATCGCCGCGCGCCAGGGCGCCGCGGTCCGGGCGGCCGGTGACGCCGCCGGCGGGCCGGGGTGGACGAAGAGCGGGCGGTCGGCGCGGGCGAGCGCCTCCAGCAGCGGCCCGTGCCGGTCGAGCGCGGCGGCGTCGGCCAGCGCCGCGGCCGGCAGCGCCAGCCCGATCGCGCCCGCGGCGAGCTGCGCCGCCAGGTCGGCCGGATCGGGATCCGCGGCGGGCACGGCCGCCCAGACCGCGAACGGCGAGCCCTCGGGGGTCCGGAACCGGCGGGCGCCCGCGGCCCAGGCCGCCAGCAGCTCGCGCGACTCGGCCGGGTCCAGGCCGTCGAGCCCGATCGCCAGCGGCGGCACGAGCAGCGCCCGGTCGATGCCCGCGGCGAAGAGCGCGCCGGCGCGGCGGTGGAGGTCGATCTCGCGCTCGCCGAGCCGGGACGCCGGCTCGCCGGGGAGCTCGAGGATCCAGCCCTCGCCGTCGCGGCGGGCGCGCGGCCCGTCCCGGCCCTCCCGCGCGGCGAGCTGCGTCAGCAGCTCGACCGGCCAGGCGTGCTGATGGAGGTCGGTGCGGAGGGCCACGCCTCCAATATACAAACCCTGGTCGGCTTTTCAGGTTTACGCGGGCGGCCCGCCGTCCGCCGGCGTCCCCCACCCGGACACCAGGTGCCGCACGGCCGCCTCGACGAGGCCCCGATCCGCCCCGTCGTGCGCGAGGCGATCCAGGAGGAGGCCGTCGACCATCGCCGCCATCGCCCGGCCGTCGCGCTCGGGATCGGGCGAGCCGGCCGCGAGCACGATCGGCGCGCAGAGCCGCCAGAACGTCAGCGCCGTGTCGGTCATGCGCGCGCGCAGCCGCGGGTCGCGCACGGCCGCGAGCTCGAGCTCGAAGCGCGCCAGGTGCTGCAGGCGCCCGTCGTCCATCCACCCGATCAGCGCGTCGGCGAACGGCCGCACGTCGATCGCCGCGCCGCGCGGCGCGACCGCCATCGCGACGTCGTGGGCGAGGCCGCGGACGCGCTCCTCGCAGTCGCGGGCGAGCCGGTCGACCATCGCGCCGACGAGGCCGTCGCGCGAGCCGAAGTAGTAGGTGACCGAGCCGTGCGGCACCCGCGCGGCGCCCTCGACCGCCCGATGCGTCACGGCCTGCAGGCCGCCCTCGGCGAGCAGGCGCAACGCCTCGTCGAGCAGGCGCTCGCGGCGGTCGACGGTCGTCGCGGTCGGGCGGGCCACGCCCCCGAGTGTCGCAGGTCGGGTTGACAGCCGGCGAGGCTTCTTCTACAAACGGAGAGCATCTTCTCCACATGGAGAAGACGGCGTCCCCCGTCCCGCTCCGAGGTCCCCGTCATGCTGCCCACCCGCGCCCCGATCCCGCTCCGCCCGGCCGCGATCCTCGCCCTGGCGAGCGTCGCCCAGCTGATGCTCGTCGTCGACGACACGATCGTGAACGTCGCCCTGCCGACCGTCGGCGAGGAGCTCGGGTTCTCCGAGGCCTCGCTCTCCTGGGTGGTCAACGCCTACTTCCTGACCTTCGGCGGCTTCCTCCTGATCGGCGGCCGGATCGCCGACCGGATCGGACCGCGGCGGGCCTTCGCCGCGGCGCTGGCCGCCTTCGCGCTGGCCTCCGCGGTCTGCGGCGCGGCCTGGGACGACACGGTCCTCGTGCTCGCCCGCGGCGTCCAGGGGATCGCGGCGGCGCTGCTCTCCCCCGCCGCCCTGGCGCTGATCCTCGGCAGCCACCCCGAGGGCCCCGAGCGGGCCCGCGCGCTCGCGGTCTGGACGAGCCTGCTCGGCGTCGGCGCCGCGACCGGCCTGCTCGCCGGGGGCGCGCTGACCGAGCTGCTGGACTGGCGCTGGGTGTTCTTCGTCAACCTGCCGATCGCCGCCACGGCGCTGCTGCTCGTGCGGCGGATGGTCCCCGCCGACGGCGACCGCGACGTGCGGACGTCGCCGAACGTGACCGGCGCGACGCTCGGGACGCTGGCGCTGCTCGTCTTCGTCTTCACCGTGGTGGAGACCGAGCACCAGGGCTGGGGCTCGGCGCGAACCCTCGTCGGATTCGCCGTCGCGGCCCTGCTGGTCGCGGTCTTCGCCGCTGGCGAGCGCCGCTCGGCCTCGCCGCTGCTGCCGCCGTCGCTGCTGCGCCGCCGCCGGCCGATGGTCGCCAACGGCTCGGTCTTCCTCGGCGCGGCCGGGCTGATGGCGATGTTCTTCTTCCAGACCCTCTACCTGCAGCGCGTGCTGGGCTGGGGCCCGCTGGAGACCGGCGCCGCGTTCCTGCCGTTCTCGCTGTCGATGGGGATCGTGTCGGCCGCGATGGGCCGCGTCGTCGGCCGGGTCGACGTGCGGCTGCTGGTCGGCGGCGGGATGGGCGCGGCCGCCGGCGGTCTGGCCTGGATGGCGAGCCTGACCCCCGACAGCTCCTACGTCGGCCACGTCGCGCCCTCGCTGGCGCTGACGGCGGCCGGCCTCGGCGCGGCGTTCATGCCGCTGATGGAGATCGCGACCGGCGGCGCCGAGGACCGCGACGGCGGGCTCGCGTCGGCGCTGCTGACCACCGGCCAGCAGATCGGCGGCGCGATCGGCATCGCGGCGATGGTCACGATCGCCACCACGACGACCCGCGACGAGCTGGCCGCGGGGACGGTGCCGGCCCAGGCGCTGACCGACGGGTTCACCCACGCGTTCCGGATCCAGGCGATCGTCCTGCTCGTCGCGGGCGCGATCGCGGTCGCGCTGCTCGGCCGCGTCCGCGAGCGACGCGCGGGGCGGGTCGAGGGGGACGCCGCGGCCGTCGCCTGAGCGCGTCGTAGGATCCGCGGCGATGCCGCGGATCGACGCCGCCACGGTCGCCGAGCACCGCGCCCGCCAGCACGAGGCGCTGCTGGCGGCGGCGGAGGAGCTGCTGCTCGACGAGGGCTTCGACGCGCTGACGTTCGCCGCCCTCGGCGAGCGGACCGGCCTGGCCCGCAACTCGGTGTACCGCTACTTCTCCTCGCGCGAGGACATGCTGGCCCAGGTCCTCGAGCGGCCGCTGCCGGCCTGGCTGGAGCGGGTCGCGGGCGCGCTCGACGCCGCCGAGGGGCTCCCCGACCAGATCGCCGCCTTCGTGACCGTCCAGCTGCGGCTCGTCGCGGCGGTCCGCCCCGAGCTGGGGAAGGCGATGGCCCAGGCACCGCTCGGTCCCGAGCTGCGCGCCCGGATCAGCGCGATGAACTACCAGCCGGCGGCGCTGCTGGAGCGCGTCCTCGAGCGCCACGGAGACCCGAGCGCGTCGGTCACCGCGCAACTGGTCCAGGGCATCGTCAACGCGGCGGTCCGCGTGCTCCACCAGGCGGAGGTGCCGCTGGAGGAGCTGATCGCGACGGCCACCACGACCGCCCGGCGGAGCGTCGGCTGCGGCGAGGACCGGCCCCCGGCCCCGGAGCGGGAGTCGTTCAGGTCGACCGGAGAAACGGGCTGACCGATCGGGAGGGCGCCCGATAGGGTGTGGCCGCGCGCCACGGCCCTCTCGCACGGCCGTTCCAGCGCGCGCCTCCCGGACCATGGCTTCCTCGGCGCCCCGATCCCCTCGTCGCAGCCGCGAGCGCCCGAGCGCGCCGCCGCGGGTCAAGCGCGAGTCGGTCGACCGCTACCTCAGCGCGATCCACGAGATGAGCTTCACCGTCGGGCCCGACACGCCCGACGCCGGCCACCCGGTGTCGCTGGTCCGGCTGTCGGAGCGCCTCGGCGTCTCGGACGCGTCCGCGTGGGAGATGCTGCGGCGGCTGGACGGCGCCGGCTACGTCCGTCACGAGCGTCGGGTCGTGCTGACCCAGGCCGGCGTCGAGCACGCCGGGCGCGTCCTGCGGGCGCGGCGGATCATCGGCCGCTTCCTGGTCGAGACGCTCGACTACTCGGCGGCCGAGGCCCACGACGAGGCCGAGGCGCTGGCCGGCACCGCCACGCCGCGGATGGTGGAGATGATGCACCTGCGGTGCGGTCGCCCCGAGCGCGACCCGGACGGCTGGCCGATCGACCCCGAGCAGGCGCGGCGGGAAGGCGCGTCGCTCACGACCGTCGCGGCGGCCGCTCCCGGGGACCGGCTCGTCCTGCGCCGCCTCGACCGGGCGCCGCTCGCCGCGATCGCGACCGAGCACGAGCCGCTCACGCGGCCGGGCGTCGTCCTCGCCGTCGTGGACCGTCCGCCCGTCGCGGCGGCCGACGACCCGCCGTCGACGCGGGTCGCGATCGACGGACGGTCGACGGTGCTGCCGGGCCGCCTGGCCTCCGCCCTGCACGCCGCGCCGGCGTCCTGAGGGCGGGCCGGCGCCGGAGGGGCCGGGATCAGTCCGCGACGCCCCGGACCCAGGCGCCCTCCGCCAGGTCGGCGGGGACGGCGCGGCCGTGGGCGCCGTCGTCGGCGAGACGCCACGAGCGCCGGCCGCCGAGGCCCGTCGCCGCCTCGATCGCCGCGCCGGGGACGCACCCGGCGGCGTGCAGCCGCTCCACGAGCGACCGCGGGTGGCGCGCCAGGCGGACGATCCGCCCGGCGGCACCGGGTGCGAGCGCCGTCGCCCGCACGAGGCCGGGCGCCTCGGCCCGATCGCGCTCGAGGTCGATCGGCCAGCCGTTCGGGTCCCGCTCCGGGCGGCCGAGCCGCTCGTGCATCCGCAGCGCGGTGCGGTCGGTGACCGTGACGCCGAGCGGCGCCCCGTCGGCGTAGGCGTCGGCCACCGGGTAGGCGAGCTCGTCGACGAGGAACCGCACGACGATCCGCTGGCGGCGGACGACCGCGTCGGCCCGTGCCACGCCCGCCGGGGTCAGCGCCCAGCGACGGCGCAGCGCCCGCTCGACGAGGCCGTCGCGCTCCAGGCGCACGGTGACCTCGCGCGCGGAGACCGGCGCCACCCCGAGGACCGAGGCCAGGCGGCTCGTCTCGAACGGGCGACCACACGGGCCCAGCGGCTCCCCGACCGGGAAGGCGAGGGCGTACATCGCGGCCACGTAGCGGTCGGCGGCCGTGATCCCTGAGCGCCGCGGCGTCGCGGCCGCGACCGGTCGGAGCGTCCGCGCGGAGGCCATGCGGCCGATGATAGCGACGGTCGTCGTCAAGACGGCGCAGCTCGCGCGAGCCGCGGAGCCCCGCGAGGGGCCGGGCATCGACCCCGGCCCCGGTCGACCTTAGGGCGCCCAGCGCAACTTAGGCGGTCCTAAGCGCTGCTAGGCTGGCGCGCATGCCCGCCGCCGACGCGCAGAGCGACCACGACGCCCCGGCCGCCGTCCTGGAGGCCCCTGCCCCCACCGCGCCGACGCGCACCCCGCAGCAACGCCCCTCGCCGGCCGAGGAGGCCCGCACCATCGTGTCCGCCACGACCACGGGCACGCTGGCGACGCTGAGCGCGGACGGCGGCCCGTGGGCCTCGATGGTCGGCTTCGCCACGCTGCCCGACGGCCGGCCGGTGCTGATGGTGTCGACCCTCGCCGAGCACGGGCGCAACCTCGAGCGCGACCAGCGCGCGAGCCTGTCGGTGGTCGCACCGGGCCGGGAGCACGCCCGGGATCCGCTCGACCACGGACGGCTGACGCTCGCGGGCGTCGCCGAGCGGGCGACCGGGAGCGACGCCGACCGGGCGCACGAGGCCTACGTCGCCGCGTTCCCGCCGGCCGGCCTCTTCTCGACCTTCGGCGACTTCTCGACCTGGGTGCTGCGCGTCGAGCGGGTCCGGTGGGTCGGCGGCTACGGGCGGATGGACTCGGTGACCGCCGACGGGTACGCGCGGGCGGAGCCCGATCCGGTCCTCCCCCGCGCGCGCGGAGCCGTGCGCCACCTCAACGAGGACCACGCGGACGCCCTGCTGGCGATGACGCAGGTCCTCGGCGGCCATCCCGACGCGACGAGCGCTCGCTGCGAGCGCGCCGACCGCTACGGCCTCGACCTCAGCGCCGAGACGCCGCGCGGGCGGGCGAGCGTCCGGATCGGGTTCGAGGCCGCCCTGGACGGCGCGGAGGGGCTGCGCGCCGCGACGGTCGCGCTCGCCCGGCTCGCGCGCGAGGGCGCCGCCGGCTAGGCCCCTGCTAGCGTGGAGGGCCGGTGGTTCGGTCACCCAAACTCCGCGGTCCGGCGGTCTGCGCCGCGCTGGCGCTCGCGGTGACCGCCGGCCCGGCCGCGCTGCCGGGCGACGTGCCGGTGCTCGCCCCGGGCCCCGCGGCGGCCGCCCGGGAGCTCGGCCCCGTCGACCGGGCCGTCCGGCGGCTCCAGGCCGCTCAGCGTCGCGACGGCGGCTTCGCCCCGACGGTCGCGGCGCGGCGGTCCGACCCGTCGACGAGCGTCGCCGCCGCGGTCGCGCTCGCGGCGGTCGGGGTGCACCCGGCCGACCAGCCGGCCGACGGCACCACGCTCCTGCGCTACCTCGAGCGCCACGGCGACGAGCTGGAGGAGACCGAGGACGTCGCCCGGCTGCTGCTCGTCCTGCGCGCGGCCGGCGCGGCGGACCGGCCGGCGGCGCGCCGCGCGGCGACGACCCTGCGCGAGCGCCAGCGTCCCGACGGCGGCTGGCCGGCGGGCGCGTCGGGGAGCGCCCGCACCGCGGCGACCGCCTACGCCGCCCTGGCCCTCGTGCGCGGCGGCGACGAGGAGCGGGCCGCGGCCGCGCGGGCCGGGGAGTGGCTGCGCGGCGCCCAGCGGCGCGCCCGGTCGGGCGTCGGCTGGGGGACGGGCGCCGGCGCGACCCCGCGGCCGGACCTCACCGGCCTCGCGCTGCAGGCCGTCCGCGCGACGCTCCCGGACGACTTCGCCCTGCCCACCGACGCCCAGACGTACCTCACCAACAGCCCCGCGCCGGCCGGCGGCTTCGGGAGCCGGAGCGGCCGGCGGGCCACGCCGGAGGCCACCGCCCTCGTCCTGCAGGGCCTGCGGGCCGCCGGCGTGGACCCACGGACCTACGTCGGAGACGGGAGCCGCTCGCCGATCGACTACCTGCGGGCCGCCCAGGCCGACGACGGCGGCTTCGGCGACACGCGCGCCACCGCGCTCGTGCTGCCGGGGCTCAACGGGGTCGCGCTGCCGCTGCGCACGGTCGACCGCGGCAGCCGGCGGGCCAGCGCGAGCGCCGCCGAGCCCGAGCGCGAGAGCGCCGCCGCGACCGACGGCGGAGGCGGCGGCGCCGAGCCGCAGGAGCAGGCCACGGCATCCGGCGACAGCGACGTCGACGCGCCGGCGTCGACCGGCGGCGGCCCCGCGGCCGGGGGCCCGGCGTCGAGCGGCTCCGCTCCCCCCGTGCCCGCGCCGGCGAGCCCCGCCGCTCCGGCATCGACGAGCCCCGCGCCGGCCGCCACGACCGCCACCGCTCCCACGCCGCCGGCGGCCGGCTCGGACGCGGTCGAGGGCCAGGTCGTCGGCGCCGCCCCCGGCCCGGCGCGGCGCGCCGGCGTGGCCGCGGGCGGCGGATCGGGCGACGGCGACGACGACCGCGCCGCCGCCGTGCTCGGCGCGCTGCTCGCCGCGGCCGCGCTGGTCGGCGT
>Ga0164243_10006226_pt1 | contig 18107 bp, 15 predicted proteins | sample OricompcompostOP_FD_108781 | JGI IMG/M metagenome (GOLD analysis project Ga0164243, IMG submission 108781) | Organic Plus compost microbial communities from Emeryville, California, USA - Original compost - Organic plus compost (OP) | ecosystem: Engineered > Solid waste > Mixed feedstock >... | reverse complement strand
TCCTCATCGCGTTCGCGATGGTCCTCAGCGTCTGCCTCGCCGCCCAGGTCGCCCCGCCCCGCCGCAGGCCCGACGACGCGGCTCCCGCTAGCCTGGCCGTGTCGCCCGAGGCCGGCGCCGTCCCGCCGACGGGCGAGGTCCTCCACCCCGCCCCGTCCCATCCCGGGCCGCCCGCCCGCCTGCCCGAGGAGGTCCACGCGTGAACCAGCCCCGCCCCGAGCCCCGGAGCGCCGCCGACGGTGCGCCCACGGCCGCACGCATCAACCGTGCGTCGTGGGCGGTCTTCCTCGTCTTCACGCTGAACGGGTTCGCGTTCGCCAGCTGGGCCTCGCGCCTGCCGACCGTGCGCGACCGGCTCGACCTCGAGCCCAACCAGATGGGCCTCCTGCTGCTGTTCTCCGCGATCGGCTCGATCTGCGCGCTGCCCCTCGCCGGCCTCGTCGTCGACCGGCTCGGCTCGCGCCGTGCCGTCGAGGCCTTCGCGGGCGTCGCGTCGGTCGGCCTGCTGGTGGTCGCGCTCTCGGTCGCGCAGGAGAGCGTGAACCTCGCCCGGGTCGGCCTGTTCGTCTCCGGCGTCGGCATCGGCGTGTGGGACGCGTCGATGAACCTGCAGGGTGCGCACGTCGAGCAGCAGCTGGGCCGGGCGATCATGCCGCGGTTCCACGCCGGGTTCTCCTTCGGCACCGTCGCGGGCGCCGGCTTCGGCGCGCTGTTCGCGGCGCTCCACGTGCCCGTGCCGCTGCACCTGACGATCGCGGTCGCGGTCGCCGTCGTCGGCGTGCTCCTGGCCGTGCGGCTGTTCCTCCCCGACCCGGCGCACGAGCCCGAGGCCGTCCACCTCGGCCGCACGGACACCAACGCGGACCCCGCCGACTCGTTCCCGACGTCCACCGAGGCCGCCGACGCGGACAAGCGCGCCCGCCGGCGTCGTGCCCTCCAGGCGTGGACGGAGCCGCGCACACTCATGATCGGGCTCGTCGTCCTCGGGGCGGCGCTCACCGAGGGCGCCGCGAACGACTGGGTCTCGCTCGCGACCGTCGACGGCTTCAGCACGAGCGACTCGATGGGCGCGGTCGCGCTGGGCGTGTTCCTCGTCGCGATGACAGCGATGCGCCTGCTCGGCACGGGGCTGCTCGACCGGTTCGGGCGCCTCACGGTGCTCCGGGTGCTCGCGGCGTCCGCCCTCCTGGGCGTCCTGGCGTTCGCGCTCCTGCCCCACCTCGTGGGGGCGCTCGTGGGCGTGGCGCTCTGGGGCATGGGGGCCGCCCTCGGGTTCCCGGTCGGGATCTCGGCGGCGTCCGACGACCCGCGGCGTGCTGCGGCACGCGTGAGCGTCGTGACGACGATCGGCTACTCCGCGTTCTTCGTCGGGCCGCCGCTCATCGGCTTCATCGCGCACCACGTGGGCTACCGGCACGCCCTGCTGTTCGTGGGCATCCCGATCGCGCTCGGTCTCGTCGTGATGAACGCGGTGCGTCCGCTCCCGGGCGCCGTGGGGCAGGCCACGGAGCGCACCCCCGCCCCGTAGGCTGGTCGCGTGCCCGACTCGCCCGCCGCCCAGGCCTCCACCGTCACCCCGACCGAGACCCAGCCGACCCTCGCGGACCTCACGACGCTCCGCGTCGGTGGCGCCGTCGACAGCTACGTCGAGGCGGGGTCCGAGGCCGAGCTGATCGACGTGGTCCGCGCCGCCGACGACGCCGGCGAGCCGCTCCTCGTGCTCGGCGGCGGCTCCAACCTCCTCGTGGCCGACGAGGGCTTCAGCGGGGTCGTCGTGCGCGACGTGCGCTCCGGGCTGCGGGTGGAGTCCGAGGACACCTGCGGCGGCGCGAGCATGAGCGGACCCGCCGGGCACGCGTGGGACGACGTCGTCGTGCAGGCGATCGACGCGGGCTGGGTCGGGGTCGAGGCGCTGTCCGGCATCCCGGGGACGCTCGGGGCGGCTCCCGTGCAGAACGTCGGCGCGTACGGGCAGGAGGTCGCGGGCGTGATCTCGACGGTGCGCGTCTGGGACCGCGGCGAGTCGCGGATCCGCACGTTCGCGAACGGCGAGCTCGGCTTCGGCTACCGCACGTCGCGGCTCAAGCGCTCGATGCACCTGGGACTCTCGGGCTACGTCGGCCCCGGCGGCCTCGGCGTCCCCGAGGACGACCCACGCGCCCCCTGGTACCCGTCGCCGCGCTACGTCGTGCTCGACGTCGCGATGCAGCTGCGGCTCGGCACGCTCTCCGCGCCCGTCGCGTACGCCGAGCTCGCGCGGCGCCTGGGGGTCGAGGTGGGCGAGCGAGCCCCGAGCGCGGAGGTGCGGGCCGCCGTCCTCGAGCTGCGCGGCGGCAAGGGGATGCTCCTCGACCCCGCGGTCGAGGACGGCCGCGTCGTGGGCCGCCCCGACCACGACCGCTGGAGCGCCGGGTCCTTCTTCACCAACCCCGTGGTGCCGGCGTCGGTCGCGGACGAGCTGCCCGAGGGAGCGCCCCGGTTCGCGGTGCGCAGCCCGCTGCCCGCGGTGAGCACCGGCCCGAGCCTCGGCGCGGTCGACCCGACGCTCGTCAAGACGTCCGCCGCGTGGCTGATCGAGCACGCGGGCTTCGGCAAGGGCTTCGGTGTCGCGGGGGACGCGAGCCCCGCACGCCTGTCCACGCGTCACACGCTCGCGCTCACGAACCGTGGCGGCGCGACGGCAGCGGACCTCGTGACCCTCGCGCGCGCGGTCCGCGACGGGGTCCGCGAGCGGTTCGGCATCGAGCTCGAGCCGGAACCCGTGCTGGTCGGCGTCAGCCTCTGACGGGCCCGGCCGCGCGGCCGCGGCTCACGCGTAGACGGTGACGACGGTGCCCTGTGGAGCCTTGTTCGTCGACCAGACCCAGTCCATCGCGGGGTTGGAGATGCGCACGCAGCCGTGCGACGCCGGGTACGGCGGCACGTCGAAGCCCAGTCCGTGCAGCGCGATCCCGCCGTTGAAGAACTTGGGCCGCCACATCGTGCCCAGCCCGAGGTTCGACGTGTACATGCCGTCGTACTGGCGGCCCATCCGATAGGTGCCGGTCGGGGTGTGGGCGACGTACTGGTGCCCGCTCTTGTCCTTGAACGGCCTGCCGCTCCCGGACGACGCGTTGAGGATCGTGCTCACGTGCCCGTCGTCGACGACCAGGACGAGCTGCTTGGCCAGGTCCACCTCGATGACGTGGCCCGAGTGGCTGCGCGCCTTCGGCCGCACGCCCGCGTCCAGGGCCTTCTGGGTCTTCGCCCCGACGACGCCGTCGCGGTTCAGCCCGGCGGCCTTCTGGAGCGCCCACACCGCCTGCTGCGTCGAGGGCCCGAAGTTGCCGTCGGCGGACGGCAGCCAGTAGCCGAGCTCGAGGAGCCGGCGCTGGAGCGTCGTGACCTTGGCGCCGTGGTCGCCCGACCGGAGCTCGGCGTGCTCGGCGCCGTGGGACGCGCCGTGGCCCTTGCCCGTCGAGCCGTCGGCCTTGCCGTCGGTGCCGTCGCCGGAGTCGTGGTCCTTCGACGAGTCGTCACCCGACGCGTCGCCGGTCGGTGTGGGCGTCGCGGTCTTCGCCGTGCCCGTGGGGCTCGGGGAGCTCCCCGTGGTGGGCGTGGGGTCGGTGGTCGCCGCGGCCGACGACGTCGCGGAGCCGGTCGGCGAGGAGGAGGGCGACGGGCTCTCGGCCGGCGAGGTCGTGGTCGTCGTGCCGGCGGGCGTCACGACAGGCGCCTGCGGGGTCGGTGTGCGGCCCGTGCCGCAGCCCGCCGCGACGAGCGTGACCGCCAGGCCGATGGCGCCGAGCGCGACCAGCCGGGTGCGGACGTGGCCGCGACCGGTCCTGGTGCGCGACGTGGTTGGACGCATGCCCCCTCCTTCGTGCCGGCGTGCGTGCTCGGGCACGCCGAAGCCCCATTGTGATACGCGGGAGCCCGGTACAGGAGCCACGCGGGGCGCGGCACGGGAGGTGGGAGCCAAATCGTTACGAAAAGTCCGCCCGAGGACCGCGTGCCGTCCTCATGCGGTGCCTGTCTGCGGTGCTCCGGACGGGCGCGGCCGGTCCGCGAGCAGTGCACCGCGCACCGCGTCGACGACGGCGTCGTCGTCGAGCCCCGCGTCGCGCGCGACGGCGACGAAGTCCTCGGCCGCGCGCCGGACGCGCGTGGTCGCGGCGAGCGCCGCGTCGGCGACGACCGTCCCGGCGCGCCGCCGGGTGACGACGACTCCCTCGGCCTCGAGCTCGCGATAAGCCTTGGCGACGGTGCCCGGCGCGAGCCCGAGCTCGGTCGCGAGCCCACGCACCGTCGGCAGCCGGTCGCCGGGGGAGAGCGCCCCCGCGTCGACGTGCGCACGCACCTGCAGCCGGATCTGCTCGAACACCGGGGCCGACGACGCCGGGTCGACCTCGATCCGCGGGACGTCGTGCTCGCTCATGAGCGATCTCCTCGGTCGGTGGGCTCCGCCGCCAGCCACGCGTCGACGTCCGCGAGGAGGCGGCGCTTCGTCGCGTCGGACGCGCGGCTGGCCCGGATCGAGGCCCGCGCCAGCTCGGCCAGGGCCGCGTCGTCGAAGCCGTGGACGTCCCGGGCGGTCTCGTACTGGTCGACCAGACGCGACCGGAAGAGCAGCGGGTCGTCGGCGCCCAGCGCGACGGTGGCACCCGCGCCGACGAGCGAGGGGAGCGGGACGTCGCCGAGGTCCTCGTAGACGCCGAGCGACACGTTCGACGCGGGGCACACCTCGAGCGCGACGCCCCCGTCGACGAGATCGGCGAGCAGCCGCGGGTCCTCGGCGGAGCGCACCCCGTGGCCCAGCCGGTCGGGGTGCAGGGCGTCGACGACCTCGCTCACGTGCGCGGGCCCGAGCAGCTCGCCGCCGTGCGGGACGGACGCGAGCCCGGCCGCCGCCGCGATCCGGAAGGCGTGCGCGAACTCCTGCGTGTCGCCGCGGCGCTCGTCGTTCGACAGCCCGAAGCCCACGACCTCCCCGGGTCCGTCGCCCGCGTACCGCGCGGCGAGCCGCGCGAGCGTCCGGGCGTCGAGCGGGTGCTTGAGCCGGGACGCCGCGACGACGACGGCGACCTCGATCCCGTGCCGCGCCGACGCCTCGCGCGCGGCATCGAGGACCAGCTCGACCGCGGGCGTGATGCCCCCGAGGAACGGCGCGTATGAGGTCGGATCGACCTGGATCTCGAGCCGGCCCGAGCCCTCGGCGGCGTCGTCCTCGGCAGCCTCGTCGACGATCCGGCGCATGTCGTCGCCCGAGCGCACGCACGCCCGCGCGGCGTCGTAGAGGCGCTGGAAGCGGAACCAGCCGCGCTCGGTCGAGGGCACCCGCAGCGGGTCCGCGTCGAGCAGCGCGGGCGGGAGCCGGATCCGGTACCGCTCCGCGAGGTCGAGCAGCGTCGACGGCCGCATGGAGCCCGTGAAGTGCAGGTGCAGGTGGGCCTTGGGCAGTCTCGCGAGGTCGCGCACCCGGGCAGTCTCGCACCCTCAGCCGCGCCCCTCCTCCTCGGCGGCGAAGAGCCGCGCGTTCGGGTAGAAGCTCCGCTTGGCCCCTCCGGGAGTCCGCAGCAGGCGGAGCCGGCCGACCGGGTACTCGATCGCCCAGTAGCTCAGCCAGCCGACCGGGACCGAGACGAGCAGCAGCGTCAGCGCGACGAACGGGAAGGCCGCCTGCGCGTGGTCGAGGCGGCCGTGCGCGTCGAGGTACAGGAGCACGGGCTCGTGCCAGAGGTAGACCGAGTACGAGATGAGCCCGCACCACACGAGCACGGACGAGGCCATCCAGCGCCGCCAGCGCGCCGTCGTCGGGGCGAGGACGGACGACGCGAGCAGCAGGACGAAGCCGACCGTGGACAGCTGCTGCCACCACAGCGACGACGCCGCCGAGTCCGTCCGGATCGCGCAGCCCCACCCGAGCAGCGCGAGCGCCCCGAGCCGCAGCGACCACAGGGCCCGCGGCGGGAGGGGCTGGGCCGCGTGCCCGTTGTTCCAGCCGATCATGGCGAGCGCCAGCACCATCCCTCCGACGAACACCGTCCCCTTGGCGAGCGGGTTGAACCAGACCTCGTAGTGCGTCGAGGGCACGTGGGTCACGAGCGCCCAGCCCTGGTAGGCGAGGGACGCGACGCCGACGGCGACCACGGGCGCCCAGACCAGCGCCCGGCGGACGCGCGGGCTGCGCTCGTGCGCCCGCACGCGCCCGTACACGGCGAGCAGGACCACGAGGAACGCGTAGAAGAAGACCTCGACGGCGAGCGACCATGCCGGGCCGATCGTGTAGAAGATCCGTTCCCGGTCGAAGATCTGGGTGAAGGTGAGGTGCTCGACGAGGTCCTGCCAGTTGCCCGGCAGCGTGGGGTTCCGGTACGCCCAGACGACGAGGATCGCGACCCAGTACAGCGGCAGGATCCGCAGCGCCCTCCGGGTCGCGAACAGGGACCACGAGCCGGGGTCCTGACCGGCGATCACCTTGCGGGCGATCGGCAGGAACAGCAGGAAGGCCGACAGCACCAGGAACATGCTCACGAGCCCGTCGAGGTTGAGGAGCACGTGGTACGCCCAGGTGTCCTGGTAGGCGTACGACGACGACGTCCCGGCCCGGCAGAACTGGTAGGCGTGGAACACGACGATGCCCATCGCGGCGAGCCCGCGGTAGCCCTCGAGGTCCTCGAAGCGGCTGCCGGTGTTGCCGGGGACGGCTCGCTGCTTGTCGATGCGGGGCTGCGCGTCGCTCACGGGAAGGGCGGCGGACGCGTCGCGCAGGACGGTGTCCTCGAGGCGCGGCGGTCGGGGCTCCCGCTCGTGCGCCGACGGTGCGGTGGTGCCGGGGAGGTCGTGGGAGGTCATGTCAGGCCGCCTTCGCCGGGACGGGGAGCGCGCCCGTGGGCGCGGCTCCTGCGGGGGCACGGACGTCGCGCGGGGTGACCCGCCAGACCCGCTCGCGAGTGAGCTCCTTGACGTGCGCGATGCGGGTCAGGGCGCTCTTGAACTCGGTGTAGACGAGGGCCCAGAGCAGGTAGCGCCAGAACCAGGAGCGGTGCGCCCGGACCGACGGCTCGCCGAGCACGTAGGCCATGAGCGTCTGGAGCGGGCCGACGAGCGTGGTCACAAGGGTCGTGAGGACGAACAGCGAGATGAACCAGCTCTTCGAGCCCCCGACGCCGTGCGTCATCGAGAAGACGAGGATCGGCAGGACCTGCAACGAGATCCACGGGTACGCCTCGCGCCAGCCCAGCAGGTACGTCGCGCCGAGCTTCTGGCGCACCGTCAGGCGGGGCGAGGCGAGGAGCGTGCGCAGGTGGGTGACCGACACCTGCAGCCAGCCCTGCGCCCAGCGCAGCCGCTGGGCGGTGAGCTGCGGGACCGTCGTCGTCGCGAGCTCGTAGGAGGTGAGCCGCGGGTCGGACGCGAGGCGTGCGCCCGACTCGAGCGCGCGCATCGACGCGTCGATGTCCTCGGTGAGCATGCGCGGGCGCATCCGGACGGCGCGCAGCACGTCGGTCCGCCAGAACCCGTTGGAGCCGCCGAAGATCCCGAACCCGTGGAGCCGGGCCCGGCCGGGGTGCGAGACGGCGTAGATGGACTCGAACTCCACGGCGACCACGCTCGCCAGCCCGGACGCGTCGCCGTTGCGGACGACGCAGTGCCCCTGCACGACGTCGTAGCCCGCGCGGACCCAGCGCACGGCCCGCTGGAACCCGCCCGGACCGGGGTGGTGGTCGGCGTCGAAGACCCCGACGACCTCGCCCGTGACCACCTGGAGCGCCGCGTTGACGTTCTGCGCCTTGGACGTCGAGCCCTCGACGCGCAGGAGCTCGACGCGGGAGTCGGCGGCGGCCACGGTGCGCAGGGCGTCCTCGACGGGCAGGTCCTGCGGGGTGTTGTACGCGAGGACCACCTGGAGCTCGCCGGGGTAGTCGAGGCGCCGGAAGGCGGCGAGCGTGGACTCGATGGTCGCGGACTCGTTCGGCAGGTACGCGGCGATGACCGCGCTGACCCGGGGCCAGGTCTCGGGCTCGGGCACGCCGTCGAGCGGGTCCTCCTGCACGGCGAGCATGCTCTCGGCGACGATCGCGACCGTGGTGACGACGAGCGCCGCCACGACCAGGGGATAGGTGAGCGTCGTGAGGTCGAACCCGGCCCGGTCGAAGGTGACGTACGCGAGGTACGGCACGAGCGTCCCGACGGCGAACGTCCCCACCGCCTGCCAGGCGAGCCGGACCCCCGGGCGCCGGGTCCAGGCGAGGGCGTCGTGCACGCCCGCGCGGAGCCGTCGTGACGCGTCCCCGACCACGTGCACGACGGCGGCCGGCAGGCTCGTGCGCGCGGGCTCGACCAGGGCCTCGGACGGCTCGGGCTCGTCGAGGAGGGCTCGGACCTGCACGTCGGTGAGGACGTCCGGCGCCTTGGTCGGCTCGAGGTCGAGGCGCCCGGCGGACGCGTCGGCGGCGCTCAGGGCGCCGGCGACCGCGCTGCGGGCCCCGCGCCGGAGCGAGGCGTACCCGAGCAGCGGCGTGAGCGAGAGCGCCTCCGCCTCCGGTTCCCCCGTGACGTCGCTCCCGTAGCGCCGCCGTGCCAGCATGGCGGCGAGCCGCTCGAGGCGCCGGGACACCCGCCCCACGCGCTGGCGGTCGAGGACGACGACGAGGTCGCGCGACGACGTGAAACCCACCGGGTGGACGCCCGGCAGGTCGTCGTCGACGCACTGGAGCAGGTGGTCGGCGAGCCGGTCCGCGACCGCGGGGCCGTACCGCTGGGCGATGCGCGGCATCTCGAAGGCGCGCACGACGAGGACGGTCCAGCGGGAGCCCAGCGCCCCGGGTCCGTCGCCCTCCGCGCCGAACGGCTCGACGGCCGCGACGAGCTCGGCGGGGCTCGCCGGGTCGTCGGCCCGGGGCCGGGGGGCCGCCGGCAGCTCGGGTGCGCGCCGTAGCACGTGCGCCACGACCAGGTCGGGGTGCTCGAGCGCGGCGGTGCCGACGACGTCGACACCGGGGCCCAGCCCGTCCCCGTCGTCCCACAGGTCGACGGCGGTGTGCGGGTCCGCCACGACCAACGAAGGGTAGCGGGGGAGCGGCGGGGCGTCGGGCGCGTCGTCCGCGCGCGCCGCCGCCGGGAACCCGAGCCCTCGCAGCCGCCGGGCGGCGTCGCTCGCGAGGACACGGTCGGACAGGTCGATCAGGATGGGCGTCGAAGCACGGCTCATGGCGTCCTCTTCGTGTCGGTCCCGTCGGGGGTGATGCTCGACGGTGAGCCGACTCGACGCCGTTGGCGCTGCGGTGGTGCGTTGCTCCAGCGTGGCGGTGCCGCGTTACTGCAGGGTTTCAGCGAGGGAAACGTTGGGATGCGGCCTTCGAGACCCCCGCGGCTCAGGAGCCGCGTGCGAAGCGGTCCGGATTGCGGATCCGGACCAGGAGCAGCAGGGCAGCGTCCGGCTCCCGGGGCCGGAGGCCAGGGGCGCGTGCTGCCGCCCCGAGCGGGTTCGACCCACCGCCCGGCGTCGCGTACAGTAGTTCTCCGGTGGTTGACTTCCGCCATGCTGAGCCGTGCCCGACGGGGTGCGAGACGCATGCTCCGGGCGTGGCCCCGTGAATCCCTCGTCGGAGGCGGTTCTCGGAGTGCGCCCTGGGGACGGCGTCGCGAGGCATGTGGAGGACGTCCACGAAGGGCAGTGGCGCAATTGGTAGCGCAGCGGTCTCCAAAACCGCAGGTTGCAGGTTCGAGTCCTGTCTGCCCTGCACGACGCACGAGGTGCGTGTCCGTCGTTGGACCTGACAGTTGGGAACGAAGTGAGCGAATCGCCGTCGGAGTCCGTGAGCGCGAGCAGCGCTCCGGCTGCGAAGAAGCGTTCGGCGTCGTCCGACAAGCGAGGGTTCTTCGGTCGGATCGCCCTGTTCGTGCGACAGGTCGTCGCCGAGCTCAAGAAGGTCCACACGCCGACTCGCTCGGAGCTCTTCACGTACACGGCCGTGGTCATCGTCTTCGTGGCGGCGATCATGGCGTTCGTGACGCTGCTGGACTTCGGCATCGGCAAGCTCGTGCTGTGGGTGTTCGGCAACTAGCGCCGGCACCCCACCTCTGAAGCACACCCCTACGCCGTTCCGCCGGCATCGCCAACGAAAGCAGGTTCGCTCGTGTCCCAGGAGTCGCAGGACCACGCGGAGGAGATCTCCCCCTTCGCCGACGCCGCGTCCGACGTCACGCCCGACGCTGCCCCCGAGGTCGAGGCCGACCAGCCGCAGGACGTGACCGACGAGGCACCCGAGGCCGACGCCGCGCCCGAGGCTGACGAGGCCCCCGAGGGCGCCGCCCAGGAGGGCGAGGCGGCCGAGGAGGACCCGGTCGAGGCCTTCAAGCGTGAGCTCCGCACCCAGCTGGGCGACTGGTACGTCATCCACTCGTACGCCGGGTACGAGAACCGCGTGAAGACCAACCTGGAGACCCGCATCCAGAGCCTCAACATGGAGGACTACATCTTCCAGATCGAGGTGCCGATGGAAGAGGTCACCGAGATCAAGAACGCGCAGAAGAAGACGGTGCGCCGCGTGCGCATCCCGGGCTACGTGCTCGTGCGCATGGACCTCACCGACGAGTCGTGGGGCGCCGTGCGCCACACGCCGGGCGTGACGGGCTTCGTGGGCCACACCCACCAGCCCGTGCCGCTCACGTCGGACGAGGTCTTCTCGATGCTCGCTCCGTCCCTGGCCCCCAAGCCGGAGGCCGGCGCTCGCCCCGCCGCCGGCGCGGCGGCCCAGTCCGCGACGCCGATCGCGGTCGACTTCGAGGTCGGCGAGTCCGTGACCGTCACCGACGGTCCGTTCGACACGCTGCCCGCCACCATCTCCGAGATCAACGCCGAGAGCCAGAAGCTCAAGGTGCTCGTCTCGATCTTCGGCCGGGAGACCCCGGTCGAGCTGTCGTTCAACCAGGTCGCCAAGATCTGATTCCGCAGCCCGTCGGGCCGATCCCTGGTCGGCGACTGACGGGCGCGACGGCAGCGCTGCAACCGGGTCATCGCCCACGGCGTCGGCCCACGAGAAGAAAGCGAGGAGTGCGACATGCCTCCCAAGAAGAAGGTCTCCGGCCTCATCAAGCTCCAGATCCAGGCCGGCGCGGCGACGCCTGCCCCGCCGATCGGCCCCGCGCTGGGTCAGCACGGCGTGAACATCATGGAGTTCTGCAAGGCCTACAACGCGGCGACCGAGTCGCAGCGTGGCAACGTGATCCCCGTCGAGATCACGGTGTACGAGGACCGCTCGTTCACGTTCATCACCAAGACCCCGCCGGCCGCCGAGCTCATCAAGAAGGCTGCCGGTGTCGACAAGGGCTCGAGCACGCCCCACTCGGTCAAGGTCGCGACGATCACGGCGGACCAGGTCCGCGAGATCGCGCAGACCAAGCTCGAGGACCTCAACGCCAACGACATCGACGCCGCCTCGAAGATCATCGCGGGCACCGCGCGCTCGATGGGCATCACCGTCCAGGGCTGACGCCCTGACGGCACCGCGGCACCGCTGAGCGGCGTCGCAGAGCAGAACCACAGTGGGAGGGTCTCGCCGACCGGGCGGACCCGACCGACCACGACTGCAAGGAGAGCAGCATGGCTACGCACAGCAAGGCGTACCGCGCCGCGGCCGAGAAGATCGACCGCACGCGCCTGTACGCGCCCCTCGAGGCCGTCCGCCTCGCCAAGGAGACCGCGACCACCAAGTACGACTCGACCGTCGAGGTCGTGTTCCGCCTCGGTGTCGACCCGCGCAAGGCGGACCAGATGGTCCGCGGCACGGTGAACCTCCCCCACGGCACCGGCAAGACGGCTCGCGTCCTCGTGTTCGCGAACGGTGAGAAGGCCGAGCAGGCCCGCGCCGCCGGTGCGGACATCGTCGGTGGCGACGAGCTGATCGACGAGGTCGCGAAGGGCCGTACGGACTTCGACGCCGCCGTCGCGACGCCGGACCTCATGGGCAAGGTCGGCCGCCTGGGCCGCGTGCTCGGCCCCCGCGGCCTCATGCCGAACCCCAAGACCGGCACGGTGACCATGGACGTCGCCAAGGCGGTCGAGGAGATCAAGGGCGGCAAGATCGAGTTCCGCGTCGACAAGCACGCGAACCTCCACTTCATCATCGGCAAGGCGTCCTTCTCCGAGGCGCAGCTCGTCGAGAACTACGGTGCCGCGCTCGACGAGGTCCTGCGTCTGAAGCCGTCGTCCTCGAAGGGCCGCTACATCACGAAGGCGACCATCACGACGACGATGGGCCCCGGCATCCCGCTCGACCAGAGCCGGACGACGAAGCTCCTCGAGGAGGACGCGGCCTGACCAGGCCTGTCCTGCACGAACGAACGGCGCGACCCCCGCGGGGGCCGCGCCGTTCGTCGTTCCCGGGCCGGGAGCGGCGTCAGCAGGAGCCGACGAGCGCCCAGGGACCCCACTCGGAGGCACCCGGCTTCTCGTTCAGCGTCCACCACTTGGCCTGGTAGACCGAGCCGCTGTAGGACACCTTCTGGCCGCCGGTGTAGACCGTCGTCGACGACCACGCCGTGGTGGCGCAGCTCGCCGGCGGCGTCGTGGGGCTGGTCGGCGGGGTGGTGGGGCTCGTCGGAGGCGTCGTCGGCGAGGTGGGCGGGGTGGTCGGGCTGGTGGACCCGCCGCCCGTCGCGAGGCGCGTGCCGACGGCGTTCGCGAAGGCGTAGCCGCTCGTCTTGTCCCAGTTGACGGACCAGGTCATGACGCCGCCGAGCTTGCCGTAGGCCTTGGACGGCTTGAAGCTGCCGCAGCTCGTGCCCTTCTCGAGGCAGTCGAGGGCCGCGATGACGTTGGCGGTGGTCTGGTACCCGCCACCGGCCGCCTGCGACGTCGCGGGGTACCCGAGCCCGACCTGGTCGGGTCGCAGGCCGAGCTGGTCGAGGAGGATCGCCGCCTGCGAGGTGACGAAGTCGACGCTGCCCTGCGAGTAGACCTTCCCGTCGGCCCCGAGCATCGAGCCCGAGTTGTAGTACTGCGTGTTGACGACCGTCAGGATGTCCTTCACGTTCTGCGTCAGCTTGTAGTAGGCCATCGAGGTCGCCTGGTAGTCGATGGTCTGGGGCGCCATGGTGAGGACGAAGGACGAGCCGACCTTCGACGCGAGCGTGTGCAGCGCCTGCGACGTGTAGGTCGCGTCGATGCCGTTCTCGAAGTCGATGTCGACGCCGTCGAACCCGTACTCCTGCAGGACGCTGTACGCGGTGCTGGCGAAGTTGGCCGCCTGGGTGGCGCTCGTGACGTTGATGGTGCCGTTCTGCCCACCGATGGACAGGACGACCTTGCGCCCCTGCGCATGGAGCGTCTTCACGTCGGCCTTGAACTGGTCGACGCTGTAGGTCCCGCCGAAGTCCTTGGTGGCGAGGTTGAACTCGATGCCGCCCGGGGCGGAGGCCGAGGCGTCCGCGAAGGCGACCTCGACGAGGTTGTACTGCGTCGGGACGTCGGCCAGGTGGATCGTGCCGGAGCCGTTGTCGAAGTTGTGCCAGTAGCCGGTGAGCCACTGCGTGCTCCCGGTCGCGGCTGCGGCGACCGTCGTGCTCTGCCCGAGGGTCGCGGCGGCCGCGGGCAGCCCGGCCCCGGCGAGGGCGGCGCCGCCGAGGGCGACCGACGCGAGTGCGGCGCCGAGTGCGCGGCCGCGGCGCTGGCGCGCCGCGTGACGGGTGAGGTCCATGTGAACTCCTTTGTCAGGGGACCTAACGAGAGTAGGCGTGCGACGTCCCGCGCGATATGAGGGATTTCCCCTCCGCCGCGCCCGATGTACGGGGTATCCCGTAGTGCGCGAATGTGACCCACGTCACTGCGGCGGGTCGTATCAGCGAGGTGCCCGCGCGCTCTCGCCTTGGTGGGGGACGGGCGCCCCGCGGCAGAGGGGAGCGGGGCACCCGTCCGGCAGGTTTCAGGAGCTCGGCGCGGCAGCCGAGGACGACACGGAAGGCGGTGGCGCGATGGACGAAGATCGCCCGCTCGTTCCTCGCCGGACGGACCGAGCGCTCGTAGAATTGTCGAACCCGCAGGTCAGCGTGGATCTGAGCGGAGAACCGACCGGACCGGGAGGCGTCGGTAGCACGATGGCGGAGAGCAGGCACGAGACCGTACGGGACCCCGGCGAGGTCAGCCTCGGGGACCGGGCCGCGCACGCGGTGCTCGAGTACCGGGAAGGCCGGCCGGCGGCGCTCGAGGAGGTCGTCCGCGAGATGACCCCCCTGCTGTGGCACACCGTCCGCGCGCAGGGCGTCGACCCGCAGGCCGCGGACGACGTCGTGCAGGACACCTGGGTCGCGCTCGTCCGCCACATGGACACCATCGCCGAGCCGCACGCCGTCCTGAAGTGGCTCCTCGTGACCGCGCGCCGTGGGGCGTGGGAGGCGGTCCGACGGCGCCGGCGCGACGAGCAGCACCGCACCGAGCTCCACGACGGTCCCGACCCCGAGACGGGCGCGCACCGCGAGGTGCCGTCGTCCGACCCGGCACCCGACGCCGTCGTCGCGACGAACGACCGCGACCGCACCCTCTGGACCGTGTTCCAGGACCTCCCGGCCCGATGCCGTGAGCTCCTCCGGCTCGTCTCCCTGGCGGACCGTCCCGACTACAAGTACATCTCCGAGGCGATCGGCATGCCGGTCGGCAGCATCGGAGCGACGCGAGGCCGCTGCCTCGCCAAGCTGCGCACGCTTCTCGACGAGAGCGGCGCCGACGACACCTGGAGGCACGCATGAGCACGCCGTACTCACCGGACGAGCCGCTGGACGCGACCGACGAGGCCGTCCTCGCGGACCTCGGGCGCGTCGCGCTGCTCGCGGACCCCGTGCCCGCCGACCTCGTCGAGCGGTCGCTGTTCGCGATGACGCTCGCCGCGCTCGAGACCGAGGTCATGACGCTCGAGCGCATGCCCGAGGCCGCAGGCGTCCGAGCCGCGGAGACCGCGCCGACCCAGGCGCGCACGATCACGTTCACCTCGACCTCCCGGACGGTCATGATCACCGTGGCCCCAGGCGTCGACGGGGTGCGCATCGACGGCTGGATCGCGCCCACGGGCGAGGTGGACATCGAGCTCCACCGGCCGCACGGCGAGGTCCTCACCACACGCACGGACGAGGATGGCCGGTTCGCGTTCGACGCCGTCGCGCCGGGGCCGGCGAGCCTCGTCGCGCGCCCCGACGACGGGCCCGCGGTGAGCACGCCCGTCATCGAGCTCTGAGGGCGGACCCGTCCGCCCGGTGCGGGCGCGTCGCGCGCCCGCACCGCACACCACCGCAGTCGACGGCGCGGTGAGCGTCGTCCTGAACGAGAGGCACCACCGTGAGCGAGATCCCGCCCGACGCCGGCGACCCCGGGGTATCCGGGGACCAGCAGGCCGACCGTCCCACGCGCACCCTGCGTGACCACGACGGCGTCGTCCACGAGGTCCGTGACCTGGACCCGGTCCGGGCACGGGTGCGGCGTCCGCGGCGGGTCGCACCGACGCGGTACGTCGCGGACCGGCTGATCGTGCGTGCCGCGCCGGGCGCGGTGGACGACGACGCGCTGGTCGGGGCGGTGCAGGAGGCCGCGCAGCGGCGGGGCCTGGGGGTGCGGGTGACGACAGCGCCCGTGGCGGAGTCGCGCGAGTCCACGCCGCGTCAGGGCGTGGTGCTGCACGTGGACGGCGACGACGTGGATGCGTGGGACCTGCTGGACGAGGTGTCCGAGGGGGTCGGGTCGCGGGACGAGGTCGTGCGGATCGGGCTGGACCACGTGCTGCAAGGACACAAGAACTGGACCCCGCATGGCGTCGAGGGAACCCGAGAGCCGGCGACGTTCGTCGGGCCCGCCCCGCGCCGGTCGTTCGAGGACGGCGACCTGTGGAGGACGGCCGACGGGTTGGCACGCCCGGTCGTGGCGATCGTGGACACGGGGGTGGGGCAGCACCCGTGGTTCGACGTGCCGAGCCCGGTGGTCGCGCGCGGGGTGCTGCTCGACGGCGCCCCGATCGGCACCTATGACGACCGCGAGCCGGACGGAGACGCCGAGCCCGACAGCACGGCCGAGGGGACGATCGGCGAGTACTCGGGGCACGGGACCTTCATCGCGGGCGTCGTGCACCAGGTCTGCCCGGACGCCGTGATCCTGCCGGTGCGCGTCTCGGGCCCGACGGGTGAGGCGACCGAGTGGGATGTCGCGCGCAGCCTCGAGCGGCTCCTCGACTTCCACCTGCGTGCCGTCGCGGGCGACGACGCGTGCGCGGCCGTCGACGTCGTGGTCCTGCCGTTCGGGTTCTATCCCGAGGAGACCGACCAGGACGACTACGACGGGGTGCTCCGCGGCATCCTGCGCGACCTGCGTGAGGCGGGGGTGCTCGTCGTGGTGTCGGCCGGCAACGACGGCTCGACCCGGCCGGTGTTCCCGGCGGCGTGGGCGCCGTCGGTCCGGCGGGTGCCCGACGGGCCCGTCGTGCCCGAGCAGCCGAGCGACCTCGTCGCGACCTACACCCCGCTGCTCACGGTCACGGCGTCGAACCCGAACGGGACGCTCGCGGACTTCGCGAACGACGGGCCGTGGGTCACGGCCGTCCGCCCGGGCGCCAAGTCGCTGAGCACCATGCCGACGACCTTCGACGGCCCCGCCGTCCCCCAGGCGCGGACGGCCGACGGCCCGCGCGAGTCGGTCGACCCGGACGACTTCCGCGGCGGCTTCGCGCTCTGGAGCGGCACGTCGTTCGCCGCCCCGGTCCTCGCGGGTCAGCTTGCCGGGGCACTGCTCGACGCACGGGTCGACGGACGCGAGGCGTCGTCGCGGGCGGCGGCGGCGTGGGATGCTGTGGTCGCTGTGGGCGACCTGTACGCGGAGTCGCCCGCGTCGTGACGTGAGAGAGGCGGTCGGCGTGACGGACCCGGACTGGGCGCACTACGCCGATCGCCTCGCGCGGGCCCGAGAGCTCAACGCCCGAGCGCGCGCGAGCATGGCCTCCGCGGTTTTCGAGGACCTCGTCAGCCAGCTCGACGCGTTGGAAGCGGCGAACCTGACCGCCGAAGATCGTGGCCGTGCCGTGACTCTGACGTGCCAGGCGCTTGTGGGCCAGGCGGGCACGCTGCATTCGGACGTCGCAGAGTTCCCGAGGGCGCTCGCTCTGCTTGATCGCGCGGCGGCGCTCGCGCCATACGCCGACGAGCCCGACATCATCGGCTCCATTGAGGGCCAGCGTGGATTCCTCTTGGCACGCGCGGGCGATATCGCGGGGGCGAGACGGGCGATCACCAGAGGTCTCGCAGGCGTCTCAAAGGACAACCATCGCGAACGAGCGATCAGCTTGCTGAATCGGGGATCCGCCGCGGTGGAGCTGGGCGACGTTCGTGCGGCCCTCAACGACTACCGCACCGCGTACGACCACGCGCAGGCGCTGGGCCATGAGCTGTACGTCGCTCTCTCGATGCACAACGTCGGGTACGCAAAACACCTTCTCGGGGACCTGCCCGGCGCCCTGTCGTCGATGGACGAGGCTCGCCGTTATGCCCCCGAGCAGGACGACGGCATCCCCCTCCTCGGCAAGGCGGAGGTCCTGGTCGAGGCGGGACTCTGGACGGAGGCGGACGCGGCGCTCGCGGACGCGATCCCGCAGCTCCAGCGCGCGGGTCTGCGCCTCGACCGGGCGGAGGCGGAGTACTTCCGCGCGCGCACGCTGCTGGGCCTCGAGCGCTATCCGGACGCCAAGCGCTGGGCCGCGCTGGCCCGGCGGCACTTCGAGTCGGGCGGGCACGCGTCGTGGGCGGTCGTCGCCCGTGTGCTGGAGCTGGAGATCGAGCTGTCCCGCGCGCGGTCCCAGGGTGTCCCGTCGGCGCGCACGTGCCGTCGTCGGGCGCTCGAGGCACTGGACGTCGCGGACCGGGGCAGCGCGACGGGCGCGGTCCTCGGTCGTGAGCCGTCGGTCGGGGCGCGGCTGATCGCGGTCCAGTGGCTGGTGTCGGCGGGAGACGTCGAGGCCGCGCGGGGCGTGCTTGCCGAGGTGCCGTCCAACCTGCAGGGTGCGCCCCTGACGCTGCGGGTCCAGCGCTACGCCGTCGCGGCCGAGCTCGCGTTCGCGGCGGGGGACCGGCGGGCGGGCCTGCGGGCGGTCAAGCGC
>Ga0164243_10006225_pt1 | contig 18109 bp, 17 predicted proteins | sample OricompcompostOP_FD_108781 | JGI IMG/M metagenome (GOLD analysis project Ga0164243, IMG submission 108781) | Organic Plus compost microbial communities from Emeryville, California, USA - Original compost - Organic plus compost (OP) | ecosystem: Engineered > Solid waste > Mixed feedstock >... | reverse complement strand
TGCAACGTCTGACAGGTCCAGGGATACCCCGTCGACCGGGTACCCCACGCCACCCGCTCACCCGCCGCCCGCCTACCGCGCCGCCTTTGCCCGGGTCCAGGAGGCGCTCCACGCCGGCGATACCTACGAGACCAACCTGACCTACCGACTGGCGGTCGAGGCCGACCTGGACCCGGCCGAGGTCTACCTCCGGTTGCGGGAGCTCAACCCGGCGCCGTACGCCGGCTTCCTGCAGCACCACGTCCCGGAGCCCGGTGGCTCGGTGTGGCTGCTGAGCTCGAGCCCGGAGCGGTATGCCCTGATCGCCGACGGCTGGCTCGAGACCCGGCCGATCAAGGGCACCACACCGCGAGGTGTCACGCTGGAGGAGGACGCCGCCCAGGCGCAGCGACTCCGCACCGCCCCGAAGTTCCGCAGCGAGAATCTGATGGTCACCGACCTACTGCGCAACGACCTCGCGGTGGTGTGCGAGCCCGGCACCGTCACCGTGCCGGAGTTGATGACCGTGGAGTCCTATCCGAGCGTGCACCAACTGGTGTCGGTGGTGCGTGGACGGCTCCGCCCCGGGGTCGAGTCCGTCGAGGCGCTGCGGGCGCTCTTCCCCGCCGGCTCGATGACCGGAGCCCCGAAGTTGCGCACCATGGAGGTGATCGCCGAGGCGGAGGCGTCCGCACCGATGGGTGGCCCACGAGGTGCCTACGCCGGCGCCTTCGGCTGGATCTCCGGTGACGGCGACGCCGACCTCGGGGTGGTGATCCGCTCGGTCGTGACCCCCGACGCCCGGCGCTGGACGATCGGCACCGGCGGCGCGATCACGGTGCGTTCCGAGGTCAGCGAGGAGTGGGCCGAGTCGCAGTGGAAGGCCGAGCGGCTCCGCCGGGCGTTTCGGACGCTCGGAACGGCGGAGTTCGGGTAGCGCCTGTCACCGAGAGTTGGCCGCGCGGCTGTTGGCCGCGGCTTGCCGCGCGTAATAGCGTTGCCCACGATGGTTACCAGCGATGATCGGACCCAGGATCGGGCGCAGCCGCATGTGATCGTGCTTTTCGGCGCGACCGGCGACTTGGCGCGTCGCAAGTTGCTGCCTGGTCTGCTGCGGCTCTTCGAGGCCGGCCTCCTGACCGACGCGATGGTCGTCGGTACGTCGCTGGAGGACATCGATGACGAGCAGTTCCTCAAGATCGCCCGCCAGGCCTGCGAGGAGTTCGGCAAGGGGACGATCACCAACGCCCGTTGGGAGCCGTTCGCCGAGATGCTGAGCTACGTCTCGACCTCCGATGGACCGCACGCTCTCGCCGACCACGTGAAGGAGACGGAGAAGAAGCTCGCCACGCTTGGTCGCGACGTACGCCGGCTCCACTACCTGAGCGTTCCGCCGAAGGCGGCCCTCGACGTGATCCGGCAGCTCGAGGAGGCTGATCTCGTCGAGCGTGCCCGGATCATCATGGAGAAGCCATTCGGCACCGACCTGGAGTCCGCGAAGGTGCTGAACGCCAAGATCCACGAGGTCTTCGACGAGGAGCAGATCTTCCGGATAGACCACTTCCTTGGCAAGGAGGCGGCGCAGAACATCCTGGCGTTCCGCTTCGCCAACGGTCTTTTCGAGCCGATCTGGAACCGCAACTTCATCGATCATGTCCAGATCGACGTCCCCGAGACCCTCGGGTTGGAGGGCCGCACGGCCTTCTACGAGTCGACCGGCGCCTACCGCGACATGGTTGTCACCCACCTCATGCAGATCCTCGCCTTCATGGCGATGGAGCCGCCGACCTCGCTGGCGCCGGGACCGATCTCGGACGAGAAGAACAAGGTCTTCCGCTCGATCCGCCCGCTGGACCCGAAGAACGTCGTGCGCGGCCAATACACCGGCTATCGCGGCAAGGAGGAGGTCGCGGACGACTCCGACACCGAGACCTTCGTCGCGTTGAAGGTGATCATCGACAACTGGCGATGGGCCGGCGTGCCGTTCTTCCTCCGTACCGGCAAGAAGATGGCCGAAGGTGCCCGGATCATCTCGATCGCCTTCAAGGAGCCCCCGCTCACAATGTTCCCCGCGGGGTCCAATGCTGGCACCCAGGGGCCCGACCACCTCACCTTCGACCTCGCCGACCAGTCGAAGATGTCGCTCTCCTTCTACGGCAAGCGCCCCGGCCCGGGGATGAAGCTCGAGAAGCTGTCGATGCAGTTCGCGACCTCCGACACGACCAGCGCCAGCGGCGTCCTGGAGGCCTACGAACGGCTCATCCACGACGCGATGCGCGGCGACCACACGCTCTTCACGACTGCCGAGGGCATCGAGACGCTCTGGGAGATCTCCCAGCCCCTGCTCGACTCGCCTCCGCCGGTCCGGCTCTACGCGCCCGGCTCGTGGGGGCCGAATGCGATCCACCAGCTGATCGCGCCGCACGCCTGGCGGCTGCCGTTCGAGCGGTCTTGGCGCGAGGCACCCACGGCGACGAACGGCTGAGGACCGCGGTCAGCTCGGTGCGTTCGCCGACATCTCGGCGAGGAGCACCAGTGCTGCCCGGTGCATCTTCGCGGCGGCGTACGGCTTGAGCGCGATGCCGTTGAGACTCTGGATCAGATTGCCGTTCTGTACGAAGCCGGAGATGTAGTAGGCCTTACTGGTCTTCTGCACGATCAGCCGGGCGGCGTCGGCACCGGCGACCTTCGGCTTGGTGACCGTACCTGCCGGGATCGTCATCGTGGCGAAGGCGGCGTCGAGGCCGCCGTCGAACCACAGGTAGTTGAGTTCGTAGGTCGGCCCGCCCTTCTTGGCGGGGAGCAGCGCGCATCTCGCCGAGCCGGTGGTGCCGCGATCGACCTTGAGTCCAGCGCCCAGCGCCTTGGCGACCGGCGCCGCAGCGAGCCCCGCACACGGATCGAAGGTCGGCGTGGACGCCGACGCGGACGGGTCGGCCTTCGGGTCGGTGGCTCCACCGCAGCCGGTGATGGTGGCAGCGAGCGCGGTGGCCAGGGCGGCAAGAAGCAGCCGGGACGAGGTACGGCGGGTCACGCGGTGGTGGCTCCTGTCGGGGCGGTCCGGGGCATCGGCGCGGGCGCGCCCGGAAGGTGCAGGGAGAGCCGCGCGCCCCCGGAGGGCGCGCGGGTGGCCTCGACGGTGCCGCCGGACTGCTCGGCGACCTTGCGGACGATGGCGAGGCCGAGACCGGAGCCCGGCATCGCGCGCGACTCCGCCGAGCGGTAGAACCGGTCGAAGACGTGCGGTAGGTCGGTATCCGCGATGCCGGGCCCGTCGTCCTCGACGGTGAGCGTGCCGGCCTCCAACCGGACCCGGACGGTCCCACCGTCCGGGCTCCACTTGGCGGCGTTGTCGAGCAGGTTGGTCACCGCTCGCTCTAGACCGCCGGCCTCGCCGACGACCCACCAGGGACTCGTGTCGACCTCGAAGGTGAGTGAGGGCCCACGGCGGCGGACCCGGGTGACGGCCTGGTCGACGATGTCGGCGAGGTCGACCGCCTCGACCACCGGCGCCGGCGGTTCGTCGCGGGCGAGTTCGACGAGATCGCCGATCAGCGTGGTCAGCTCATCGATCTGGGCACGGATGTCGTCCATCAGCTCGGCGCGCTGGTCACCGGTGATCGAGGTATCGGCCTGGGTCAACAGGTCGATGTTGGTGCGTAGCGAGGTGAGCGGGGTCCGCAGTTCGTGGGAGGCGTCGGCGACCAGTTGTCGCTGCCGCGCCCGCGAGCCGGCGAGGGCGGCGAGCATCCGGTTGAACGAGCGGGCGAGGTTGGCGATCTCATCGTCTCCCTCGACCGGGAGTGGTTGCAGGGCCTCGGTGCGCGCGACCCGCTCGACGGCGGCGTTGAGCCGTCGCACCGGCCGCAGGCCGCCGGTCGCGACGCCCCAGCCGGCGAAGCCGGCCGCGATCACGCCCGCAAAGCCGAAGCAGAGCACGACCAGTCCGAGCCGGGTGTACATCTTCTGCTGGGGACCGAGCGACTGCGCCAGGACGAGGGCGGTATTGGTGCCCGGGATCGGGACCGCCGCAACCCGGTAGGGAGTGCGGTCGACCGGGATGGTCCGGATCGAGGAGTTCAACTGGCCCTGCGCCACTGCCTCCTCGGGGCGGCCGAGCTCGGGGAAGCTCGACCTCGCCTGGTCGGGCACGTGGTAGTTGCCGTCACTGGTCTCGAAGCCGATCCGGACGTCGCCGGCGTTGATCACCAGCGTCGGGATCAGCGGCGCGGTCTCCATGTTGAGGAACTCGCCGGCGTCACTGGCCGCGCTGTGCGCGCGTTTGAGCAGGGAGTCGTCCATATTGGCCTGGAGCTGGATGCGCAGCACCGCATAGACGCCGATCGCGATCACCGCGATCGAGATGCCGACGGCCATCGTGGTCAGCAGGGTGACCCGGCTGGCGAGCGAGCGCCGGTAGTGCCAGCCGGAGGAACCAGGGATCCAGCTGGTGAGACTGGGAGGACCGAGGGTCATGACTCCTTCAGGACGTAGCCGATCCCGCGGACGGTGTGGATCAGACGCGGCTCGCCCTCAGCCTCGGTCTTGCGGCGCAGATAGCCGACGTAGACCTCCAGGGAGTTGGCCGTCGTCGGGAAGTCGTAGCCCCAGACCTCCTCGAGGATGAAGGAGCGTTCCAGGACTCGTCGCGGGCGGCGTAGGAACATCTCCAGCAGCGTGAACTCGGTACGGGTGAGGTCGATCTTCCGGCTCCCCCGGGTGACCTCGCGGGTCGCGGAGTTCATCGACAGGTCGGAGAAGGTCAGGACTTCGTCGTCATCGCCGTCGAGCGGGGCCGCGCGCCGCAGCAACGCCCGGAGTCGGGCGAGCAGCTCCTGCAGCGCGAACGGCTTGGTGAGATAGTCGTCGGCACCGGCATCGAGGCCCTCCACCCGATCGCCGACCGCGTCCCGCGCGGTCAACACGATGATGGGTACGTCGTTGCCCGCACTGCGGAGCGCCTTGGTGGTCTCGAGCCCGTCGAGGCGGGGCATCATCAGGTCCATGACCACGACGTCGGGGGCCTGGCTCGCAATCCTGGCCAGCGCGTCGGCGCCGTCGGCCGCCAGCGCGACGTCGTACCCGTTGAACTCGAGAGAGCGCCGCAGCGACTCACGCACGGCCTTGTCGTCGTCGACGACGAGCACTCGCGGCTTCACCTGCGCATTCGTCACGACCCCAGGGTGCCATTCCCGACTGAGTCCGCGCTGAGAGGTGGCGGGAGAAGTCGCTGAGTCGACTCGTCCAGGAAGACCAGGCCGGGGGAGTGGATGAGCGCCATGACGATGTCGAGCCGACACTTCTGGCCGCCCGACACGTCCTTGGGCTTGCGTCGCCACAGGCCGTCGAGTTGGAGCCGCTCGAAGAGGGCCTGACCTTTCGCGATGGCCGCCTTCTTCGGCATCCCGTAGAGCCTCCCGTGGTCACGACCTCGTCGCCGGCGTAGGCGCCCGAGAAGGTGGACCCGACCTGTGAGCAGTAGCCGATGCTACGCCGGACCCGGACGGCCGGGGTGGCGACGTCGTAGCCGGCGACCTTCGTGCTCCCCGCGGTCGGGCCAGTCTCTGGCCATCGCGTTGTGGGAGTCCACCCGTTTCTCCGACGCCGCGACGCAGCGACTCCGCCCGCGCTGGCCGAAGCCCCCGACCCGTGGGGCCGTGAGCCCAGCCATGGTCGCGCGTGGACCGGCCGGCCCGCTCGTGAACGACACTCATCGCAGCCTCCTGACTCACCAGGTCCCATCCCAGCACCGAGCACCGACAGTCCTGCGAAGTCCGGCGAGCTGAGCGCCAGTAGCCTGCACGCATGGTCACTTGGTTCTCCTCGCCCGCCGAGGCCGCCGCCCGACTCGCCGAGGTCGGCTACCTCGCCGATCCGGCGACGGCCACCACGGCGTACCTCGCCGGGACACTCGAGAAGCCCGTCCTCGTCGAGGGGCCGGCCGGGGTCGGCAAGACCGAATTGGCCAAAGCGATCGCCCGGGCGGCCGGAGCGGAGCTGATCAGGTTGCAGTGCTATGAGGGGCTCGACGAGGCTCGGGCTCTCTATGAGTGGAACTACAAGAAGCAGTTACTCCGCATCCAGGCGACGACCACAGACCAGCGGTGGGAGGAGACCCACGACGAGATCTTCACCGAGGAGTTCCTGCTCAGCCGACCGCTGCTGAGCGCGATCCGCCGACCGGTGGACGCGGCGCCGACGGTCCTGCTCATCGACGAGGTCGACAAGACCGACATCGAGGTCGAGGGGTTGCTACTCGAGGTGCTCTCCGACTTCCAGGTGACCATCCCCGAGCTCGGCACCGTCGTGGCGGTACGCCGACCGCTGGTCATTCTCACCTCCAACGCCGCGCGCGAGCTCTCCGAGGCGCTGAAGCGTCGCTGCCTCTATCTCCATCTCGAATACCCGAGCCTGGAGCGCGAGCGTGAGATCCTCACCTCCCAGGTCCCCGGCCTCGATGAGTTGGTTGCCGGGCAGCTGGTCTCGGTCGTCGCCCGACTTCGCGAGCTGGAGCTGAAGAAGGCGCCCTCGATCGCCGAGTCCGTCGACTGGGCGCGCACGCTGATCGCGCTCGAGATCGACGACCTCGACGAGACCGCCATCCGGGAGACCCTGGGCGTGGTGCTCAAGCACATCTCCGACCAGGAGCGCGCGATCAAGGAGCTGCGGCTCACCGCGACGTCGCGCCCGACATGAGCGAGCGAGCATGAGCCTCCTCGATCGCCACTTGGTCTTCCTCAACGCCCTTCGCGACGCGGGACTTCCGGTGTCGCTCGCCGAGGGGTTGGATGCAGTCGCCGGGATCTCGGCGATCGGCTGGTCCTCGCGCGACACGGTGCGGGAGGTGTACGCCGCCACGCTGGTCAAGAAGCAGAGTCAGCGGCGTACCTTCGACTCCCTCTTCGACCTCTACTTCCCGCGGATGATCGGCGAGGGGACTGCGATCGCCGGCCCGGTGGACGCTGCGGTGAAGGACGGTCCCGAGGCCCTTGCTGCCATGCAGGACGCGCTGGTGGAGGCGCTGCTGGCCGACGATGTGGAGGCGCTGCGCGGGCTCGCCGTCGAGGCGATCGCTCGGTTCGGCGCGATGCCGGGTCGTGGGCCCGGGCTGAGTGGCTGGTCGTCGTACACCGCGTTGCGGCGGCTCTCGGTCGAGGAGGTTCGGCTCCGGCTGGTCGAGGGCCTGCGGCGTCGCGGCTGGGGCGAGGAGGAGGCACAGCAAGCAGGATCGCGGCGTACGGGCGCCTACACCGCGATGGTCGAGTCCGACGCGCGCCGCCGGATCGCCGAGGAGAAGGGGCCGCAGCGGATCGCGCAGATCGCCGTGCCACCGAGCCTGGAGCGCCTGGACTTCCTCCGCCTGCGCCGGGCCGACCTCGACGACCTGCGGCGCGAGGTCTATCCGCTCGCCCGGCGACTCGCCACCCGGCTGGCCCGCGAGCAGCGGTCCCGTCGTCGTGGACCGGTGGACATGCGACGGACGATCCGGTCCTCGATCGCCTCCGGCGGCGTCCCGCTCGACACCCACCACCGAGCGAAGCGTCCACACCGGCCCGATCTAGTCATCCTCTGCGACGTCTCCGGCTCGGTGGCCAACTTCGCCTCGTTCACGCTGTTGCTCGTCTTCGCCCTCCAGGAGGTGTTCAGCAAGGTGCGTGCCTTCACCTTCGTCGACACCGTCCACGAGGTGACGCCATACCTGCGCAGCGGTGGGGACCTGGCCGAGACGATGACCGTGCTCGTCGAGCAGTCGGCACACGCGGCGCTGATGGGCCGGACCAACTACGGGCGGGCGTTTCGCACCTTCGCCCAGCAGTACGCCGACGCGCTGGCGCCCACCTCGACGCTGCTGATCCTCGGGGATGCCCGCAACAACTTCTCCGACCTGCATCTGGACTCGCTGCGCGAGATGGCCGAGCGCGCCCGGCACTCCTGGTGGCTCAACCCGGAGGTGCGGACCCAATGGGACACTGGCGACTCGGAGGCGGCGCGTTACGGCGCACTGGTGCCGATGGTGGAATGCCGCAATCTCGCCCAGCTTGCGGAGTTCGTGCGGGAGCTGGCCTAAGGAGCTCACCTGGTCCGCAGCGTCTCCAGCACCCGCGCGCCGGTCTCCGCGTCGTCCACCGTCACCGCGAACGCGTGCTGGCCGGTCCGTACCACGATGCCGTCGCCGGCACGGAGCACAACGGCGGTACGGCCGGGCTTCCAGCGCCAGCCCCAGCCGCCCCACTCCAGCGGGCGCAGCCGCTCGGCGTAGACCTCGTCGATCCGGCTCAGCGGAATCCGCCGCAGTGGTAGGCCTAGTGCCGTCGAGCGGACCCGGAGCCCACGCGCATCCGCGGTGACCTCGATGCTGGCCAACGTCGCGGTGGAGACCAGGACCGTGACCGCGATGATGCTCATTGTGACCGCAGCCGCGCCCGGGCCGGCGAGAGCGAGCGCGCCGGCGACGAGGAGGAGCACCGCCGCGATGGCGGTGCCGAGGACCAGGAAGGTCCGGCTGGTCAGCCGCCGCCGCCACGCCGCGTTGGCCTGCGGTGCCAGGTCGAGCGGTTCGGGCGTGGTGTGAGGGGGTCCGGCCGGCTCGTGGGGAGCGATCAACGCCGGGGCGCCACCGAGGATGCCGAACGCGATGGCAGGGGCGATCCAGCCGCCGAGGGCTGCCCGGTCCGGGCTGTCGGCGTGAGCCGCGATTAGCGCGCAGGTCAGCCACACCGAGGAGAAGAGCGCGGTCGCGAACCCGATCAGACCGAGCAGACCGGCCCGCGACCGCCGGTTCATCGGCGCGATGGCGAGCGCGACTCCGACACCGAGGCCGGCCAGGGTGATTGCCAGGCAGGTGGCCGAGAAGGTGGTGGTGTCGCTGAACCCGTCCGGGTGCGTCAGCGACGTCCAGTGCGTCGCCATCCGCGTGGGGAGCCGCGCCGACAGGGATACCCAGCCGATCCCGACCACGAGGGCCGGAATGATCAGGCAGGCGACGGCGAGCCAGGTGCGCGCCCGTGCGGTCATGTCTCCTCCAGGAGTCTCTTGACGTCAGCGGTCGTCAGGCCCTCGCGAGCAGCCACGCGGCGTACCTCGGCCAGCAACTCGCGCAGCCGCTGCCGACCGGGCTGTGCGTCCCGCCGGATGGTCGCGCCGCGACCTTGGCGGAGCTCGACCAGTCCCTCGGTGCGCAGCGCCTGATAGGCGCGCAGCACGGTATGCATGTTGACGTCGAGGGCGCGGGCCAGTTCGCGTGCGGGCGGGAGGCGCTCTCCGGGCTGCAGCTCACCGTCGGCGAACGCTGCCCGGACCTGTCGCGCGATCTGCTCCGCGAGCGGCTCGGACGCGCCCGGATCGACCGTGACGAGCATCGGACCTCCGATCGATTGTTATAGCGATAATACTAACAATCGGGCTATCCCGCCTGCTCGGCGAGGCTGAAGTCGACCAGCCACTCCACCGGCGCCACGTCATCGGTGTAGACCCGACCCCCGTCGAGTCCGTGGGTGGTGCGTGCCGCGGCGCTCCTGGCCACGGTACCGAGGTCCGCAGGCAGGTTGTCTGCCGCAGTTCGGAGCGCTGGGCGCGGGTCGCCGCCGGTGGCGGCGACGAGCACGGTGTTGGTCGGCTCCGAGGCGTCTCGCCACACCTGCGCGTGGCCGAAGGCGGCGCGCAGGGTGGCGGTCAGAACCTTCTCGAGGGTCGCAGAGCCCTCGGGATGCGCCGAGTTGACGACCAGGACGCCGCCAGGGTTCAGCCGTGCCCTCGCCAGCGAGAAGAACTCCTGTGTGGTCAGGTAGAAGGGGATGTAGGGCTGCCGGTAGGCATCGACCATGATCACGTCGAACCGGCGGTCGTTCGCCTGGAGCCAGGGACGCGCGTCGGCCGTGTGGGTGTGCAGGTTCGGGCCGCCCAGATCGAAGAGCTCGCGCCCGACCTCGGTCAGCTCGCCGTCGATCTCGACGGCATCGACCCGGGTCGAGGGTGCGTAGTGACCGAGCTGGCGGGCCGTCGTACCGGCTGCGCTGCCGAGGATCGCGACGCTGCGGGGCATCTCGCCGGCGGCGTAGGTCCCGCTGAAGGACATGGCGAGCATCTGATCCCAATAGTTGCCGGTCAGCCATCTGCCTGGACGGTAGACCGAGTGAACCGCATGGCCCTCGTTGAGCTCGAGGAAGCGGGTGCCGTCACCTTCTTGGACCACCCGGGCGTATTGGTACTCGGTCTCCCGCTCCCAGATCACTCGCGCGCCGCTCGCATCGACGGACTTGATGGTGCCGGTGGGCAGCGCGATCAGACCCAGGATGGCCGCGGGTACGACGGCCGCCGGGAGGCGTCCGCGGACGAGGTGAGGCACCGCGGCGATCGCCATCGCGGCCGCGAAGATGAGGAACGTGCGGCGGGTGCCGACGACGGGGATCAGGAGGAGCGCGGCGAGGAAGGTGCCGACGAGGCTGCCGACCGTGGAGATGGCGTAGAGCCGGCCTGCGGTGTGGCCGGCACCCTCGACCGTGGCGACCCGCAGCCGGATGGCGTAGGGCGAGACCATGCCGAGGAGCAGCAGTGGGATGGCGAGGAGTACACCGACGCCGACCAGGCTCCCGACGAACGTCGCCGCGCTCAGCCGGTCGACCGCCTTCACCGCCTGGCGGAGGAACGGGCCACTCACGAACGGCACCACCGCGAGCAGCGCGGAGGCGATCAGCACGATGAAGGCGAGGCCGCTCGGCCGCGGGTCGCGGTCGGCGAACCTCCCGCCGATCGCATAGCCGACCGACAGTGCGACCAGGACGATCGCGATCGTATTGGCCCACACGATCGTGCTCGCCCCGAACCACGGCGCCAGGAGCCGGGCCGCCGCGATCTCTGCCCCCAACGTGCCCGCACCCACGGTGAACACGAGTAGTTCCAGGGCGCGCGCTCTCATGCGTCGAACCTATCCAGCGGGTGGACGCTGCAGGAGTCTGTGCGATGAGGCGAAACCCAGTCGCTCGTAGAGCGGCACCGCGGTACGTCCGGAGTGGACCGTGACAAGGGTGGCGCCGGCGCGGGCTGCGTGGCCTGCGGCGGCCTCGATGAGCGCGGAACCGATTCCTCGGCCGCGATGCTCCGGCATCACGAAGACGCTCTGGATATCCCCCGAGAGTCGGATCGTCGTGTCCGGACGGGGCACGCGGGCGACGATCGCGACCCAGGCCATCCCGACGGTTTGCGTGGCGGATCTGGCGACGTACGCCGTGTGTGTCGTGTTCTGGTCGCCCCACCACGTTCGCAACTGCGCCGCGAATTCCTCGAGGCGCGGCGGCTCCGGCTCCTCGGCGCGGGTGTCCAACCAGAGGAGCTGGGCCAGATCGGCGATGTCGTCCGGTCCGGCCTGGATGATCGTCACGGGATGAGTCTGTCAGCCTGCCCAGGCACGCTGTCCCGAAGGTGCGATAGGAGCGAGGTTGTCTGTCCTGGCACACTGGGACGATGGACCCCCGCAGCCGGCTCCTCGCCGAGCGTGAGCGAGCGCTGAGCAGGCTTGCCGACCTGGCCGGTGAGCACCGCGGCTTTGTCGAGGCCTCGCGGGACACCAACGCCGACGACGAGCACGACCCGGAGGGTGCGACCATCGCCTTCGAGCGCGAGCAGGTCGCGACCCTGGTGCGCCAGGCGGAGGATCAGGTCGCCGAGGTCGATGCCGCCCTGGCCCGGATCGAAGCCGGGACCTATGGCGGCTGCGAACGATGCGGGCGGCCGATCGCCGCCGAGCGGCTCGAGGCGCGCCCGAGCGCGCGGACCTGTGTCAGCTGTTGACCTTGTCCCCAGGGCAACCTCCAGTGTGGGGATCACCGGTGAGAGTCACCGGGGGACGAGGATGGATCGTGTCTGTCGAAACACTCTGGACCATCGGGGACTTCGCTCGGGAGTCGGGCCTGACGCCGAAGGCACTGCGCCTCTATGACGAGCTCGGGCTGGTCGTTCCCGTCGAGGTCGACCCGCACAGCGGCTATCGGCGCTACGCCGCCGGCCAACTCGATCGGGCTCGACTGGTGGCCACCCTGCGCCTGGTCGGGATGCCCTTGGCGCGTATTCGCGCGGTCCTCGACCTTACGCCTGCCGTTGCGGCCGGTGAGGTCGAGGCGTACTGGCGCCAGGTGGAGGCCGACACCGCCTCTCGCAGAGAGGTCATGACCGCCCTCGTCCGCACGCTGAGGAACGAGGAGCCCACGATGCCCACTACCGCACCGACCCTGTCCGCACAGATCGGAGTCAGCCACCGCCAGGGCGGTCGCCGCAGTCAGCAGGACGCGGTCGTGACTGGCCCCGACCTGGTCGCGGTCGCCGATGGCTTCGGGGACCGCGACGACCTGGCGAGCGCCGTTCTGGCAGCCTTCGGGTCCGATGGTTTCGAGGCCGCGGCGACGGCGGCCGAGTCCGGCGGGCCCCACGACGGCACCACGCTGACCGCTGTCCACTTGGTCGGAGCCACGGCGCGGGTGACCCACGTCGGCGACGGCCGGGTCCACCTGATTCGTGACCGCGGTCTCGAGCGCCTCACCCACGACCACACCATGGTCGCGGCGCTGGTGGAGTCCGGACAGCTCACCGAGGAAGAAGCCCGCTCCCACCCCCATCGAGCGCTCTTGAATCGTGCGCTCAGTGGCGCGCCGGTCGTGGCCGACCAGACCGTGGTCGATCTGCGAGCGGGCGACCGGCTGGTCCTCACGACCGACGGCGTCCACGCCGTCCTCGCGCCGCAGGCGCTCGCCGAACTCGCCGGCTCCGCCGAGGACCCGCAGCGTGTTGCGGAGATGATCGGCGGGGCCGTGGCCGCGGCCGGAGAGCCCGACAACCACACGGTGGTCGTCGTGGACCTGACCTGAGCAGTCGAGTCAGGCCAGGTACCCAAGCTCCCGGATCCGGTCGATCTCGGCACGGAGCTCCGGATGGTCGGCGCTGTCCGCCGCTCGGCCGCCAATCACGTAGGAGGTCTCGTCTCGAGCCGCGGTGCCGTCGTAGACGACGGTCAGTCGGTGTGAGGCACCGGCATTGATCAGCCCGCCAAGGAGCGCCACCGGATCGGAGCGGTCCTCGAGTGAGAGCACTCGGGTCGCCTCGGGTACCCGCGGTGCCGCGGCCGCCGGCGCGCCCACGGTCACCACCTGCTCGATGGCGTACGACGAGGACCCGGCTGCGGCGAGGTTGGCCGCCGTGGTGCCGCCGGCTGCCGAGCCGACCAGCATCAGCTTTGCGCCGGGTTCGACGACTGCCTGGATCGCGCGGACCGCCTCGGCGGCGTACTCCGAGAGGTCGCCGGAGACCAGGCGGAGTCGGCGCTCGCGGGAACTGGCATAGGGACCCGGAAGGTAGGCGATGTAGCGGCCCGGCGCCGCCGGATGGATCGAGACCGTCGTCTCGATGGTCTCCAGGGTCTGCATGAGCTCTTCGAGCGAGTGCGGAACCTCGGCGGCCGCCGCCGGGTCCTGGCCGGAGTCCGGTTCGGTGGACCGCTCGGCGAGGAGGTCGCCGGCGACGTCACGGAGGGCGAAGCCCGCGTCCGAGGCGAACCGATCGACCCCGGCGGCGCGCATCCCACCGGCGGCCGCGAGTGCGGCCTGTTTGCCACGCGGCATGCCGTAGGTGAGCAGCGAGCGGAGCTGCAGTGACTCCAGGAGTCCACCGCCGCCGGCGATGTGGTCCATCAGTTCGGGATGCTCTTGTGCGAGCTCGCCGAGGTAAGCGGTGACACCCTCGCGATCGAGCGCGTCGGTCTCGATCAGGCCGGCCGAGACCAGCGATCCGCCGAGCTCGACCTCGGGAGCCAGGAAGCCGACGGCGTTGCCTGCGATGGCGCCGAGGTTCTTGTAGGCGGCCGACTGGAGTTCGTCGATCCACTGGTAGGTCAGTACCGTCGCCCGGACGACGAGCGCGTCGGCGTCCAGCTCGATCCCGCGGTTGAGGAGGCCGTGCTTGCCGGAGGTCGCGGCGTGGATCTCCTCCTCGGCCGTGGCCCATGTCTTCGCGGCGAGTGCGGCGGACTCGTTCACGTCGGGATCACGGAGGATCTCGGTGCCGAGCCGCGCCCACCCGCGAAGCTGTTGGCCGGTGGCGTCGAAGCTGTCGGCCAGTTGGAGCATCCGCTCGTACTTGTCGCGGTGGCCTTCGGAGGCGGAGGTGTGCTGGCTGTTGCTCGGCTCGGTCATCGCGCCACCTCTGCAAGGACAGGGGCAAGCTCGGCAGCCAGATCTGCCGGGTCGACCCGGGTGATCACCAAGGTGAGGCCGTCACCTGACGTGGTGGTACGCAGCGAGCGCCAGCCGTCTCCTACAAGGGTCCAGGCGACCACGCCGATCGGAGACGACTCGTAGTCGGCGACAGAGGCGACCACGGCCCGCATCCTCCCGTGGGTTTCGGTCGCGACGGCGGTGAGGACGGAGGTGAGGGTGGTGTCTTCGGAGGTGAGTACCGGAACCAGGTCGGATCGCCCGGCCCGTAGCGCTTCGAACACGGCGTCGGCGAGCTCGAACGGCACCTCGATGTGGTCGGGCACCTGCGACGAGCGGCGCACGGTGTCGTCGGGCAACGCGGGCACGCGGGCGAGCTCGCTGGACCAGCCCGCGACGGGGAACCACGACAGTTCGAAGACGAGCCCGTCGACCGTCGCCAGCGACGCCACCGCGTCGCCGTCCTGGCGGTGCCATGCGTGACCGTGGAGGCCGTCGACGGTGATGTCGAAGTCGAGCGCGACCCGGGGCGCAGTGAGCAGTCCGAGCGCACCGGCGATGCCGGGCTCGAGTCCGGCATCGGTGAGCAGGCTGCGGTGGCTGAGCGAGTCGGCGGGATCGCCGAAGGCGGCGACCGCCGCAGCGAACGCCTCATCCTCGCCGGAGGACCGGGTCTGCCCGAGCCGGGCGTCGAGGCCGCCGCCCCCCGTCCGGGTGAGCGCCTCGAAGGGGAGCGGGGCATCGATCACAGCGCAGGCGTGGGTGAGCTCGGCCAGGGTCAGCCCGACCCGGCGAGGAACGCCGGCCCACGGTTCCGCGGGCCGTGGTGGCGTCGGCCCGAGGTCGATGGTGGTCATCAGAGTTCCACCTCCAGCCAGGCGGCGTGGCCGGGCTCGGGAGCGGTGAAGTCGGTCAGGGTCCCGTCGGCCACCAGCGCAGCGGCGCGCTTCTCCTTGGCGTCGATGGTCTCTTTGAGGCGGTCGACCTCGAGGAGATGGCGCTCGAGCGCGTCGGCGGCGGTCTCGTGGCGCTCGGCCACCCCTCGGAGGGAGACCGCGCGCTCCTTGATCCGGCTCCGCATGGCGTCCGCGGCCCGGCCGCTCCAGGCCACGCTCTCCGACCTGGCGACCAACTGGTCGGCGCTGGCTCGAATGTCGCCGGCTTGCTCCCGTAGCCGGTCGACTCGATGGCGGATCACCTCAGTGTCGCCGTACATGCTCCTCCTCCACTTCGGCCCCCGCACCGGCCAGCGGCCGATGAGTGGGCCCTACCCCGCCGGGCATCCGTCGAAACCACCGATTTCAGATGGCTTCGCCGACCGCGCAGATGGCCTCCGTCGGCTATCGTCCCAGCACCCCGGAGAGCCGGTCGAGAGCCCCGGTGACCTCGCGCGCGTCGCCGGCGAAGGAGAGTCGGACGTAGCGGTGTCCCTCGACGGTGTCGAAGTCGATCCCGGGGGCCATCGCGACGCCGGTCTCGTCGAGCACTCGGTGGCACCAGGTCATGCTGTCGTCGGTCCAACGGCTCACGTCGGCGTACACGTAGAAGGCGCCGTCGGCGGGCGCCAGGTCGGTGACTCCCAGGTCGCGCAGGCCGTCGAGGAGGAGGCGCCGGTTGGCGGCGTACCGCTGGACATGGCCGTCGAGTTCGGCGTAGGCCTCCGGGGTGAACGCCTTCACGGCGGCAGCCTGGGCCAGTGCCGGGGGGCAGATCGTGAAGTTCCCGACGAGCACATCGACGGCGCGCCGGAGCCGTTCCGGTACCAGCAGCCAGCCGATCCGCCAGCCGGTCATCGAGAAGTACTTGCTGAAGCTGCCGAAGCAGAGCGCCTCTCGGGACGTCTCCCAGGCGCTGCGGCCGCGCAGGCTGCTCTCGTCGAGGGGTTCGTAGGTGATGCCGTGATAGATCTCGTCGGAGATCAGCTGGATGCCGTTCGCCTCGCAGTGGGAGGCGAGCGCGGCCAGCTCCTCGGGGAGCAGCATCGTCCCCGTCGGATTCGCCGGACTCGCGACGACCAGCCCGCGCAGATCCGGGATCTCGGCAAGCTGCTCGACGCTCGGCTGGAAGCGGGTCTCCGGTCCGGTCGGGATCTCGACCACTTCGCAGCCCAGGGCAACGAGGACATTCCGGTAGCAGGCGTACGTCGGCCGGGCCAGTGCCACGCGATCGCCGACGTCGAACGCCGCGAGGAACGCGGCCAGGAACCCGCCACTGGCACCGGTGGTCACCACGACGTCATTGACGGCGACGTCGATCCCGTGCCAGCGCCGGTGATGGTCGGCGATAGCCGTCCGCAACTCGACGATCCCGACCGACGGGGTGTAGCCGAGAGGGTCTCCGCTCCGCAGTAGCCGGACCGCCTCCTCGCTCACCGTCCGGGGAGCACCGGTCGACGGCTGACCCGCCATCAGGGACAGTGCGTCGCCGTGCTCGCGCTGCCGTTGCGCCGCGCGGGCGATCATGTCCATCACATGGAAGGGCGGCACATTGGCCCGTTCCGCCACTGCCAGCCGGGCCGTGGTTTCGGAGGGAGAGACACGGTCCATGCCTCACACACTAGGCTGGGGTCCGCCACCCCGCCCGACGAGGTGCCCGTGAGGTGATATGAGCTTCGACGTCCACCAGCTCGACACGTTCGTGCTGGTCGGCGCCGCGGTCACGCTCCTGGCCATCATGGCCGTCCGGGTCTCCTCCAAGGCCGGCCTTCCCTCGCTGCTGATCTACCTCCTGATGGGGGTCGCCCTGGGGGAAGCGGGTGTGGGCATCCACTTCGAGGATGCCGCATTGGCGCATGCCCTCGGTTTCGCGGCGCTGGCGTTCATCCTCGCTGAGGGTGGGATCACGACCGACTGGCGCGAGGTGCGTCCCTCGATGCCCCTCGGGCTGGCTCTCGCGACCATCGGCGTCGTGGTCTCCATCGGGGTGATGGCGGTCGGGGCGCACTACCTCCTCGGCCTCTCCTGGGAGCTCGCCTTCCTCCTCGGCGCAGTGACGTCCCCAACCGATGCCGCCGCCGTCTTCTCGGTGCTGCGGGTGGTGCCGCTGCCCCGTCGGCTGACCGGCGCCCTGGAGGCGGAGTCCGGCCTCAACGACGCCCCGACCGTCGTGATCGTGACCCTGATCGCCGAGGGTGGCATCCACGAGCACGCTCCGTGGACGATCGTCGGGATCGTGATCGGCGAGCTCCTACTCGGCATCGCCTTCGGCCTGCTCGCCGGCTTCGGTGGCGGCTGGTTGATGAGGCGGGCGGCGTTGCCCGCCTCGGGCCTCTACCCGCTGGCCGTGCTGACCCTCGCCTTCCTGGGCTACGGCGGAGCCGCCGTTCTCCACGGGTCCGGCTTCGCCGCGGTGTACGTCGCCGCATTGGTGCTCGGTAACAGCGACCTGCCGCATCGGGGCGCGACCAGGTCCTTCGCCGAGGGCGTCGCCTGGCTCGCCCAGATCGGCCTCTTCGTGATGCTGGGTCTGCTCCTCTCCCCGGAGCGGATCGATCTGTCGACGGTCGGGCTGGCGCTGGTCGCCGGGCTGATCCTCACCCTGGTCGCGCGTCCGCTCTCGGTGCTGGCGAGCACGGTCGTCTCCCGGCTTCCGGCGAGCGAGTTGGCCTTCCTCTCCTGGGCGGGGTTGCGCGGAGCGGTGCCCGTCGTACTCACGACGATCCCGCTGGCCGAGGGGGTCGAGGACGCCCAACAGCTTTTCGACCTGGTCTTCGTGATGGTGGTGGCCTACACCTTGCTCACCGGTCCGACGCTGCCGTGGGCGGCGCGGCTACTCGGCCTCTATCGACCCTCGGACCCGCGCAGCCTCGATCTCGAGGTGGCGCCGCTCGAGCAGATCGCGGCCGATCTGATGCAGGTGCGGATCCCGCCCGAGTCACGGCTCCACGGTGTCGAGATCGGCGAGTTGCGCCTCCCGGTCGGTGCCTCGGTCTC
>Ga0164243_10006224_pt1 | contig 18109 bp, 19 predicted proteins | sample OricompcompostOP_FD_108781 | JGI IMG/M metagenome (GOLD analysis project Ga0164243, IMG submission 108781) | Organic Plus compost microbial communities from Emeryville, California, USA - Original compost - Organic plus compost (OP) | ecosystem: Engineered > Solid waste > Mixed feedstock >... | reverse complement strand
GGGGCGGGTTTTCACGTCTCTTGAAGGGAGGGGCGGGCTCGGGGTGGCGTGGGTAGGGTGTGGCGCTCTACGTATCCGTTCGGTATGAGGGGGTCTCGTGGCACGGGGTGCTTCTGTTCGGCTGACGGTCACGATCGAGCTGGAGAACGTTGATCCCGCCGGTGCTCCGCCGGTTCCCGGGCCTGAGTTGAATGAGGCGGTTGTCGCGGCGCTGCTTGATGAGTCGCCGGAGATCCGGGATGAGGAAGAGGAGTACGTGATCACCAACGTGACGGTCGCTTAGCGACCGCGCGGGTGAACGCCGTCCACGCCGTACGGGGGACGGTGAGGTGACCGGCTTCGCGGTTCTTTGAGTCGCGGATGCCGATGTGGTCGGGGGATTGGCCGACTTCGACGCAATCCGGGCGCGTGGCGCTGTACGAGGACTTGCGCCACTGTTCGATCTTCATCAAGACCCCTCGAATTCGTGGGCTATCGCCTCGATCATGTCCGCTGATACGTCGAGCGGCAATGCCGCCCCCAGAAGCGAATCCCACATCGCGCCGTAGTTCCGCACTGCCTTGAGGCCTTCCACCAGAACGCCGGGTCCCTGGGATTCCAGCCATGCCACCGTCCGGTCTGGCGTGTCGATCAACGTGACCGCGCCATCTGCCCCGGACGTGTGGCCGCTGCTCAGCGGCAAGATGTGGACACGGCCTCGCAGCGCCATCAGCTGTTCCACGAACGCGTCGCCGTACCGGCGCCACAGGACCGCCTCATCGAGGACGCAGGTCAGCGGGGCTGTGGTGTCCGCCTGACGCTGCATGCGTTCTTCGACGAAGGCGTCGTTCTTGAGCAGTGCGCAGGCGTACTCTCGGGTCTGCATCAGTGCGGGAACGACGCGTTGATCCCACAGGCGTACGCGCAGGGCCAGGCGTTCGAGTCCGGTGAGGTCGGCGAACGGGTCGGGGTGCTTCTCCAGCTCCTGCGCCGTCGTTTCGAACACTCCAGGCAGATCGAAGTACCCGTCGATCTTCTGGCCGAGTTCCACGGACAGGCCCCGCCGCCCGGATTCCACGCTCGCGATGTGATCTCGGCTGTAGTGCAGGTCCTTGGCCAGCTTGTGTTGGGTCACCGCCGTGTGCCGCCCCCGTACCTGGGCCAGCAATTGTCCCGCGAAACGTCGGAAATCGAGCATTGCAGCATTCGTCCCGTCGTGTGTACTGGGAACTCTGTACCTGCTTTCAGCATAGCGAGAACCCCTGACATTCGGCATGCTTAATTCCGTGAAAGTGACATCGGATGACGGAATCCGATTCTGTTCTCGGGTTGAGATTCCGTCCGGCATCAACATCGAGTGTGAAGCCGCCGCCGACGGCCGGCACACGCTCTCCTTCGGCGGGTGGCTGTTCGGCGAACCGCGGCTGGTGCTCGACCTCCACCCGGGTGCCGCAGGTCAGATCCTCGGTGCGGTCAAGAAAGGAACCACGATGGAGTCATGGTCGGCGCACCACATCCCGGCGGGCAGTCCGGTGCGGCACATCCTGAACGCGGCGCACGAGGAATCCTGTATCCGGCTCGTCATCGGCGATCGGGAACAGGTCGAGCTGGAAATGGCGCCCCCGGAGGCGGGCGCGCTCATCGTCACGCTGCAAAACGCCGTACGGGACGTTCGCATGCGTGAATTGGAATGACGGAATCCGTTTCAGCCGGAGACCAGCTCCAGGAATTCCGGAACGGTCATCGCGGTGAACGCCGCATGGTCCAGGCAGCGCGCGGCGATCCGGTCCGCGCGCTGCCGCGGGAACCGGGTGGCCACGTTGGCGCGGAACTTCTCCTCAAGCAGCGGCATCCCCTCGGCCCGCCGCATCCGGTGCCCCACCGGGTACTCCACCTCGACCACGTCCGTCGCCGTCCCGTCGGTGAACCGCACCCGTACGGCGCTGGCGATCGACCGCTTGTCCGGGTCCAGATAGTCCCGCGAGTACCGCTCACGCTCGCGAATGACGATCTTCGCCCGCAGCTCGTCGATCCGCGGATCGGCGGCCGCCGCGTCCTCGTAGTGGTCAGCGGTGAGCGTGCCGTGCAGAAGCCCCACGGCCACGATGTACTGCATGCAGTGGTCCCGGTCCGCCGGATTGTGCAGCGGCCCGCTCTTGTCGATGATCCGGATCGCCGACTCGTGCGTGGCGATCTCGATCCGGTCGATCTCCTCCAGCCGCCCCGCCACCTCCGGGTGCAGCCGTACCGCCGCCTCCAGCGCCGTCTGCGCGTGGAACTCCGCCGGGTAGGAGATCTTGAACAGCACGTTCTCCATCACGTACGACCCGAACGGCCGCGGCACCTTCAGCTCACCGCCGGCGAGCACCACGCTCTGGAATCCCCAGGTCGGCGTGGACAGCACCGCCGGGTACCCCATCTCCCCGGCCAGCACCAGCATCGCCAGCCGCACGCCCCGCGCCGTCGCGTCCCCGGCCGCCCACGACTTGCGCGGCCCGGTGTTCGGCGCGTGCCGGTACGCGCGCAGCGCCCCGCCGTCGAGGAACGCGTGCGTGACCGCGTCCGCGATCTGCTCCCGCGTCCCGCCGAGCAGCTGCGTGGCCACCGCCGCCGACGCCACCCGTACGAGCAGCACGTGGTCCAGGCCGAGCCGGTTGAAGGAGTTCTCCAGCGCCAGCACGCCCTGGATCTCGTGCGCCTTGACCATCGCGGTCAGCACGTCGTCCATGGTCAGCGGCCCCGGCGCGTACGCCGCCGCGGCCAGGATGGCGCCCAGGTTGTCCGACGGATGCCCCCACTCGGCGGCCAGCCAGGTGTCGTTGAAGTCCAGCCAGCGCACCATCGTGCCGATGTCGAACGCCGCCTGCACCGGGTCCAGGACGTACGGGGTGCCGGGCACGGGCACGCCGCCGGGCACCGTCGTGCCGGGCACGACCGGCCCGAGCAGCTTGGCGCACTCGGGGAACCGCAGGGCCAGGAAGCCGCAGCCGAGCGCGTCGACGAGGCTCGCGCGGGCGGTCGTACGGGCCAGGTCGCCGTCGATCGCCGCCTCCGCGACGTACGCGGCGATCTCGGCGATGAGCGGGTCGTACGCGGGTCGATCGGTCATCCGCGTATTGATACCGCACTCTGCCGCGCCGGGCCGAACCGGGTCACCCGGCCAGCGACGCCCAGGTCTTCGGGCCGACGACGCCGTCCGTGTCCAGGTCGTGCGCCTTCTGGTACGCCTTCACCGCCGCCTCGGTCTTCGGCCCGTACGCTCCGTCGGCGTCCAGGCCCGCGTCCGCCTTCGCGTTCAGCCGCTTCTGCACGAACTCGACGTCCGAACCGGTCTGGAGCGGCTTGGTGAGCTGGAGGTAGCGGCCCGGCCACGGGTTCGGGCCGGGGTCCGCGCCGCCGCCGCTCGCGTTGTACGGCGGGTAGCCGAAGCCGACGACGAACCGCATGCTGCGCCGGGTGCGCCGTACCGCGTTGGAGACGTTGCCGCCGAGCGCGTAGAACGAGCCGTCGGCGTTGACCGCCTCGACCCGCTCGATGTGCTCGATCTTGCTGATCTCCTTGCTGCCGCTCCAGCAGTAGAAGGCCAGCGCGCCGACCCGCGGCCGGTGCCCCCAGCGGTCCTCCTTGCGGTAGAACTCCGCGTGCGACGGCGTGTACGCGAACCGCCCGGCCTTCTTCAGCCAGCCGTCGCCGGCGGCCTGGTCGTCGCACCAGCCCTGGAACATGTCGCACCACGGGCCGTCGCCGATGCCGTACCAGGTCGTGTACTTGTTGTGGTTCGAGCCGCCCGGATGCTCGCCCTGGCCGAGCTGGGACCGGCACACCTTGAGCACCGCTTCGGGGCTCACCTTCTTACTGAACAGCTTGCTCAGCACGCCGCCGGGCCCGGGATCCTCGCCGGGCGGCGCGTCGCCGATCATCCGGCTCTCGGGGTCCTGCGGCACGCCGTCCTGCGGGCCGTCCTCGGGCTTGGGCCCGTTGTCCGTCTCGCGCAGCCGGCTCAGCTCGTCGTCACTCATCAATGGGGCTCCGGAATCAATGGGAGTGTGGACTTACGCATACTCCGGGGTACGCGGTACGGGACGCAGTAGTTTCGCATGTCCGGTAGCGGCCGGTGATCGCTTGTACGTATTTCGGTGATCAACGCGTCGTGGATTAAGCCGGGATGTGGAATGTTTGGTACACCTTCAGGCGAGATTGATCCTTCCGTAGGGGGTGACGCGGCGTGACGGCCGTGATGAGTGTGGATGCGCGTACCGGGCGCGCGGTGGAGGAGATCGCGCACGAGAGCAGCGTCGAAGAGGTCGACGCGGCGTGCCGGCGCGCGGCCGGGGCCGTCGCCGGTCTCGACGAGCTCGGCCGGGCCGGCCGGGCCCGGATGCTGCGTGCCATGGCCGACGCGCTTGAGGCGCGCCGCGAGGAGCTGGTCCGGCTGGCCGACCGCGAGAGCGGGCTCGGCGACGGCCGGCTGGGCGGTGAGCTGACCCGTACCTGCTTCCAGCTGCGGCTCTTCGCCGACGCGCTGGAAGACGGCGGCTACCTTGAGGCCACCATCGACCACAAGGGCGACACCGCGATGGGGCCGCGGCCGGACCTGCGGCGCATGCTGGTGCCGCTGGGCCCGGTGGCGGTGTTCGGCGCCAGCAACTTCCCGCTGGCCTTCTCCGTACCGGGCGGCGACACGGCGTCCGCGCTGGCCGCGGGCTGCCCCGTCGTGGTGAAGGCGCATCCGTCGCACCCGGCGACGTCGCAGCTGGCGTACGAGGCGCTGGCCGAGGGCGCGCGCGAGTCCGGCGCGCCGGAGGGCACCATCGAGATCGTGCACGGCGTGAAGGCCGGCGCGGAGCTGGTGCGCAACCCGGCGATCCAGGCGGTCGGCTTCACCGGCTCGCTGCGCGGCGGCCGGGCGCTGTACGACATCGCGTCGTCGCGGCCCGACCCGATCCCGTTCTACGGCGAGCTGGGCAGCCTCAACCCGATGGTCCTCACGCCGGCGGCCGTCGAGGAGCGGGCCGAGGACATCGCCACCGGGCTCGCCGGGTCGTTCACGCTGGGCGTGGGCCAGTTCTGCACGAAGCCGGGCCTGGTGTTCGTGCCGGAGGGCGCCGCGGCCGAGCGGCTGCGGTCCACCATCACCGACGCGGTCGCCAAGATGGGCGCGAACGCGATGCTCAGCGCGGGCATCCGCAACGCCTTCGACCACGGCGTGCGCACGCTCCAGGAGAAGCCCGAGCTCAAGGTGATCGCGAGCGCGCCGCGCGAGGGCAACGAGGGCGGGCCCGCCGGGGCGGCGCCGGTGCTGTTCGAGACGAAGGCGTCCTCGGTACGCGACGCCGACCTCGAAGAGTGCTTCGGGCCGACGACGGTGCTGGCCACGTACGGCTCGGAGGACGAGCTGTTCGACGCGCTCGACGCGCTCAGCGGGGCGCTCACCGCGACCGTGCACACCGGTGACGCGGACACCGACCTGCCGCAGCGGCTGGCCGCCAAGCTGCGCGACCGCGCCGGGCGGGTGATCTTCAACGGGTTCCCGACGGGCGTCGCGGTGGCGTGGACGATGAACCACGGCGGTCCGTGGCCGGCCACCACCAACGCGCTGCACACGTCGGTGGGCGTGACCGCGATGCGCCGTTTCCTGCGCCCGGTGACCTGGCAGGACGCGCCGCAGAGCGTGCTGCCGGCCGAGCTGCGCGACGGGCCGGCGGACGTACCGCGCCGCGTCGACGGGAAGCTGGAGCTGCCCGCCTGACCGCGATGACCTTCACCGTGATCGGCGAGGCGCTGATCGACGTGGTGGTCCGGGACGGCGCCACGGTGGGCGAGTATCCGGGCGGCAGCCCGGCCAACGTGGCGCTCGGCCTGGCCCGGCTCGGGCACGACACCGAGCTGGTCACCCGGCTCGGCCGCGACGCGCGCGGTGACCTGGTCGAGGGGCATCTCGCCGCGAACGGGGTGCGGCTCGCGTCCGGTACCCGCGACGACGCGCCCACCAGTACGGCCACCGCGCGGCTCGACCACGACGGCGCGGCCACGTACACGTTCGAGCTCGTCTGGGACCTGCCGGAGCTCCGGCTCCCGGACGGGCTCGTGTGCGCGCACGCCGGGTCGATCGCCACGTTCTACCCACCCGGGGCCGCCCGCGTACGGGACCTGCTGGAGGCGGCGGCGCCGCGCGCGACCGTCAGCTTCGATCCGAACTGCCGGCCCGACCTGCAGGGTTCGCCGGATGCGGCGCGGCCGCAGGTGGAGTCGCTTGTCGGATTGGCCGACGTGGTCCGGGCCAGCACCGACGACCTGGCCTGGCTGTACCCGGGGCGCGACCCGGTGGACGTGGCCCGGGCCTGGCGCGGGCTCGGCCCGGCGCTGGTCGTGGTCACGTACGGCGGGGACGGCGCGCACGGCGTCACGGCCGACGCCGACCTGCGCGTCCCGGCCGTGCCCAGCACGCTCGTGGACACCGTGGGCGCGGGTGACTCCTTCACGTCCGCGCTGCTCAGCGGCATGTCCGACGCGGGTCTGCTCGGCGGGCGGGTGCCGCCGATCAGCGCCGGGACGCTCACGGCGCTGCTCGAACACGCCGGGCGCGCGGCCGCGATCACCTGCTCGCGGCCGGGCGCGGACCCGCCCACCCGTGAGGAGCTGGTCGCCCTGCTCTAGGCTCGCCTGCGGCGAGAGGAGCGGGATGGACGCGGCGAAGACCGAGGCCCGCGCGTACGTGGACGCGCACCGTACGGACCTGTCCCGGTGGCACCGGGAGATCTGGGACTTCGCCGAGCCCGCGTGGCGGGAGTACCGGTCCGCCGCCTGGTACGTGGACCGGCTGCGGCGCGAGGGGTTCGAGGTCGAGGAGGGCAGCGGCGGCATGCCGACCGCCTTCTCCGCGACCTGGTCCAACGGGGACGGGCCGACCGTGCTCACGTACGCCGAGTACGACGCCGTCCCGGGCAACTGCCAGGCCGCGGCCACCGAGCGCGGGCCGCGCGCCGGGCTGAGCCGGTTCGCGCCCGGGCACACCGACCCGCACTCCGCGCTCGGCATCGGCACGCTCGGCGCGGTGCTGGCCGCCAAGCACGCGATGACCCGGTACGGAATCGGCGGCACCATCCGCTACACCGGCGAGCCCGCCGAGAAGGTGCAGGGCTCGAAGGTCGTGCACGGCCTGAAGGGCTACTACGACGGCGCCGACGCGATCGTCAGCTTCCACCCCTTCTACATGCTGCCGCTGTGCAACACCGTGCGCTGGGACACGCACTGCGGCGCGTACTACAGCCGCATCTACACCTTCACCTGCGACGACCCGGAGACCTGGGGCGTCGCCGCGCCGGACAGCCCGATCCCGGCCTCGCACTCCGCCGCCCGCGCGCCCGGCGCCGACGCCGCGCTGGCCACCATGCTCACGCTGTCGAAGACCACGCAGGACGCGATGGCGCCCGCGTTCGGCGGCTGGTCGCTCAGCTCGGCGGTGCTCACGGCCGGGCAGGCCACCGCGGACAACCTGCCCGCCGGGCTCGCGCAGATCCAGTACTCCTGGCGCTGCCCGGACATCGCCACCGCCGAACAGGTGCTGCGCGTCCTGGACGCCAACGCCGAGGCGGCCGCCCGTACGGCGCACTGCGAGCTGCGTACGCGGTGGGTCTCCCGCAACCGGCCCGGCCTGGCCAACCACGCGCTGGCCGAGCTGACGTACCGGAACCTCGCCGAGGTCGGCGCGCCGGTGTACGGGCCGGAGGCGGTCGAGGTGGCCAACCGGATCCGGGAGAGCCTGGGCCTGCCGCGTACGGAGGCGCCGCTGCTGGCCGAGTGCGAGCGGCTGATCGACCCGCGTGACGCCGAGGCCGGACTACGCGAGGTGATCCCGCCGGCGCAGCACAACTGGACGTCCGACGACTACGTCGAGATGACCTGGTACGCGCCCACCGTGCGGCTGTACGTCGCCCGGCCCGCGCTGGCCGCCGCCGAGCGCCCGCACCCGGCGTGGGCGATGAACGCGATGGGCGGCATCCCGGCGACCATCGACCCGACGGTGATCTGCGCGGCCAAGACCATCGCGGGCACGTTCCTTGACCTGATGCGCGACCCGGCGACGCTGGACGCGGCCCGGCGGGAGTTCGACGAGCGGCGCGCGGGCGGGCCGGGGCCGCTGCTGCCCGCGGACTTCACCGCGCCGGTGGACTACCGCTGGCCGGAGTACGTCACCACGCCCCGCGGTACCGACTGGTGGATCCCCGACAGCGGTGACGTCTGAGGCCCAGGGTTAGCATCGGCCAATGACGGACGCTTCCGTTAACGGCTGGCGCATATCGCGCAGCATCGAGATCGCGGCACCGCCCGCCCGCATCTTCGACCTGCTGGCCGACCCGCGCCAGCACCCGCGGTTCGACGGATCCGGCTCGGTCAAGGCGGCGGTCGTCGGGCCCGGACGGCTGTGGCTGGGCGCCCGGTTCGGCATGGTCGTGCGCATCGCGCTGCCGTACTTCGTGCCCAACCTGGTCGTCGAGTTCGCGGAGAACCGGCTGATCGCGTGGCGGCACGTCGCCCGGCACATCTGGCGGTACGAGCTGGAGGAACTGCCCGGCGGCGGCACCCGCGTCACCGAGACGTTCGACTACTCCCGGGCGCAGGGCAAAACGGTCTACCACGTGCTGCGCTGGCCGGCCCGCAACGCGGCCAGCATCGAGGCCACACTGCGCCGGCTGAAGGAGCTCGTGGAGGCCGGGTGAGCCGGGCCCGCCGGGGCATCAGTACCCTGAATCCCGTGCGAGATCATCACCCGCGGCCGGATGCCGGACTCTCCTTGACCTGGTACGCCCGGCCGGCCACTGACGAGCGCCCGGTGCTCGTCACGGGCGTGTTCGACCTGATGCACGTCGGCCACGTCCGCTTCCTGACGGCCGCCCGCGAGGCGGGCGCCGCGCTGGTGGTGGGCGTCGAGGACGACGCACGCGTCCGCGCGTGGAAGGGCCCCGACCGTCCGGTCGTGCCCGACCAGGAACGCGCCGAGGTACTGGCCGCACTGAAGCCGGTCGACGGCGTGTTCCTCGTACACGGCGCCCCCGAGATCAACTCCGCGGACGCCTACGCCGACCTGCTCGCCCCCCTGCGTCCCGCCGTACTGGCCTACACCCAGGGCGACCGCTTCGCCGAACAACGCCGCGCGGGCGCCGAGGACATGGGCGCAAAGCCGTACGAGATCCCGTTCGTACCGGGGCGCTCCACCAGCTTGATCTTGCAGCGGCTGGGGACGGCGTAGGGCGCGTCGCGCGGTGCGCCGTGAAAAGGCCTCGCTGTCGCGAGACTCATTTACTTGCGCGTGCGGCGTGGTTGCCCGCCTGGTCGCCGTTTGCGAAGCGCCACGTCGCCGGCGCGTTGCGCGGTCTCCGGCTCGGCGCCCTGGAAGTACCACAACGCCCCCGTGCCCGGAATCTGCACCGGATCCCGCCCCGCATCCTTGCCGCACTTCGCAAACGGCGCCCGGCCACGCACGGCGGCCGCACGCGCAATAAATCTGTCTCGCGCCAGCGAGGCCTTTACGCGGGGACGCGCGGGCGCGTAGGGCATGTCTCGAAGCCGTCTGATCCCCGATTACGACGATCCCCGCACGCGGCCCGCGCTCCCGCGCGAAAGGCCTCGCTTCGCGAGACTCATTTTTTTGCGCGTGCGGCCGCCGCGCATGGCGGGCCGCCGTTTGCGAAGTGCGGGCAGGAGCAGTCGCGCGTGCGGCATGCGCACGATGAACGGTCACGCTCCGGCGAGGCCGTACTTCGAGACTCGCCCTAGCCCAGGGCGACTGCTCGTATGGGGGCGCCGTCTGCCCCGGTCAGGGGCATCGGGAGGAGGCTGATCAGCGGGTCGGGGAAGCGGATCGCGTCGAGGTGGGTGAGGTTCTCCGCGATCACGCCGCCGGCCTGCGCGACGATGTGGTGGGCGGGCAGTGCCTCGTCGTCGTGTGCGTCGATGCTCGCGGCGTCCAGGGCGATCGTGCGGACGCCGCGGGCGATGATCTGCCGCGTGGCATCGGCCGTGAGGTACGGGTGATCGACGTACGCGGCGGTGCCCCAGTACGCGTCCCACCCGGTGTGCACCAGCAGGATCCGCCCGGGCGCCAGGCGGTCGGCGACCGGCGCGAGGTCGTCCCAGGTGATCGGCGTACCCGGCGCGCGGCCGGTGACATCGGCGATGACCCCGGGCCCCACGAACAACGCCGGATCCAGCGCATCGAGCCGAAGGCCGTCCGGCTCCACGTGGTACGGCGCGTCCACGTGCGTACCGGTCTGCGAGCCCATCTCCACACGCAGCAGATTGACCCCGTCCGCGTCGACCGTCGCGGCCGGAAAGAACCGAGCCTCCGGATCTCCGGGATAGACCGGCATCCCCGGCCGAATCGGATGAGTCAGGTCAACGATCCGCGTCACGTTCACCAGCCCATCGTCCCGCGCCCCAAGGCCGCGCTACGCCGGATGGGCGTGCCGCACCCCGCGGGATGGCCGGGGTGGACAAGGCGCCGCGGCGCGGGATGCGCTTACCGTGATCACCGAGTCAGCGGAGGAGGGAGCGTGGCATGAGTGAGGAGCGTCCGGTGGGGCCCGTTGATGGGGCGCGGGTGCCGCGGTTTGCGGGGCCGGCTACGTTTGCGCGGTTGCCTCGGCGGGATGAGGTGGGGGCGGTGGACATTGGCGTTGTCGGCGTGCCGTTCGACTCCGGTGTGTCGTACCGGCCGGGGGCGCGGTTCGGGCCGGCCGCCGTACGGGAAGGGAGCCGGCTGCTCCGGCCGTACCACCCGGGGCTGGACGTCGCGCCGTTCGACGTGCGGCAGGTGGCCGACTGCGGGGACATCGCCTGCAACCCGTTCGACATCCCGGAGGCGCTCGCCGCGGTCGAGGCGGGGGCGGGGGAGCTGATGGACGCCGGGGCCCGGCTGGTCACCATCGGCGGGGACCACACGATCGCGCTGGCGCTCCTCCGGGCCGTCACGGCCCGGCGCGGACCCGTCGCGCTGCTGCACTTCGACGCGCACCTGGACACCTGGGACACGTACTTCGGCGCGCCCACCACCCACGGCACCCCGTTCCGCCGCGCCTTCGAGGAGAACCTGCTCGACACCGGGCACCTCGCGCACGTCGGCATCCGCGGCCCGCTGTACGGCAAGAGCGACCTGGTGGACGACCTGCGCATGGGGTTCGGCATCGTCTCGGCGATGGACGTGCAGGACCGCGGCGTCCCGGAGGTCGTCGCGGGCCTACGGGAACGCGTCGGCGACGCCCCGCTGTACATCTCCGTGGACATCGACGTGCTCGACCCGGCGCACGCCCCGGGCACCGGCACGCCGGAGGCCGGCGGGCTGACCAGCCGTGAGCTGCTGGCCATCCTGCGCGGGCTGCGGGACTGCGACATCGTCGGCGCGGACGTCGTCGAGGTCGCGCCCGCCTACGACCACGCGGAGATCACGGCGATCGCGGCGTCCCACGTGGCGTACGACCTGATCTCGATCATGGCGTGAGCTCCGTGAGCCCCGTGAGGCCGCCGCCGTCGATCAGCTCGCGGAGCCGGAACTTCTGGATCTTCCCGGACCCGGTGAGCGGCAGCTCACCGGCGGCGAACCAGCGGGCGGGCGTCTTATGCGGGGCCAGCCGGGCCCGGCAGTACGCGTGCAGGCCGGCGGCCACCACCTTCCGGTCGCCGGCCGGCACGACCACCGCGGCGACGATCTCGCCCCACGCCGGATCGGGCAGGCCGAGCACGGCGGCTTCGCGGACGTCCGGGTGGCCGTACAGCACCTCCTCGATCTCCGCGGCGTAGATGTTCTCCCCGCCGCGGATGATCATGTCCTTGAGCCGCCCGGTGACCCGGAGGTATCCGCGGTCGTCGAGGACGCCCAGGTCCCCGGTGTGCACCCAGCCGTCGGCGTCGATGGTCTCGGCCGTACGCTCGGGCATGTCGAAGTAGCCGAGCATGGCCTGGTACCCGCGGACGCAGATCTCCCCGGCCTGCCCGACCGCCGCGGTCTCCCGGGTGACCGGGTCGAGGATGGTCAGCTCGGTCTGCGGCAGCGGGCGCCCGGCGGTGTACGCCTTGTCCTCCGGCGCGTCGTCCGGGCCGATCTGCGTGGCGACCGGCGACAGCTCGGTCTGCCCGTACACGGAGCCGAACCGCACCCCGAACCGCTCCTCGACCTGCCGGACCAGCTCCGGCGGTATCGGGCTCCCGCCGGAGAGCACCAGCGACAGCCGCGACAGGTCGAAGCCGTCGAACCCGGGATGGTTCAGCATCGCGATGAGCATGGTCGGGACGCCGGCCAGCAGGTCCGCGCCCAACCCGGCCGCCGCGGAGAGCACCAGCCCGGGCTCGAACAGCAGGCAGAGGCCGAACGTGGCGCGCCGGTCCACACTGCCGAGCACGCCCATCGCGCAGCCCGCGGTGTGGAACAGCGGCATCGGCGACACGTACGTCCCGCCCACCGGCAGCCCCGACCGCTCCATGGTGAACCGCGCGTTGGTGACCAGCCCGCGGTGGTGCAGCAGCGCGCCCTTCGGGAACCCGGTGGTGCCGGACGTGTACTGGATCTGCGCCGCGTCCCCGGGCCGTACGGCCGGCAGCGCGCCGCCCGCCGTGTGCCCGCGGACCGTGCCGTCCCAGTCAGTGAAGGAGAACGTGCTGCGCAGCTCCGGCAGCCCGCTCGCCGCCTCGCGCGCGATCGCGGCCATGTCGGTGCCGCGGAACGCGTCGGTATGGAACAGGCCCGCCGAGCGGGACTGCTCCAGGACGTACCGCAGCTCCGCCGCGCGGAACGCCGGGTTCGCGGTGACCAGGACCAGCCCGGCCAGCGCCGCGCCGTACTGGAGCACCACCCACTCCGGGATGTTCGGCGCCCACACGGTGATCCGCTCGCCCGGCGCGAACCGGGTCAGCAGCCAGCGCGCGCACTGCTCGGCCTCGGCCAGCAGTTCCGCGTACGTCCAGCGCCGGTGCGTACGCTCCCCGGGCGCGACCGCGACGAGCGCGGTCCGGTCCCCGGAGTCGGCCGCCGCGGCGCGCAGCAGGTCGCCGGTGGTGAGCTCCAGTACGGGCTCGCTGGTGTCGGCGGCTAAGTACGCCAGATCGCTCATGGCGCCCATCGTCGCGGGCTTCGCGCCGCCCGGCTATTGCGAAACGGTGACGGTTCGCCGGTCGTGCGCGACGCGGACGGCGAACGCCGCGATCCCGACCACCAGCCAGACCCCGGCGACCGCCAGCGCCAGCGGGCTGGCCAGCACCAGCACCGGCACGATGATGGCCACGCCGACCACCGGCACCACCACGTGCAGCGCCGTGCGCTCGGTGCGCCCGCCGACCACGAAGTACCCGACCACCGACGCGTGCAGGAACAAGAACCCGGTCAGCGCCCCCACGGTGACCAGCGAGGACAGCACGTCCAGGCCGTCCGGACGCAGCGCCGCGACCACCGCGATCAGCATGGTCACCACCGCGGACACCAGCACGGCCACGCCGGGCGTACGGGTGCGCGGGCTGACCCGCCCGAGCGCCCGGGGGAGCTGGCCGTCGCGGGCCATGCCGTACATCAGCCGGCTCACCGCGGCCTGCGCGACCAGCGCGGAGAACACCGGGCCGACGGCCTTCATCGCGGTCACGATGGTGCCGAGCCAGCCGCCGATGGCGTCGTGCAGCATGGTGTAGAAGGCGGCGCCCTGGTCGGCCGGGTGCGCGGCGAGCTGCTCCGGCGTCACCTTGGTGAGCAGGCCGCCGAGGTAGGTCTGGGCGACGAACAGCGCGCCGGCCAGCGTCAGGCAGACCAGCAGCGCGCGGCCGACCTGCCGCGGCGAGCCGGTGTTCTCCTCGGCGAAGCTGGCGATCGCGTCGAAGCCGAGGAACGACAGCACGGCGACGGAGACCGCGCCGACGACCGCGGCGGCGGAGAACCCGTCGAACCCGATCAACGGGGAGAGCCACGGACGGTCCGGGCCGTCGTGCGCGAGGACGACGATGGCCGCGATCATGAACAGCGCCAGCACGACGATCTCGATGACCAGCATGACCATGCCGACCACCGCGGCCAGCCGCACGCCCGCGAGGTTCAGCCCGGTGATGACCACCACGGCGACGCCGGTGGCCAGCCACACGGGGATGGCCGGGACCAGCGCGTTCGTGGCCACGCCGGTGAACAGCGCGGCCATGCTCGGGATGAACAGGTAGTCGAGCGCGATCATCCAGCCGGCGAAGAACCCGGGGCCGCGGCCCAGGCCGGCGCTGGCGTACGCGAACACCGAGCCGGCCTTCGGCACCGCCTCGGCCATGCGGGCGTAGGACCAGGCGGTGAAGCCCATGGCGACGGTGGCGACGACGAACACCAGCGCGACGGCGCCGCCGCTCTTGGCGTCGAGGACGCCGTACACGCCCATGGGGGCGGTGGGGCCGATGAACAGCAGGCCGTACGTGATGAGGTCACGCAGGGAGAGGCTGCGCTTCAGGCCCACCTCGGTACTGGACACGATCACTCCGGTCTGATAGCGGAACAACAGGTCACGACCTGCGGTTACCGGTGAGGTCGTGCGCGTTGCTCAACAACGGAGAGGTTCCGATGTCTTCCACACCCGTCGAGGTCACCCGTACCGGTACCCGTACCTTCGAGGCCACCAACCCGCGCGGCGCCCACGCGACGATCGGCCCGGAGACCGCGGACGGCGTGTTCACGCCGGGTGAGCTGCTGCTGGCCGCGGTGGCCGCGTGCGTCGGGGTGACCGCGGACGGCCTGGTCGTCCGGCGCGTCGGCGAGAACGCCCGCTTCACGGTTCACGCCGACCGTACGAAGGAGACCGACGACGCCCACGAGTTCGCCACCGTCTCGGCCGAGCTTGACGTCGACATGTCCGCGCTGGACGACGCCCAGCGCGAGGCGCTGGCCACCGCGGTGGACCGGGCGGTGGAGAAGCTCTGCACGGTGAGCCGCACCCTGAAGAAGGGCGTGCCGGTCGGCCTGGAGATCAAGCGGTAGTTTCGAAGATCGCGAAGATGTCCGCGCTCCGGCCGCCGTATCCGCGATACTCGGCGATCATGGACGCGGCGGAGCGGCGGCGGGCGCTGGCTGGGGGACGGGTTCCCGGATTCGTACGGTGGAGCCTGGCGGTGGGGACGCTCCTCGTCCTGCTGGGCGTCTCGTACTTCGTCGCCTCGTTCATCGTCTTCGATCTGCGGCACTGGATGGTCTCCAACGTGCCGCTGCTCGTCGTCTCCGTGCTGATCGGCGCGGTGGGCATCGGCACGGCGCGGCGGATCTTCGACCGGAGCTGGCTCTCCCCGTGGCTGGCGGCGGCGCTCGTCGTCCCGGCCGTCGCCGCCGTCCTCTAGTCGTCGTGCACCGGGTCCGGCAGGGTCCAGCGGTCGGCGCGGCGGGGGTGGAGATAGGCGAAGTAGTACAGGTACCCGGCGGCCAGCAGGCCCAGCGACACCGCCATCGGCACCCAGTCCGCGGCCAGTGACTCATAGATCACGTACGCCATGATCGCCAGGACGAGCAGCGGCGGCAGCGGCCACGCCGGCATCCGGTACGCGGCCCGCGCCGTCCGCCGCCGCGCCCGGCCGACCAGCGCGGACAGGCCCACCAGCAGGTAGATCAGCGTCACGTTCGCGCCCGTCGCGATGATCAGGACGCGCAGCGGCACGAACCAGGCCACGAGGGCGGCCGCCACCCCCACCACCAGCGTCGCGGCGACGGGCGTGCGCAGCCGCGGATGCACCCGCCCCAGCGGCCCGCCCACCACGTCCGGCCACGAGCGGTCCCGCGCCGACGCGAACAGCAGCCGCCCGGCCTGCAGCATGATCGCGATGACCGCGTTGAAGATGGCCACCGCGATGCCCAGGCTGACCAGGACGTTCACCACGGGCCCGCCGCGGGCCAGCAGGAACGCGTTCATCGGCGCGGGCGACGCCACCAGCGCGGGCAGGCTCGGCGCCCCGAGCAGCACGAACACCAGCGGGATCAGCTCCGCGGCCACCGTCACCGCCAGCGACACCATGATCGCCCGGCCGATCATCCGCGTGGCCCGCCGCGTCTCCTCGGAGAAGTACACCGCCGTGCCGTACCCGTTGTACGCGAACAGCGCCGTCGCGGTGAACGACGCGACCAGCCCCCACGACACCGCGTGCAGCGTCCCGCCGTGCCCGGCCGCCTGCGGTGTCCACAGGGTGGACACCGGCCGGCTGACGTGCGTCAGCCCGAGCACCGCCAGCACCGCCACCGCGACCAGCTCGATGACCAGGAACAACCCGGTCACCCACGCGTTCGTGCGGATGTTCAGCACCGCCACGCCCGTCGTGACCAGCAGCACGGCCACGCCGACCCACTTGCCGGACAGCGCGGACCACGCGACGCCCAGGTAGTCGCCGGTGCCGAGCGCGATCACGCCGAGGATCAGCACCGTGCCGACCAGCGTCAGTGTGAACACCGCGAAGCCGGTGGCCCGGCCCAGCGTGCGCGCGGCGAACGCGTACTCGCCGCCGGTCACCGGGAACGCGCTGGACAGCTCGGCGTAGCAGTACGCCATGAAGACGCCCGCCACCGCGGCGACCGCGAAGGCCAGCGCGGACGCGCCGCCGAGGCCGGCGATCACCGCCGGGACGATGATGAACACGCTGGACGCGGGCGTCACCGACGACAGCGTGATCATCACGTTCTCGCGCAGGGTCAACGACCGCTTGAGGTCCTGGGCGTACTCGGGCACGGTCGGCCTCCCGGTGCCGGTTATCTGGCACCCAAGGCAAAACGAGCGATCAAGGACTGTCAAGGCCCAAGTTCTGCCGCTTGTGTTATTTGGCGGCGGCGTCAAAGATTGGCGGCATGGCCCGCCCGCGCAACCAGACCGCACGCCGGACGCAGATGGTGCACGCCGCCACCGAGGCCGTACGGCGCCGCGGCCTGCCGCAGCTGCGCGTCGCCGACATCGCCGACGCCGCCGGCGTGGCGCGCGGGTCCGTGCACTACTACTTCCGCGACCTCACCGACCTGCTCCAGCAGGTGTACAAGGCGGCCGGCGACCGCTTCTTCGCCGAGCGGATCACCGAGGCCGCCACGCTGGCCGACGCCCGCGACAAGCTGGTCGTCTCCGCCCGCCACGGCCTGCCCGACGGCCCGGACGACGAGCTGGCCGTCGTGCTGTACGAGTTCGCGTCCGCGGCGCGCGGCGAGCCGGTGTACGCGGCGCTGGCGCAGAGCCTGTACGACCGGCAGGTGGCGATGTACGCGGGCATCTTCGAGGTCGGCACCGCGCAGGGGCACTTCACGCTGCGCGAGCCGCTGCTCGACGTGGCCGCCAACATGGTCGCGCTCGAGGACGCGTACGGCCTGCACATCGTGGAGCGCAACCCCTCGCTCCCGCCGGACCGCGCGCTGGAGCTGCTGCTCGGCTACGCCCGCGCGGTCACCGGCTGCCCGGACCTGACCCCCGACCGGAGGTGCTGAGTGACCGACGCCCGCGCCCGCGACCTGGGCATTCCGCTCGACGGCACGCCCGGGCGGTGGAACGCGCTCACCGACGTGCCCGGCGTGCAGATCGGGTACACGACGCTGGTCGACCCGGCCGTGCCGGTCCGTACGGGCGTCACGGCGATCCTGCCGCGCGGCCGGGGCGGCGTGGGCGTGCCGTGCGCGGCCGGCTGGCACTCCCTGAACGGCAACGGCGAGATGACCGGGACGACGTGGATCGCGGAGAGCGGCATGCTGGACCTGCCGATCGCGATCACCAACACCCACGCGGTGGGCCCGGTGCATCGCGGGGTCATCGACTGGGTGGTCCGGACGCATCCGGCACGCGGCGAGCGGTGGCTGCTGCCGGTGGTCGCCGAGACGTGGGACGGGCCGCTGAACGACATCAACGGTGCTCACGTACGGGCCGAGCACGCGGTCGCCGCGCTGGACGCGGCCGCGTCCGGGCCGGTCGCCGAGGGCGCGGTCGGCGGCGGCACCGGGATGACCTGCTACGGCTTCAAGGGCGGCTCCGGCACGGCGTCCCGCGAGGTCCGGTACGGCACGTCCACCTACACCCTCGGCGCCTTCGCCCAGGCCAACTTCGGCACCCGCCGCGAACTCGTGATCGCAGGCGTCCACGCGGGCCGCGAACTCTCCCGCGATGCCGAGGCCCCG
>Ga0164243_10006222_pt1 | contig 18113 bp, 13 predicted proteins | sample OricompcompostOP_FD_108781 | JGI IMG/M metagenome (GOLD analysis project Ga0164243, IMG submission 108781) | Organic Plus compost microbial communities from Emeryville, California, USA - Original compost - Organic plus compost (OP) | ecosystem: Engineered > Solid waste > Mixed feedstock >... | reverse complement strand
GTGTGGTCGCGGGCCCGGCCGTTTCCGGTGGTCAGCAGGCATCATCCTCCACTCACCACTGGTCGAAACAGACGTTTGCCTGGGGGAAGCCGGTGTCGATCTTGCTGTTGATCCAGTACCGCTGGGCGTGGCGCCCAGAGATCCCGGTCATGGCGGTGTTGGTGCCGGCCCGGTGGTTGTTCACCTGGTACCGGGCGATGGGGCCGTCGTCGCCGATGCGGTACATGGCGTTGACGTCGAGACGGCCGCTCAGAGGGGCGGTGGCGGTGATGGTCTGGGACGCGCCGGGGTAGAGGACCTTGGCCGGGGCGTTCACCCACTCGCCGCCGGCCGCGCTCGAGCCGATCAGGTACTCGGGCTGATTGGTGTGGTTGGTGATCGTCATCGCCACGGTCGGTTCGCCGGGGCGGACGATCGGCATGGTGCCGGCGTGGGCTGCGCCGGCGGCGCCGAGGGCGAGTCCGGCGATCCCGAGGATGCCGATGGTTCCGAGGGCGAGGCGGGATGCGATCTTCATGGTGTTCTCCGATTCTCCGGGTGGATTCTGTTCTGGGATCCGGTGTTCCGGGCTGTCCCGGCGACACCACTGACTCTCCTCGGAGAACGCCTGCCCCGGACTCCGCCGCCGGGGTGATGCACCGGTGGAATCGCGCATCCACCGATCGGTGGACATGGCCGGGTAGCGAGCACGGAGAACCGCCCGTGGGATGTGTCCGCCTTGTGTGCGAAGCGGATGGCGACACGGCATCGGCGCCCCTGGTGAGGGGCGAGGTCAGGGGCGCCTGTCCGCCCGCCTGCGTATCAGCGCCCGCCCCTGCAGGACGATCACCCAGACCGCGAGGGTGAGGAGACAGACGGCGATCGGCGTGACGATACGACCCTCTTTGCGGTTGTGTCTGCGTTGCGCCCAGAGGTCCGCCAGTTGCCCGTCGGAGGGCCAGGACTCCCGGTCCGTCCGCAGGTCGGGGAGGAGCGTCTCGGAGTGGCTGCGGCCGGCCCGCTTGTGCAGGCACAGGTCGTCGACACCCATGGGATCGCCGCCACACTGGTCGGGCTCGAACCACATGTCGAGGGCGAAGTACAGCCCGACGAGTGAGCCGGCCAGGAACAGCGCGGACGAGAGCAGCGCCTTCGGACCGAGAAGCCGGCGATCGTCCACCACCCATGTGCCGCCCAAATCCGACCCGCCTCTACTCGCGTGACGCCGAGCAGACCCTACGGCATCCGTTGCGACATCGGCCGCGAAGAACTCACAGCCTCCGTGCCGGCATCTCGACGATCGCCGCGAGACCGCCGGTAGGACGGTTCTCCAAGCGCATCCGGCCGCCGAGGCCCTCGATGCGAACCCGGCGGGACGCCAGGCCGATATGGCCTGACGCCTGACGTCGCTGCAGCAGATCCTCCACGTCGACGTCCCCGGGCAGGCCGACGCCGTCGTCGAGGACGACCAGCCGCGCGACGCCGTCCTCGAATTCGGCGGTGATCTCGGCGTTCTCGGCTCCGGCGTGCTTGCTCACGTTGGTGAGCAGCTCGCGGGCGGTGGCGAACAGCAGCGAATCCGCGGAGGTGCGCAGGTCCGACGGCCAGGCGGCGGTGTCGACGGCGATCGTGGGTGCCCCCGCGCGGTTGCCGTACGAGGACGAGAGGTCGGTGAGGGCGACGGCGAGGCCGGCCTGTTCGAGGACCGCCGGATGCAGCTCGCTCAGCGTCGTCCGAAGCAACCGGGCCGACTCGCGCAACGCGCCGTCGACACGGTCGAGGGTCTCCTCGTCGGCCGAATCACGCAGTGTCGCAAGCTCCTGTCGCGCGGCGAGAATGTACTGCAGCGCGCCGTCGTGGAGACTCTCGGCGAGGTTGCCGCGCTCGCGTTCCTCGATCGTCATCGTCTCGTCGAGCAGTTGCGCCCGCTCGGCGGCGAGTGAGCCGATGGTGATGACCCGGGAGCGGTTGAGCTGCGCCAGCAGGACCGCGCCGACCGCGAGCGCCGCGATGACCAGGACCCGCAGCACCACGACCGACCACGGCTCGCCGTTGGCCTCCCGGGACAACGCGGTCGAGACCGCATAGACGACGACCGTCGCGGCGACGACCAGCGCGCACAGCCGCGGTTGCAGCGACACCGCCGCGATCATCGGCACCAGGGCGAACCCGGCGATCAGCGCGTTGATCGTCCAGCTGACGTCGTTCGACATGCTCGCGATGACCGCCAGGATCGTCATCAGCAGCAGGTCGACGGGCAGCCCGACCCACGACCATCGCACCGCGAATCGCGCGTGGCGCATCACCGCCCAGCAACCCGCGATACACCATGCGGCGTACAGGATTCCGGTGACGACGCTGACGGCCATCGCCGAATCGGGCGGGTCGAGGCAGACGGTGAGCAGGACGAAGGCGGCGAGGAAGACCCGCAGCAGGGCCTGGATGCGAACGCCGCGCACCGCGTGTTCGACGAGGATCCGATGGATGCGCGGCTCGTCGGCAAACCTCCCGAAGCCGAGATAGACGGTCAGACCGGCGATCTCGAGATCGGAGTTGCGGGCCACGCGGTCACTCGAGGAGCCCACGACGCATCGCCTCCGCCACCGCCGCGGCCCGGTCGGAGACGCTGAGCTTCTCGTAGAGCCGCTGGGTGTGGGGTCTTCACGGTCGCCGCGCCGATGTAGAGCTCGGCCGCGATCTGCGGGATCGACCGTCCGCGAGCGAAACCCGTCAGCACCTGCCGCTCGCGTTCGCTCAGGAAGGGGGCGTCGGGCTGCGTGCGGGTGCGGATCTCGCCGGCCAGCGCCGAGGCGAGCGCGGCCGGGACGACCGTCTCGCCCTTGGCCACCCGGGTCACCGCGCCGACGATCTCGTCGCGGTCGGAGTCCTTCGGCAGGTAGCCGGCCGCGCCTTCCTGCAGCGCGCGGAACACGATCGGGCCGTCGGTGATCGCTGACAGCAGCAACACGCGGGTCGGCAACTCGTCACGGGTGACCGCGTGCGCCAGTTCGACGCCGGTCATGCCGGGCATCTGATGGTCGACGACCGCGACGTCGGGGTTCTCCCGGCGGATCAGCTCCAGCCCCGACGCGCCGTCGGAGGCCTCGCCGACCACCCGGATGCGTCCGCTCTGCGTGAGGCCGCGTGACACCCCATCCCGGAAGAACGGGTGGTCGTCGACGACGACCACGGTCACCAGTGAATCCATCGTCTGAGGATACGGCGGCTCGCGTTGCCGGGCAGAGGGTTTTCGGCGCGGACGCCTCAGCCGCCGGCACGCTCCGGCGCCGTCACCGTGATGAAGCGGGCTGCGGTCTCGACCGCGTGCCGCGCCTCCGAGGACAACCGCGGCATCAGCTGGAAGACGTGCCCCTGGTCCGGCCACGCCTGCAGGACCGAAAGCCCTCCGGCCGAGGTGATCTCGCCGTGCAGGGCCCGGGCGTCGGCACCCATGACCTCCAGGGCGCCGTACTGGATGAGCGTCTTGGGCAGTGTCATGTCGGGACGGAGACGGACCCGCATGCGCGGGTGGTCGGCCTCGGCCGTGCGGGTGTAGAGCCTCAGGATCTTGCGTGCCGACACCGCGTTGATGATCGGATCGCGCACCCCGCCGAGCTGGTTCTGCACGGCCAGCTCGAAGGTCGGGTCGTACAGCGGGGAGAACAGGAGCATCGAACCGGGCTGCGGCGTGCCCGTGCAGTGGTTGACGTACAGCAGGTCGAGGGCGAGGTGCCCGCCCGCGGAGTCCCCGGCGATCACGATGTCCTCGGCGCGATATCCCTGTTCGAGCAGCCAGCGGTAACCGCGGATGGTGTCGTTTCCCGCGCAGGGCCACGGATACTCCGGCGCGAGACGGTAATCGAGGCTGAACGCGGGGACCTCGGCGAGATTGCCGATCCGCGCGACGAGTCCGCGGTGTGTTCGCGGGGAGCACACCACGTATCCGCTGCCGTGGAGATAGTAGACGATCCGCTCGCCGGGTCGGGGTTGCGGGGCGCGCCGGCCGACCACCCACTCGCCCCGCACCTGGCCGCCGCGGAACGACTCCCGGACGGGCTGCACGCGCGTGTCCCGGGGCGGGGGACCGAGCCGCTCGATGGTCCGGTTGAGGCCGGGCCGGGCCCGCTGGATCATCTGCGCGGTGATGCGTGGATGGCTGCGGCCCGCCGCGGCCATCAGCGGCCACGTCGCGCGGGTGAGGTAGGCGTTGACCGCCCGGGATCGGCGGGAACCGCGCGGGTCGACCCCGAGCGGTCCGAACGGCAGGTCGGCTCCGGATCGCGGGTCGGGGACACCGGCGGGCGCACCGCCGGCCATCGAGGTGACGCTCATCACTCCGACGGTAGCCGCGGGTGATGTCCGATGTGTCTGATCACCCGGGACGACACCGGACTGCGACCGGACCGGTACCCGAGAACCTCGCCCTCGCGACCCCGACACCGCGGTCGCGGGTTCGGTCGCGGCCGCCGCGGGAGATCGCCGAAGGGCGCGGACTCCTACCTTGCCGCGGACATATGCAGGGCGTCCGCACACGCCGGATCGGCCCTTGACGTGCAGAATCGTGGCGATTGTGCTAGCCGGATTTCGAGAGTGGACCCCCCACGTGGAAAAATGGCCCACAATGCTCATGCGGTTGCCCGCAGGCGCTCTGTCCAGCGCTGCGCGCACGCCGCCGACGAGCATGTGTTCGGGCCCCGACGATGCGGCCCGAAGGGACTGTCAGCAACGGCGCTGACGGGGACACCGCCTTTGTGGTCGTTCCGCCCAGGTCAGCCCCTCAGGGGGTGGAAGACGACGACCGTCAGCGGACATCGAGGTCCGCGACGTGCACGGCCGAGTGGCCCCCAGACATCTACGACGGGTAGTGCGTGCACCCTCCGCACGCATAAGTGAGGCGAATATGAAGCAGGCTCCGGGACCGGTTGGTCTCTACGACCCGCGTTACGAGCACGACTCGTGTGGCGTGGCGTTCGTGGTCGACATGTACGGACGACGCAGTCGCGACATCGTCGACAAGGCGATCATGGCCCTGGTCAACCTCGAGCACCGCGGTGCCGCCGGCGCCGAGCCGAACACCGGCGACGGCGCGGGCATCATGATCCAGGTCCCCGACCGTTTCTTCCGCGAGACGGTCGACTTCGATCTGCCCCCGGAAGGCAGCTACGCAACCGGTATCGCCTTCCTGCCGCAGGGTTCTGAAGACGCGCGTCTGGCCTGCGAGGGCGTCGAGAAGGTCATCGAGTCCGAGGGCCTGACCCTCCTCGGCTGGCGCGAGGTCCCCACCAACGAGACCTCGCTCGGTGCTCTCGCCCGCGACGCGATGCCGACCTTCCGCCAGGTCTTCATCGGCGGCGCCGAGGGCACGGAGCTCGAGCGCCGCGCCTACGTCGTGCGCAAGCGCGTCCAGTACGAACTCGGCAACAAGGGTGCCGGCGCCGACGGCCCGGGCCGCGAGACCGTGTACTTCCCGTCGCTGTCGGGTCGCACCTTCGTCTACAAGGGCATGCTGACCACCCCGCAGCTGCGGGAGTTCTACGTGGACCTGCAGGATTCGCGCGTCGAGAGCGCGCTCGGCCTGGTCCACTCGCGCTTCTCCACCAACACCTTCCCCTCGTGGCCGCTGGCGCACCCGTTCCGCCGCGTCGCGCACAACGGTGAGATCAACACCGTCACCGGCAACGAGAACTGGATGCGCGCCCGCGAGTCGCTCATCGACACCGGCGTCTTCGGTCCCGATGCCGCGTCGAAGATCTTCCCGGTGTGCACCCCCGGCGCCTCGGACACCGCGCGCTTCGACGAGGTGCTCGAGCTGCTCCACCTCGGTGGCCGCAGCCTGCCGCACGCCGTGCTGATGATGATCCCGGAGGCCTGGGAGCGTCATGAGTCGATGAAGCCCGAGCACAAGGCGTTCTACGAGTACCACTCGGCGCTCATGGAGCCGTGGGACGGACCGGCGTCGGTCTGCTTCACCGACGGCACCGTCGTCGGCGCCGTGCTCGACCGCAACGGCCTGCGCCCGTCGCGCATCTGGGTCACCGAGGACGGACTCGTCGTCATGGCCTCGGAGGTCGGCGTCCTCGACATCGACCACTCCCAGGTCGTGCAGAAGATGCGCCTGCAGCCGGGCCGCATGTTCCTGGTCGACACCGCCGCCGGCCGCATCGTCGACGACGAGGAGATCAAGGACGAGCTCGCTGCCGAGCACCCGTACGCGGAGTGGCTCGAGCAGGGCATGGTCGCCGTCGACGACATCGAGGCCCCGCCGCACATCCACATGCCGCATGACCGGGTCACCCTGCGTCAGCAGGTCTTCGGCTACACCACCGAGGAACTGAACCTCCTCATCGCGCCGATGGCCAAGACCGGCGCCGAGGCGCTCGGCTCGATGGGCACCGACACCCCGATCGCGGTGCTGTCGAAGCGCCCGCGCATGCTGTTCGACTACTTCCAGCAGCTCTTCGCGCAGGTCACCAACCCGCCGCTGGACGCCATCCGCGAGGAGGTCGTCACCAGCGTCGGCTCGACCATCGGCGCCGAGGCCGACCTGCTGCACCCCGGCCCCGAGTCGTGCCGCCAGATCTCGCTGCCGCAGCCGGTGATCGACAACGACACCCTGGCCAAGCTGGTCGAGATCAACGACAACGACAAGCTGCCGGCCTTCCGCAGCATCCACATCCACGGCCTCTACCCGGTGGCCGAGGGCGGGGAGGGCCTGCGCAAGGCCCTCGACGAGATCCGGGCCAAGGCGAGCGCCGCCATCGACGAGGGCGTGAACCTGATCATCCTGTCCGACCGCGAGTCGGACGAGACCTACGCGCCGATCCCGTCGCTGCTGCTGACCGCCGCGGTGCACCACCACCTGGTGCGCGAGCGCAAGCGCACCCGCGCCGGCCTGATCATCGAGTCCGGTGACTGCCGCGAGGTCCACCACGTCGCGACCCTGGTCGGCTTCGGCGCGGCCGCGGTCAACCCGTACATGGCCTTCGAGACCATCGAGGACATGATCGAGCGCGGCGTGCTCGGCGACATCGACTTCGCGACCGCGAAGAAGAACTACATCAAGGCCGCCTCCAAGGGCGTGCTCAAGGTGATGAGCAAGATGGGCATCTCGACCATCGCCTCCTACACCGGCGCGCAGCTCTTCCAGGTGATCGGCCTGTCGCAGGAGCTCGTCGACGAGTTCTTCACCGGCCTCAACAGCCAGCTCGACGGCATCGGCCTCGACGACATCGCCGCCGACGTCGCCAAGCGCCATGCCCTGGCCTTCAACGACCGCCCGTCGGAGCGCGCGCACCGCGAGCTCGAGGTCGGCGGCGAGTACCAGTGGCGCCGCGAGGGCGAGTACCACCTGTTCAACCCGGACACGGTCTTCAAGCTGCAGCACTCCACGCGCACCGGGCAGTACAAGGTGTTCAAGGAGTACACCAAGATGGTCGACGACCAGTCGCGCCGTCTGGGCACGCTGCGCGGCCTGTTCGACTTCAACTTCGGCGATCGCGACCCGATCCCGATCGAGAAGGTCGAGCCGGCCAGCGAGATCGTCAAGCGCTTCTCGACCGGCGCGATGAGCTTCGGTTCCATCTCGGCCGAGGCTCACGAGACGCTCGCCATCGCCATGAACCGCCTCGGCGGCCGCTCGAACTCCGGTGAGGGCGGCGAGGATCCGCGTCGTTTCCATCACGACGAGAACGGCGACTGGCGTCGCAGCGCGATCAAGCAGGTCGCGTCGGGACGCTTCGGCGTCACCTCGCACTACCTGAGCAACTGCACCGACATCCAGATCAAGATGGCGCAGGGCGCCAAGCCCGGTGAGGGTGGCCAGCTGCCGCCGCACAAGGTGTACCCGTGGGTCGCCGAGGTGCGCGGCTCGACGCCGGGCGTCGGCCTCATCTCGCCGCCGCCGCACCACGACATCTACTCGATCGAGGATCTCGCGCAGCTGATCCACGACCTGAAGAACGCGAACCCGAAGGCGCGCATCCACGTCAAGCTCGTCTCCGAGGTCGGCGTGGGCACCGTCGCCGCGGGTGTGTCGAAGGCACACGCCGACGTGGTGCTCATCTCGGGCCACGACGGCGGCACCGGCGCGTCACCGCTGACGTCGCTCAAGCACGCCGGCGCGCCGTGGGAGATCGGCCTGGCCGAGACCCAGCAGACCCTGCTGCTCAACGGCCTGCGCGATCGCATCGTGGTCCAGGTCGACGGCCAGATGAAGACCGGCCGCGACGTCGTCATCGCCGCCCTGCTCGGCGGCGAGGAGTTCGGTTTCGCGACCGCGCCGCTGGTGGTCTCGGGCTGCATCATGATGCGTGTCTGCCACCTCGACACCTGCCCGGTCGGCATCGCGACCCAGAACCCGCTGCTGCGCGAGCGCTTCTCGGGCAAGCCGGAGTTCGTCGAGAACTTCTTCATGTTCATCGCCGAAGAGGTTCGGGAACTGCTGGCGCGCCTCGGTTTCCGCACGCTGCAGGAAGCCGTCGGCCACGTCGAGGCCCTCGACACCTCCAAGGCGATCGCGCACTGGAAGAACGAGAAGGCCGGCAAGCTCGACCTGTCGACGATCCTGACCATGCCGGAATCGCCGTTCATGAACCAGGACCTGTACTGCTCGGGCGTCCAGGACCACTCGCTGGACAAGGCGCTCGACCAGCAGCTCATCGCCCAGGCGCGCGAGGCGATCGACCACGGGACCCGCGTGTCCTTCACGTCGAAGATCACCAACGTCAACCGCACGGTCGGCACGATGCTGGGCCACGAGGTCACCAAGACCTATGGCGCCCAGGGACTCCCGGACGGGACGATCATCATCGACTTCAACGGTTCGGCGGGCAACAGCTTCGGTGCCTTCGTCCCGAAGGGCATCACGCTGCGCCTCGAGGGCGACGCCAACGACTTCGTCGGCAAGGGCCTGTCGGGCGGCCGCATCGTCGTCCGTCCGGCGCGCAACGCCCCGGAGGGCTTCGTCGCGGAGAACAACATCATCGCCGGCAATGTCATCGGCTTCGGTGCCACCGCGGGCAAGATCTTCCTGCGCGGCATCGTCGGCGAGCGCTTCTGCGTCCGCAACTCGGGCGTGACGGCGGTCGTCGAGGGCGTGGGCGACCACGGTTGTGAGTACATGACCGGTGGGCGCGTCGTCGTCCTCGGCGACACCGGGCGCAATTTCGCGGCCGGCATGTCGGGCGGCATCGCCTACGTGTACGACCCGGAGCAGAAGTTCGCGGCCAACCTCAACACCGAGCTGGTCGACCTCGAGCCGCTCGAGGAAGAGGACGTAGAGTTCCTCGCCGCCATCATCGAGGAGCATCGTGCGGAGACCGAATCCCCGGTCGCCGCAGCGCTGCTCGCCGATTGGGACACTGCCCAGACCAAGTTCGCCAAGGTCATGCCGCGGGACTACAAGCGCGTGCTGCTGGCCATCTCCGAAGCGGAGAAGACCGGGCGAGACGTGAACGAAGCGATCATGGAGGCCGCACGTGGCTGACCCCAGAGGATTCCTGAAGCACACCGAGCGTGAGCTGCCCGACCGCCGTCCGGTGGACCTGCGCCTGATGGACTGGAAAGAGGTCTACACCGACTTCGACCGGTCCCACCTCCAGACGCAGGCCAGCCGCTGCATGGACTGCGGTATCCCGTTCTGCCACAACGGCTGCCCACTGGGGAACCTGATCCCCGAGTGGAACGACCTGGTCTACAAGGACCGGTGGCGCGACGGCATCGAGCGTCTGCACGCGACCAACAACTTCCCGGAGTTCACCGGTCGCCTGTGCCCGGCTCCGTGTGAGGCGTCGTGCGTGCTCGGCATCAACCAGCCGGCGGTGACCATCAAGCAGGTCGAGGTCGAGCTCATCGACAACGCCTTCGACAACGGCTGGGTCACCCCGGTCATGCCGTCGAAGAAGACCGGCAAGAAGGTCGCGGTCGTCGGCTCGGGCCCGGCCGGCCTGGCCGCCGCCCAGCAGCTCACCCGCGCCGGTCACGACGTGACCGTGTTCGAGCGCGCCGACCGCATCGGCGGCCTGCTGCGCTACGGCATCCCCGAGTTCAAGATGGAGAAGCGCCACATCGACCGCCGTCTGGCGCAGATGGAGGCCGAGGGCACCGTCTTCAAGACCGGGGTCAACGTGGGCGTCGACATCACCGCCGAGCAGCTGCGCGCCGACTTCGACGCGGTCGTCCTGGCCAACGGTTCGACCATCGGTCGCGACCTGCCGATCCCGGGCCGCGAGCTCGACGGCATCCACCAGGCGATGGAGTTCCTGCCCCAGGCCAACCGGGTCCAGCTCGGCGACACCGTCGAGAACCAGATCACGGCCAAGGGCAAGAAGGTCGTCATCATCGGCGGCGGCGACACCGGCGCCGACTGCCTGGGCACCTCGCTGCGCCAGGGCGCGGAGAGCGTGCACCAGTTCGAGATCATGCCCAAGCCGCCGATCGAGCGGGCCGAGTCGACCCCGTGGCCGACCTACCCGCTGATGTTCCGCGTCTCCTCGGCCCACGAGGAGGGCGGCGAGCGCGTCTACTCGGTGAACACCGAGAAGTTCATCGGCGACGAGAACGGCAAGGTCAAGGCGCTCAAGGCGCACGAGGTCGTCATGCGCGACGGTCGCTTCGAGAAGGTCGAGGGCACCGACTTCGAGCTCGAGTGCGACCTGGTGCTCCTCGCCATGGGCTTCGTCGGCCCGGAGCGCGGGGACCTGCTCGACAAGCTCGGCGTCGCCTACGACGCCCGCGGCAACGTCAAGCGCGACGACAACTTCGCCGCCGTCGGACTGCCGGGTGTGTTCGTCGCCGGCGACGCCGGTCGTGGCCAGTCGCTGATCGTGTGGGCGATCGCCGAGGGCCGCTCGGCGGCCGCGGCGGCCGACGAGTACCTGACCGGTACCTCGTTCCTGCCGGCGCCCATCGAGCCGACCACGGTCGCCCAGCGCTGATCTGACACATCGAGATCGCGGACTCCCGCCGCACCCGTGCAGGGTCGGCGGGAGTACGTGGTTTTCGGGGTGCGAGAGGTGCATCGGCGGGCGGGTCAATCGCCTCACGCGGCTGCCGGTGCGCCCATAGACTCGCCCATGTCGCACCGGAGCATCGGTGCCCGCGGATCTCGACCATCCGCACGAAGTCCCACCCACCCGAAGTCCAGAAGGGAGACCTGATGCGTCGAATCCTCGCCATCGTGTGCGCGCTGGCGTGCGCGGTCCTGGGAGGGTTCGGACTGACGACCCCGCGCGCCGCCGCCGCGCCGGAGGGCTGTCCGAAGCTGTACGTCCTCGCCGTGCCCGGAACGTGGGCCAACGGCGTGAGTCCCGGGTTCCTTGCCGACGTCACCGCCGGACTCGGCCCGGAGACCAAGGTCCAGTACGTCGGCTACGACGCGACCGCCTTCCCGTGGGAGAAGGCGATCTACGGGAAGTCGAAGGCACAGGCGGTCGCCAACACGCGCGGGCTCGCCCTGCAGATGCTGCGGAGGTGCCCGGGCACCAAGATCGCCCTGACCGGATACAGCCAGGGCGCCGACGCGGCCGGCGACCTCGCGTCGGAGATCGGCACCGGACTGGGGCCCATCCGTCCCGGCCAGGTGGCGGGCGTCGTGCTGTTCGCCGACCCGCGCCGCTCCCACCGCGACAACCTGGTCGGCCCGCGCCTGGCGGGGCAGGGCAGCGGCGGCCCGCGCCTGAACGGCATGGGTTGGCTCCGGCCGCGGTCGTTCACCATCTGCGAGCCGAACGACGTCTACTGCAACGTGCCGCGCGACCACTTCATCACCCGGATCGCCGGCTACCTGGCCGAGACCAGCGACCCGACGCCGAGCCAGATCCTCCAGTACCAGCACGAGGCGGCGGCCATCCTCCGGGAGCTGCTCACCCTCGGCGGCCCGGGCAAGATCGTCCAGGAGCTCGGCGACAAGCGCGCGCGTGAGCAGATCATCTCGTTCAGCCGGTTCCTGCAGTCCGGCTCGCACTCGAGCTACCGCGCGTTCCAGGTGAAGCCCGGCGTGACCGCCGTCCAGTGGGCGAACCGGTATCTCGCCGGCCTGGCCTGAGCCGACGGCCGGGGACGTCCCGAACCCGCCGCCACAACTCGCCGCGCTGCGGTGAACGACCCCGGAAACCGACGACTCCCGCACACCGATCGGGTGTGCGGGAGTCGTCGTCTGTGGCCTCGGGGGCTACTTCTTGCCGCCCAGGATCGATCCGAGGATGCCGCCGAGGAGATCGCCGCCACCCTGCTTGGCGCCGCTTCCGGCCGCGCCGCCGAGCATCCCGCCGAGGAGGTCGCCGAGCCCGCCGGCGGCACCGCCGCCCTTGCCGCCGCCGAGCACGGTGCCGAGCAGATCGCCCAGGCCGCCGCTGCCGGCCTGCGTCGGGGCGCCGCCGCCGGCTCCGCCGAGAACCTTCTTGGTGAGGTAGCTCAGCACGATCGGCGCGAGGATCGGCAGCAGCTTCTGGACCACGCCCGGGTCGACCGCGGCGGCGGGGACCTGGTTGCTGACGGCGCCCGCGACCTCCGGGGTCTTGTCGCCGAAGATGTGCGCGACGATCTTCGAGCCGTCGGCCGTGTCGACCTGGTCGACGTCGATCTCACCGGTGGCGAGATCGTTGTCGTGCTGGGCGAGGGCGCCGACGAGTTTCTGGGCCGCCTCCTCGTCGGTGGTCTGCGTCTGCAGGCCGGCGAGCAGAGCGGGCACCGCCTGCCGAGCGGCTGCGCGTGCGGAGTCCTCGTCGACGCCGAGCTGCGTGGCCAGGGAGCCGTAGGGGAGGCGCGACAAGAGGTCGTCGATGTCGGATAAGGCGCTGCCTTTCGGTCAAGAACAGTGAAGGTCCACGTGAACCTACTGGATCGGGGGGTCACCCACCAGACCCCGCGCCGCGACCGTGTGAACCGGGGCCGGGGCGGATGTGGTCCGACCGGATGGCATACGACCGACCGCCGGCGGAATACCATAGTTCCTGGTAGAGAACGCGTCGCTACCGGGGATGTAACGCCTCGCGTGCCATGATCGATCTAGCCGGTGCGTAACGGCGATCACAGCCCGAACCAGCCGCGGGCGTGAACTCACATGTCGGCGCGGGCTTCGGATGATCGTGGCCGAGACCACGTCTTCTCCGGGGCCGGCCGCCGAGAAATGCCGCTACAGTAGAGCAAAGTCAGAGTCCGTTGAACTGAATGTGGATCGCACCAGGAAGTGATTGGTCATGAAGTTGGCTGACACCCTTCACACATCCCGCAGGGGATCGCTGCTGAATTCGCTCATCGGGGGGCGACTCGGCGGACGCCGCACACACGCACCCAACTTCCCCGCGGAGGCCGAGCGCCTGATCACCCCGGCGGAACTGAGACGCTACGGCGTCCGCTCCTGATCGATCCGAGACGCCGACGAGGGCGGTGACCCGCACGACGGGTCGCCGCCCTCTCTGCTTTCGATCACCGTCGCGAGGAGGATCTCATTCCGCTGCGACCCGGGCGCTCATCCCGCCGATCTCGACCACGTCGCCGATTGCCAGTTGCCGGCCCCGTCGGGTCTCGACCTCGCCGTTGACCGTCACCAGGCCATCGGCGATGACCTCCTTGGCCTCGGCGCCCGACTCGATGAGATTGGCCAGCTTCAGGAACTGACCCAGGCGGATGGACTCGTCGCGGATCGTCACGTCGTACACGGTGCCGATCATGCCCCGTGAGGGCGGAGAGGGCCACATCGGTGCGGCCAGAAGAGATTCTGTGACGCTGCACAGCCGGATCAGCGTGGACTGCGAGAGTGCGGACTGTTCTGCGACTACCTTCGACGCATGGCCACCGACTCCCCACTCGCGCCGGTCGACCCCGCGAATCCCGATGCCGCCGTTCCCGGGAACGCCCCGGCGCGGCGAGAACCCACCGCCGCCGACCGGCGATCCCTCGCACTGCTGAACCAGATCAGGCGACCCGCCGGATTCGGCCGCAACGCCCCCAAGGTGGCGGGCACGGTCGTCGGCGTCCTGGCCGCGATCTCGTTGCTGTCGAGCCTCATCCCGGCCTTCCGGCGGCTGATCCACGACCCCCGCCGGTACGTCGACGACTACATCATCACCCTGCCGGACACGAGCTTCGCGTGGGCGTTCGTCCTGGCCCTCATCGCCATCGCGCTGTCGGCGCGCAAGCGCATCGCCTGGTGGATCAGCGTCATCTACCTCGTGCTGTTCATCGCCGGCAACCTCGTCTTCCTGATACCGGCGCTCGAGGACGATCTCGAGGTCACGTCCTGGGACCGCACCAACCTGTGGATCGGCGTGGTGATCGACCTCGCGGCGCTGATCTTCCTGATCGCGACGTACAAGCAGTTCTACACCCGGGTTCGCCGCGGGGCGGTGCCCGCCGCGATCGCCACCCTGATCGTCGGCCTCGGCATCGCGACGCTGCTCGGCTGGGCGCTCGTCTGGGCCTTCCCCCACAACCTGACCCACGGCGAGCGGCTCGCCTACGCCTTCAACCGGGTCGTCGCCTTCGGCGCCATCGACGCCGACGCCTCCTTCGACGGCCGGCACGCGCCGGTCTTCGTCAACGGCCTGCTCGGCCTGTTCGGCGCCCTGGCCCTCATCGCCGCGGCCGCGGTCCTCTTCCGGTCGCAGCGCCTGCGCTGGCTCATCACCGCCGAGGACGAGTCGCTCATCCGCGCCCTCATCAAGCGGTTCAACGACGACGACTCGCTGGCCTACTTCTCCACCCGTCGCGACAAGGCGGTCGTGTTCTCCCCGGACGGCCGCGCCGCGATCACCTACCGCGTGGAGGTCGGCGTCGGCATGGCCGGCGGCGACCCGATCGGCGATCCGGAGTCGTGGCCCGACGCCATCGCCGAATTCGTCGCCCTCTGCGAGAAGTACGGCTGGCACCCGGCGGCCATCGGCGCGAGCGCGCACGGCGCGGAGGCCTACCACGCAGCCGGTTTCGTCACCCTGAACATCGGCGACGAGGCGATCATCCACACCCGCGAGTACAGCCTCAGCGGTCCGGCGATGAAGGCGGTCCGGCAGGCCGTGACGCGTACCCGGCGGGCCGGGGTCACGGTCCGCATCCGCCGGCACGCCGACATCGACGACGCCGAGATGCAGAAGGTCATCGCCCGCGCCGACGAGTGGCGCGACACCGACGAGGAGCGCGGTTTCGCGATGGCGCTGTCGCGGCTCGGCGACCGTGCCGACGACGAGTGCCTGCTCGTCGAGGCCGTCATCGACGAGGGCACGCCGAGCGAGCGGGTCGTCGGCATGCTGTCCTTCGTGCCGTGGGGCCGGCGGGGCGCGTCGCTGGACCTGATGCGCCGCGACCGTTCGGGCCCCAACGGCGTCGTCGAGACGATGGTCTCCGAGCTGTGCCGCAACTCCGAGCAGTTCGGCATCACCGAGGTCTCCCTCAACTTCGCGGCGTTCCGCGCGTTCTTCGAGCAGGGACCGCAGATCGGCGCGGGCCCGATCATGCGCTTCGGGTACTCGGTGCTGATGTTCGGCTCGAAGTTCTTCCAGATGGAGTCGCTGTACAAGTCCAACGCCAAGTACCTGCCGGACTGGCAGCCGCGCTACCTGTGCTTCGAGGACAGCCGCATCCTGCCGCGGGTGGGCCTGGCCGCGATCGTCACCGAAGGTCTCGTCACCCTCCCGAAGTTCGGCCGCGACAAGCACTACGAGGGCGGGCGCTCGTCGATCCCGCCGGGTGTCGACGCGCCGGCGCTCATCGCCCGGCTCGAGGAGGAGGCCGAGACCCGCGACGTCGCCGTCGTCCACCGGCCCGAGCAGGTGCGGGTCCGTCTGGAGAAGATGGACCGGCTCGTCGAGCAGGGGTTCGATCCGTACCCGCCGGCCGACGCCCCGACGCACACGATCGCGCAGGCCCGCTCCGAACCGGAGGGCACGGTGGTCACCATCGCCGGCCGCGTCACACGCCTGCGCGACTTCGGCAAGGTCGTCTTCGCCGACGTCCACGACTGGTCGGGCGAGGTGCAGGTGCTCGTCGAGGAGTCCCGCCTGATCCCGGGCACCCCCGATTTCGGCGGCGACGTCGATCTCGGCGACCTGATCCAGGCCCGCGGCGTGGTCGGCACGAGCCGGTCCGGCGAGTTGTCGATCCTCATCGACGCGTGGCGGTTCAACGGCAAGTGCCTGCGGCCGCTGCCCGACAAGTGGGCGGGCCTGACCGACCCGGAGGCGCGCGTCCGCCAGCGCTACGTCGACCTCGCGATCAACGAGCGCAGCCGCCAACTGCTCGCCACGCGCAGCATCGTGGTGAAGTCGCTGCGGGACTTCCTGTCCGCCCGCGGCTTCCTCGAGGTGGAGACGCCGATCCTGCAGCAGATCCACGGCGGCGCGAACGCCACCCCGTTCCAGACGCACATCAACGCCTACAACCTCGACCTGTACCTGCGCATCGCCCCCGAGCTGTACCTGAAGCGGCTGTGCGTCGGCGGCGTGGAGAAGGTGTTCGAGATCGGCCGCAACTTCCGCAACGAGGGCGTGGACTTCAGCCACAACCCGGAGTTCACGAGCCTGGAAGCCTATGAGGCGCACAGCGATTACCTGAAGATGCTCGATCTCACCCGCGAGATGATCCAGCACGCGGCGACCGCGGCCTACGGCGAGCCGGTCATCGTGAGGACCGACGCCGACGGCAACGAGGAACGCATCGACATCTCCGGCGAGTGGCCGGTGAAGACCGTGCACGAGGTCGTGTCGGAGGGGGCTGGGGAGGAGATCACCCCGGACACCCCGGTCGAGCAACTGCGCGCGGTGTGCGACCGCCTCGACATCAACTACCGCCCCGACTGGGACGCCGGCCAGATCGTGCTCGAACTGTACGAGCACCTCGGCGAGGACCGGACGACGTTCCCGACGTTCTACACCGACTTCCCGACGTCGGTGTCGCCGCTCACGCGTGCGCACCGGTCCAAGCCGGGTGTCGCCGAGCGTTGGGACCTCGTCGCGTGGGGCGTCGAGCTCGGCACCGCGTACACGGAGCTGACCGACCCGGTGGAGCAGCGCAAGCGCCTCACCGAGCAGTCGATCCTGGCCGCGGACGGCGACCCGGAGGCGATGGAGCTCGACGAGGACTTCCTGCAGGCCCTCGAGTACGCCATGCCGCCGACCGGCGGTCTCGGTGTCGGCGTCGACCGCGTGGTCATGCTGATCACCGGCCAGTCGATCCGCGAATCCCTGGCGTTCCCGCTGGCCAAGCCGCAGGACGCCTGACCTCGGGCACACTGGCCGGGTGACCCCGATTCCGCACACGGAGGACGCCCCCGGTGAATTCGTCACCGTGGGCGACCACCGGCTGCACGTCCTCGACGAGGGGGCGGGCCCGCCGCTGCTGCTGATGGCGGCGCTGGGCAGCAACTGGTTCGACCTCGACCCGCTGGTCTCCCGGCTGGTCTCGTCGTGGCGCGTGATCCGCTACGACCGGCCCGGGTACGGGCTGTCGAGCCCGGTCGGGCGGCAACACCTCCCGACGCTGCTCGGCGAGGTGGACCGGATGGTCGAGGTCCTCGACGCGCGCGGGGTGACCGAACCCGTTGTGGTGGTCGGTCATTCGCTGGCCTCGCTGTATGTGGAGGCGTTCGCGCGCCGCCATCCCGAGCGGACCGCGGGGGTGGTGGTGCTCGACGGCTCCTACGTGCTGGTCCCGTGGCGGCTGGTGCCGCTGTCGTTCCGGGTCGGCAACGCGCACCGGCTGGTGGGGACCGCCCGGGCGGTGACGAGCCGCGTGGGGCTTCGCCGGTGGCCGAGCCTGGGCGTGTGGACGCGGGTCGTGCCCGCGCCCCCGGAGGGTCGCGGGGAGAGTCAACGGCATTGGGGCGCACGGCTGTTCGGTCAGCCTGAGTTCCTGCTGGCGATGCTGGTGGAGAATGCGGCCTTCGGGGCGATGAACAAGACCCTGCGGCAGTTGCGGCGCAGCAGTCCGATGCCGCGCGTGCCCGTCACCGTCGTGGTCGCGTCGTCGACGCTGCCCGGCTGGCGGCTGTTCTGGGAGTGGAAGCAGCAGCGCTACGCCGATGTTCTCGGCGCCGACCGGATCACGGTGCTGCCCAGGGCGAAGCACTTCCTGGTCTCCGAGCGGCCCGACGAGGTGGCGGAGATCATCGACGACGTCCGGTGAGCACGGGGCGGTTCTGCGCG
>Ga0164243_10006219_pt1 | contig 18116 bp, 8 predicted proteins | sample OricompcompostOP_FD_108781 | JGI IMG/M metagenome (GOLD analysis project Ga0164243, IMG submission 108781) | Organic Plus compost microbial communities from Emeryville, California, USA - Original compost - Organic plus compost (OP) | ecosystem: Engineered > Solid waste > Mixed feedstock >... | reverse complement strand
CGGCTCCCAAAGGTTCAGTATTGCATGCACGCATCCTGTGGACCTTTGCTGCCGCCTGGTTGCAGCAGCCGCGTGATGAATACAAGGCAATCGCTCAACGTGCTTACGATTATATACAAACGAAACTTACCGACAGCGCATATGGAGGCGTATTCTGGACGGTAGATCACCTGGGAGAGCCGCTGGATACCAAAAAGCAGATCTATGCGCTGGCATTCACGCTCTATGCCTATACAGCCTGGCACCGGTGCAGCGGGTTGGAAGCTGTAAAACAGCAGGCCATTAATTTGTACCGGCTCATCGAACAATATAGTTATGATGCGGCAAGGGGAGGATACTTTGAAGCATTCAGCCGCGAATGGCAATCCATTGCCGACCTGCGGCTGAGCGCCAAAGATGCCAATGAGAAGAAGACGATGAACACGCACCTGCATGTGCTGGAAGCCTATACGGCGCTCTATGGCATCTGGCCCGATCCGGGGCTGGCTGCACAACTGCGCGGGCTGCTGATAAATTTTCATGAACACATCATCAACCGCCAGACCGGGCATCTGCATTTGTTTTTTGATGAAGACTGGAACCTGCGCTCACATACCATTTCCTATGGGCACGATATTGAAGCTGCATGGCTTTTGTGCGAAGCGGCCACTGCATTGAAAGACCCTGCGTTGATTAGGCTTATGAACACCAATGCCCTGTTGCTTGCCAACGGCGTTACGGAAGGGCTTGATGCGGCCGGCGGACTCTGGTATGAATACGAACCGGCGCAGCAGCACCTGATTCGTGAAAAACACTGGTGGCCGCAGGCTGAGGCGCTGGTTGGTTTTTTTCATGCCTGGCAAATCAGCGGCGATCACCAATACCTGCAATACGTGTCCACTACCTGGCAATTCATAAAAGACCATATCCGCGACCGGCAACAGGGTGAATGGTTCTGGGGTGTGAACGAACAGGGTGAACCAATGCCCGGCCAGGATAAAGCCGGACTGTGGAAATGTCCTTATCATAACGGAAGAGCCTGTCTTGAAATTATTCGCCGCACTGCTGAAGTCCTTTCCGGCCATTAATGATGCGCCATTTTTTTACTGCAACCTCACCAAAAAATCATCCGGATACTATTTTTTTACACAGGAAAATGTATATTGTGTAGAATTAGTGTCAAATTTACACTTAAAAACTGCGCCAATATGAAAAAGAACTTCTTCACCCTGGTATGGTGCCTGGTGGCGTTGCATGGTTTTTCACAGAACAATGCCTATGTTACTGTACAGGGAAATTCCAACCTGACTATCAGCAAACACATTTACGGGCATTTCTCCGAACACCTGGGCCGGTGTATATACGATGGTTTCTGGGTAGACCCTTCGTTGAATGTTCCGAAGAAAGATCGCATACGCCTTGACGTGGTAGAAGCGCTGAAGAAGATCAATATTCCGAATCTTCGCTGGCCCGGCGGATGTTTTGCCGATGAATATCACTGGCGTGATGGCATTGGTCCCAGAGAGCAACGTCCCAAAATGGTGAATACCAACTGGGGAGGTGTTACGGAAGACAATAGTTTTGGTACCCATGAATTTCTGGAGCTGTGCAGTCTGCTGAACTGTGAGCCGTACATCTGCGGCAATGTAGGCAGCGGTACGGTAGAAGAAATGTCGAAGTGGGTGGAATACCTCAACTTCGATGGAGAGAGTCCCATGACGGCGATCAGGAAGCAGAATGGCCGCAATGAACCCTGGCGTGTAACCTACTGGGGTGTTGGCAATGAGAACTGGGGTTGCGGCGGCAACATGACGGCAGAGTTTTATGCAGACCAGTACAAACGCTATGCATCTTATGCCAGGAATTATCCCAATGCCACGCTGAAAAAGATTGCCGGCGGTCCCAGCGACGGTGATTATCACTGGACAGAAGTGCTCATGAAAAATATTCCGGCCCGCATGATGTGGGGACTGTCGCTGCACTGTTATACCATTCCCGGTACCTGGCAAAAGAAAGGCTCCGCCACAAAGTTCACAGAAGAGGAATATATAGCTGCGCTGCGCAGTTGTCTGCGTATTGAGCAATACATCAAAGGTCATACGGCTATCATGGACCGCTACGATCCGCAAAAGCGCGTAGCGCTGGTAGTGGATGAATGGGGCATCTGGACCGATGTAGAACCCGGCACCAATCCCGGCTTCCTGTATCAGCAAAACAGCCTGCGTGATGCGCTCATTGCGGCTACTACGCTCAACATATTCAATAATCACTGCGAGCGCGTAAAAATGGCCAACCTGGCGCAGACAGTGAACGTGCTGCAGGCATTGGTACTTACGAATAAGGAAAAGATGTTACTCACGCCAACGTATCATGTATTCGATATGTACAAAGTGCATCACGACGCCACCTGGCTGCCGTTGCAGGTAAATACGCCGGATTATGTGCTGGGCGATGTGAAGGTGCCTGCGGTGAACGTATCTGCTTCCCGCGACAAGAACGGGGTGGTGCATATTACGCTGGTGAACCTTGACCCCAAAAATAAAATTTCAGTAACGGCGAATTTGTCAAATATCAACTGGCAACGGGTGGAAGGAAAGCAGCTAACTTCCGCAAACTTTACTGACATCAACACGTTTGAAAAGCCCAACAACATTGTGCCCCAGGCATTTTCCGGCGCCCGCAGGCAGGGAACCGACCTGGTGGTGGATTTGCCGGCAAAGTCGGTGGTGCTGCTGACATTGCAATAGGTTGTTATCAGCCAGTTGCTAAACAGCTGATGCGTGCGGTAAATTTTTTTTTGTAGAAGTTAGTACAAATGTCCGCTCTGGCTGTTTCTATTATAGTTATTTTTCTCATTCATGTAGTTTTTGAAGTTCACTGTTTCCAGCCATTGCAAATGCGATGCAATGAACAGGCTGTTGCGGCAGCAACAGCCTGTTTCATTTTCTTGCAAGCAGTTAATGATCTTTTGTTATTAAATCTATTGTTAATCCCTCGTAATTCTCTATAAACCGGATAATATTCGGGTATTGGCTGAACTCATCCGCCCGATGCATGGTGGTGAGCACTACGCTTTGCATACCGGCGTTCAGGGCGGCTTCCACGCCTTTGGGAGCATCTTCAAAAACGATGCATTGTTCCGGTGGCACGCCCATTTGTGCCGCGGCTTTAAGATAGGTTTCGGGATCGGGTTTGCTGTGCACCACGTCATCAGCGCTGACAATGGCCCTGAAGTAATGACGCAGATGGAGATTATCCAGCACAAAATCAATATTGAAAGGAATGGCAGCTGAGCCGATGCCCATAGGGATGCCCAGGCTGTATGCCTGTTGCAGGAATTGTGGCAGGCCGGCAATCAGTTGCAGGTGCGGCCGGAATTCCTGCTGGTACCGTTTTTCTTTTTCAATGGAAATCCTGTCCATTTCTTCCGGTGTAAATCTGTCCTTGCCAAACACGCGGACAAGGAGTTCTGTATTCTTGCCATACATCTGTTCTTTTACTTCTTCCTGTGAAAGGTTGGCGCCCAGTTCGTGGTTGAGCACATGAAACCAGGCTTTGCAGTGGAATTGCATGTCGTCTATCATGGTGCCGTTCAGATCGAAAATAAATGCCTTTGCCATGTACCGTTTTTTATGGTTACAAACTGCAAATGTAGGGAAGAGCGGGGAGGTGAGGGGCGGTGTATGCAGGGGCATGCCGGCTGGCGACTTTGCACTTATGAGCCAGAATGGTGCACTTATTTGCAAAAGTGAACGGTTATTAAATGGGACCATTAACTACGCGCACATTTTCATGAATTGGCCGGGTGGACTGGCACTATTCCCATCCTACTGCCTCACCCGCATCGGAAAATTCACCTTCATCCTGCAACCACATCCCGGCGAGGAATCAAAGCGCACCTGCCCATTGAAGAGCGTTGCGCGGTTGTTGATGTTGGTAATACCAATGCCTCTTCGTTTGTCGTTCAGGCGAAAACCGCGGCCGTTGTCATTGATGTTCAGTTCGAGCTGGTCCTGCTGCTGCCGGAGGGATAGAAAAACTTCGGAAGCATTGGCATGCTTGATGATGTTGGTGAGTTGCTCCTGTATGATGCGGAAAATGGTGAGTTTCAGTTTATCGTCCATCCGGTGTTCATCCGGTATAAAGAAATCCAGCCGGAAGGCAAAGCGTTCGGTGGCCTGGATGGTTTCAATGAGATCTTCAATACACAATTTCAGGCCTACTTCGCGGTGAAAGTCCTGAATCATGGATTTTGATAAGTTCCTGATCTCTTCTATCGCCACATTGATGCTGGTCATGCCGCGCCGGAGCATTTCTGCAGTTGTCGGCGTTTCAGGAACGCAACTGAGACAAAGTTTTGCAGTAGTGAGCAGCTGGGTCACGTTGTCGTGCAATTCCCGGCCAATATGTTCTCTTTCTTTTTCTGTGGCATCAATGCTGGCCCGGATCAGTTCCTGCTGCCACTGCAGTTTTTCTTCTATGTGTTGCTGTTGCAGGCGTATGCTCTCGGTAAGATCATTGGCCAGCACCAGGTACGCTTCGCGTCCCCTGAAGTTGATACGATGCACCAGCAGTTCTACAAATATCTCCTCACCCATCCTGTTGATATGGTTGCGTTGTATGCGTTCATGATTCTGGGCAATGGCGGCTATTTGCTGCTTCAACCCTTCATGGTCCTGTATAGGCACAACCGCAAACAGGGTCATCTTCAGGAAGTCGCGGCGGGTATAACCATAGGTGCCTACGGCCGCGTCGTTCACTTCCAGAAAGCGGAGCGTTGCAGCGTCGCATACGCATACCGGTAAGGGGCAGCTATTGAACATATTCCGGTACATCTCTTCTGATTCACGAATTTGCCGTTCGGCTTTTCTGCGTTCGCTGATATCGCGGAAGTTGGCCAGCAGCGCATTTACTTCGGGTACGTGCAGGAGGTTGCAGGCAAGTCCTTCAACGGGTATTTCCCTTCCGTCTTTGTGTTTCAGGGAAAGGTAGAAAGTAACACACTTGCCCGGGCTGCTCAATATGTCGCTCAATAATTCTTTGGCAGATTCCTGGCTGATGTCGTGTACGTGTGAGAGACAAAACTGTCCAATGGCGTCATTCTCCGAATAACCGAGGTATTTTTCAACAGAGGGAGAAGCATAGGTAAAATTACCTGCTTCGTCGGCCATATAGATCATATCGGTCCCTGTCTCTATCAATGCGCGGAATTTCTTTTCGTTCAGTTGGTTCCTGGCTGCTATGGGAGACAGATGGCGCGCATAACAACAGAGTGCTGTTACCTGCTCCCCTTCACGCATAGGATGGATGGCGATCTCCAGAAACATGGTTTCACCACACGATCTGTCTTCTACCGTAAACAGTTCTGTATTGCCTGCAAAACCACTTTCATAAATTTTTTCCCAACAACGCCTTTCAGTAGGGGAGGGCAGTGCGGGAACGTTTACTACCTGATCACCGGGTCGCACATCGCGGTGCAATATTTCACGAATGCGGTTGCTAAGGAGGGTGTTGAGGAAAATGTACTCCCGGTTGCTGTCTATACACCATGCATATCCGTCAAAACAATCAATGAATGCCTGAAAATTGGCCTCCCACGTGATTCGTGCAGATGCCTTCCCGCCGCTCTGCGACCGGGTGCGGTCAGTTAACAAGGTTTGCATGCAGTCTGGTATTAGTAAAGTGATATTTGAAAGTCGTGCTTTCTACAGGGAACCTTAACAGGACTGAATGGACCAGGATCAGGACAATTTCATTACAGAGGCGGGATAAGGCATATCCGGTAAGTAGAATCTATTCGTATATAAATGTATACAATATACCTGAAAAAAGATCAACCTTGCAGAAAGTTGTGTGATAACGGCAAGTTGTGCATCAACTACCCGATACATTCGTATGTGCATTACTGCCAGATGCACAATGGGTTGGCAAAAAATGGTGGAAATGATTACCCGGAAAAGTTCTTTATTTTTTTACAATGCAGTGAGCAAGGCAACCGGAAAAGAAGCAAATAATTGCTGAAGCGGAAGTTTTCCTTCGCCCTCAAATACTTCACCGGTTATAAGATGTTGCCAGCGTGCCGGAGCGCCTTCGGGTATTTGCAGCTCGTTGTGATAAGCTTTCACCGCATTGCTGTCTGCATATTTTTCCGCTACATTGAGCGGCGCTACAGCAATTACATATTGCCCGTTCAACCGCCGTGCAAAGGCAATGGCTTCCGTGGACGGGCCTGTTACTTCAAGCGGAAGGTATTCTCCTGCGGTAAAGATTTCATGGTGTTGCTTCCTGAACTGCAGGATCTTCCAGGTGGTAAGCAGTTTTTCATATCCTTCACGCCAGTGCGCTTTGGCAAAATCAACCATGGCCTGTGCCCCTTCTTTTTCTTTTTCCTGCAAATCCTTCAGCATCTTTTTTCTTTTGGCGTAATTCACAGGGCGCCGGTTGTCAGGATCAACATAACTGAAGTCCCACAGTTCACATCCCTGGTAAATATCAGGAATGCCGGGTGCAGTGAACTTGATCAACACCTGCGCCAGCGAATAGATACCGGCATAGGTACTTACCTTTTCAATAAAAGGTTTGAAACTGGCGAGGAATCCATGTTTCGTGTTAAACAGGTTGTGTATAAACTGCGTGCAGGCATTTTCATATTCTACATCCGGGTCATCCCAGTTGCTGTTTACTTTTGATTCGCGCAATACTTTTACCATGTAGGCTTCGAGGCGTTGCAGCCATTCTGCGGTTACTTTGAAGTCGGGCGGAAATCCGCCTACGATGGATTGGTAAATAAAGTATTCATCGTTCAAGGCAGGCGCTGTTTTGTCTCTCACCATGGTGCGCAGCGATTGATTCATGTCCAGCCACTGCTTTATATGCTCCTGCCATTCATCAAATACTTCGCTTAACACGTTGATGCGCATACGCGCGTCTTCGCCCCGTTTGGTATCGTGTGTGGCCGTTGCATTGAGGGATAGCGGTGTGTTTTGTAACCGTTGCATCATGGTATTGTGAAATGCTTCTATTGATATGCCAATTACCGAAGGATTGTCACCTACTTCATTGTGCACAATGTGTGCATTGTATACATAGAAGGTAGTGTCTTCAACACCTTTGGCCATCAGTGGTCCTGTAAACTGCATCATGCGTTTCAGGAAAAGCAGCGCCCTGTTGTTCAGATCGCCGTCCATACCGGGATTCAGCAGCAGACTTTCGAGGTAAAAAAGTTCGGGCGCAGACTCCGGTCGCAGGTGGCGCGCTGTATCAAACGCCTCCTTCATAAGCGCCAGACTTTCTCCTTCCAGCGGAAAATGATCGGGATATATGCGGTACACAGGCAGCGCGACCATGACCGCACCCATTGCTTTTTTTATTTTTTCACGATCGTAGTTGTGATGCAGGTTCAACTGCATGAACTGTTGCATCAGGTTTTCCCATTCGCCGCCCATATACTTTTCAAGTATCATGGACTTGTTTTGTAACACCAGTTCATCATACGAAGGCATGTCAGGAAACAACTGGCGGTAGAACTGCAACAGGTGAGCGGCGCCTTTAATGCTGGTGAGCAATTGATTCAGGTAAGCAAGAAATTCATAGCCGCTGGTGCCCTGCAATTTCCATGAGGCCGGAAGATTCTCTTCCGTTTCAAGAATTTTTTCAGCAAGGATATAGCAGTCCTTGCCAAACAATTTACGCAGTCGCCCGATGTATTCAGTAGGATCATACAGGCCGTCAATATGATCAATACGAAGTCCGCGGATAATGCCTTCCTGGTAAGCGGAATGCAGGAAGCGATGGTAATCATCAAACACCGTGTCTTCCTGCATTTGCAGGCAGATCAGGCTGTTGACGGTAAAGAAACGGCGGTAATTAATCTCATGGCTGGCCCTTCTCCAGTGGGTGAGCGTGTAAAATTGCAGCCCCAGTAGTTCCAGCAATCTGTGATGGTCGTTGTTGATGCTGTCAATGGTTCCCATGAGCAATTGCATCATGCCCTCATGTTGTTTCTGCTGTGTGGCCCATTCTTTTTTTCGTTGAAGCCAATCCGCCATACCAATGCCCGGGGCGGCCGCTGCAGGCAACTGGTGGAGCGATTCCCGCAACGCATCGGTGTGTTCAGCCGCAGGTAGCTGCGCTGCAATAAATGGATAGGCCGGGGTAGAAAGCGGGTAAGCATTATCATATACCTGCACGATCAGTCCGTTATCGTTCCATGAAATCCGGACGTCTCCTTTTTCAACTGCTGCCGGAAGATCATCCCCTAAAAAGGGTACCATTACTTTGCCGTGCAGGTCTGGCGCCGGATGTTTCCACCAGATATCGAAATACGGGAAGTAAGGGGAATAGGAACCTCTTTCCAGCACATCCATCAGGCGCGTATTCTGTGTGGCGAAGGCCATGTGGTTGGGCACAATATCCTGGAGCCACCACATATTTTTTTTCCGCAACGATACCACCAGTTTTTTCCAGGCGCCAGCGGTGCCAATTTCAGGATTCACAGCGTCCGGGTTCACCACATCATATCCATGCTGACTGCCGGGCGTAGCCTCTGTAATGGGTGAAGCATAGATGGTGCTGATGCCCAGCTCGTGCAGGTAATTGGCTATGCGGGCAAGGTGGTTCAACGTGAAATCCTTGTGGAATTGTATCCGGTATGTGGCAACTGGTATTTCCATATGTTTTATTGAAATTCATAAATCAGGACCGACTCTGCGTTGACGGGTATGGGCTGACGGCTTTGCAACTGCTCCGGCGCCACAACACCCGGGCCTTCCCATTCAGTGGCGGCGGAGTCCATGAGCTTCCGGAGCGTTGTAGTGACCGGTGGCGTAATACAGGCCTGTTGCTTTTCAAAATTGAACAGCACCAGCAGGTGCGTGTGCGCAGACCTTCTTTCCATGGCAATCACCGGGCTGGCTTCCGGGCTATAGTGGATGATGGTATCGCTGCGGCGACAGGTTTGTAATGCAGGATGCGTTTTACGCAGGCGGATCAGTTGCTGGTGCCATTGCAGCAGGGTGGCTGACCGTTTATCACGTTCATGATTCCACGATAATATACAGGATTTAAAGTTCTCTTCAGCAGCCGGATCGGGCACTTCACCCTGCCAGTTGAAATAGGCAAACTCTTCGCGCCTTCCCCTGCGTACAATCGCTACCAGTTCCTTATCGGTATGACTGATGAAATAACTGAACGGATTGGTTTCACCATACTCTTCACCCATGAACAGCAGCGGAACATGCGGTGAAAGCAGTACGGCGCCGGCCAGTAATTTCAAACATTCATACGAAACCTGCTGACTGATGCGGTCGCCGAGCAGCCGGTTGCCTACCTGGTCGTGATTCTGCGCAAATACTACAAACTGGTTGTACGGGTTCTGCGCGGGCAGTACGCCAAAATGTTTTTTGCGGTGAATGGAATACTGACCGGTATATACGTAAGAATCGCGCAATGCCTTTGCGATGTGTGCTATTTTGCCGAAGTCTTCATAATATCCGTCTGTTTCGCCGGTTACCACGCTGTGCAGCGCGTGATGAAATTCGTCCATCCACTGCCCGTCCAGTCCGTAGCCGCCGCGTTCCGGCGGATTGATGTATCGCGGATTGTTCAGGTCAAATTCGGCGATCAGCACTTTTTTGCGTCCGGATTGTTTTTCGAGCTGCCGCACTTTTTCAGCAAGCACCTGCACAAAATGCAAGGCGCTGTAATCCCAGATAGCATGTACGGCGTCGAGCCGCAAACCATCTATATGAAATTCGTCCAGCCACATCAGTGCGTTCTGCCAGTAAAAATGCCGGACGGCATCGCACCAGGCATCATCAAAATTGATGGCGCCGCCCCAGGGCGTTTTATATTTTTCAGTGTAGTATGGACCATATTCATTGAAGTAATTGCCTTCGGGACCATGATGGTTATACACCACATCCAGTATAACGGCTATGCCGGCAGCATGCGCTGCATTCACCAGTTCTTTCAGCCCGGTTATACCGCCATAACTTTCCTGTACGGCAAAAGGGTATACACCGTCATATCCCCAGTTGCGGTTGCCGGGAAAAGCGGCCACGGGCATTAGTTCAATAGCGGTTATACCTAAACGTTGTAAATAATCAATTTTACTGATGATGCCTTTGAAAGTGCCTTCCTGCGTAAACGTGCCGGTGTGCAGTTCATAAATAATCATGTCTTCCAGCGGCATACCTTTCCAGTCGTCGTCCGACCAGGCAAATTGTGTAGCTGTTATGGCGGAAGGGCCGTGCACGCCCTGCGGTTGCCGCCGCGAAGCAGGATCGGGCAATGTTTTATTATCGTCGAGGCGGAACCGGTACAGATCGCCGGGTTGTACGCCGGGCAATGTGGCAGACCAGTAGCCGCGTTCATCCTGCAGCAATGGAAAGCGCTTTTGCTCATTCAGCAGTACTTCAACGCGTTGTTTCAGCGGCGCCCATACAACAAAATGGCAGGCGCCGTCTTTCAAATGTGCTCCGGCATTCGGGTAGGTATATTCCATCTTCACGTGCAGCTAAAATATTATGCCAGAGAAATTTGGGTTCCGGACTGCAGGGTCCCGGCCTGCAGCAGGCAGATGCGGCGGTCCATATGCAACGTACAACTGGTTACAGCAATGACACCGGCAACCCGGTAACCCACAACCTGTTGCGCATGGATTAATATTTGCATCAACTCCCCTGAATTTCATATTCTTATTACCTATTGATACTCGTTATATGCAGCTGAAGGCTTACCCCGGAAAACCGTATCCATTGGGCGCTACCTGGGATGGATCAGGAGTGAATTTTGCGCTTTTTTCAGAGAATGCCTCTACTGTTGAGTTGTGCTTTTTTGACACAAGGCAGGACGAAACGGAATCAGCGCGCATTAAAATGACCGAACGGTCGCATGGCATCTGGCATGTTTATGTGCCCGGCATTCAGCCCGGACAGCTGTATGGTTACCGCGTATATGGTCCTTATGATCCGGGCAACGGACATCGTTTCAATCCATCCAAATTGTTGATTGATCCCTATGCAAAAGCCATTGCAGGCATCATGGAATGGAACAATGCGGTCTTCGGATATGAAATAGGTCACCCGGAAGAAGACCTTAGTTTTAATGAAACCGACAGTGCGCCTTATGTGCCCAAGTCGGTGGTGATTGACCCGTTCTTTGACTGGAGTGGCGATAAACTGCTCGACATCCCTTATCACAAAACAGTTATTTACGAAACACATGTGAAAGGTTTTACCCAATTACATCCAGATATTCCCGAAGCTATCCGCGGCACCTATGCAGGTATGGCGCATCCGATAGTGATTGACTATCTGAAGCAACTCGGGGTGACGGCCGTTGAACTGATGCCCGTTCACCAGTTTGTGGCCGACTGGCATCTCAGGCAAAAAGGACTGACCAATTACTGGGGCTACAACACCATTGGTTTTTTTGCGCCCGATGCGCGGTATGCGTCTGCCAATGTGCAGGGCGGACAGGTGAATGAATTCAAGAACATGGTTAAAGAACTGCACAGGGCCAACATAGAAGTAATCCTTGATGTAGTATACAATCATACGGCCGAAGGCAATCACCTGGGACCAACTATATCGTTCCGTGGTATTGACAACGCTTCTTACTATCGCTTAACCGAAAACAAACGCTACTACTTCGACTATACGGGAACAGGAAATACGCTGAACGCCAATCTTCCCAATGTGCTGCGGCTGATGATGGACAGCCTGCGTTACTGGATACAGGAAATGCATGTGGACGGATTTCGTTTTGATCTGGCCGCTACACTGGCGCGCGAACTGCATGAAGTGGACAGGCTGAGTGCGTTCTTTGATATCATTCACCAGGACCCCATCATCTCACAGGTGAAGCTGATTGCAGAACCCTGGGACCTTGGCGAAGGCGGCTACCAGGTAGGAAAGTTTCCACCTGAATGGGCAGAATGGAATGGTAAGTACCGCGACTGTATTCGTGATTACTGGCGCGGCGCCGACAGTATGCTGGGAGAATTTGCGGCGCGCTTTACCGGAAGTCCCGATCTCTATGCCGGCGATTACCGCCGGCCAACCGCCAGCATCAACTTCATTACCGCGCACGATGGATTTACACTCTGCGACCTCGTGAGCTACAACGAAAAACACAACGAAGCCAACGGCGAAGACAATAAAGACGGTGAAAGTCACAACCGTTCCTGGAACTGCGGTGCAGAAGGGCCTACGGATGATCCCGCCGTGATTCAACTGCGTCAGCGGCAGCAACGGAATTTTCTTACCACACTCCTGTTATCGCAGGGCGTACCGATGCTGCTGGCAGGCGACGAGATCGGACGTACGCAGCAGGGTAACAACAATGCCTATTGCCAGGACAATGAAATATCGTGGGTAAACTGGGATAAGGCCGATCAGCAACTGCTTTCCTATACGCGCGACCTGGTGCATTTTGTGCACCAGCATCCCGTGTTCAACCGCCGCCGCTGGTTCCAGGGATTGCCCATACGCGGTACCGGTGTGGAAGACATTGAATGGTTTTTGCCCGATGGCACTATTATGACGGACAAACACTGGAACGAAAGCTTTGCCAAATCGCTGGGCATCTTTTTGAATGGCAGGGGTATTCACTACCCGGGGCCGATGGGCGAACATATTTTTGATGATAGCTTTTACCTGATATTCAACGCACACTATGAGCCGCTGGACTTCAAATTGCCACCTGCCAAATATGGCCGTCAGTGGACGCGCGTGCTCGATACTACACAACTGTTATTCCTGAAAAACGGAGAAAAGCACAAGGCCGGCAGTGTGGTGAAGGTGGAAGCGCGTTCCATTCTGGTGTTGAGCCACCGGATAATGCATAAGATACCTGCCGCCAACAAAGCCACCTGACACTATCCCGCAAATAGTAATGTATAAATACAAATAACATTGCGTTATATACGTTGATGGAACGAACTGCACAAATACGTTAATGCAACTAATGCAACAAGAAAAAATACGGCTGTATGTAGTTTAAAATTGTAGCATTAACATTTATTGGGTTTCTTTCTTCCAAAAAGTACGTACATTAGTTACTGCGATTCTCCGTAACTGCTTAATGCTGCCATGGTGAAAGAAACCAAAACTATACAGGAGCTTCAGCAACGCATTGCTTTGTATGAAGATATGGAAGCCTATCATGCATTGTACAATGCCTTCTTCAATAACCTGCGTTATTTCTGTTACTCCTTTGTAAAATCGAATGAAGTGGCGGAAGAGATTGTGTCGGATGTGTTTATCAAGTTATGGCAGATCAGGAACCGCCTCATGGAAGTGGATAACCTGCGGGTATATATCTATTCCATTGCCAAAAATTTCTCACTCAATTATATTACCCGGAACTTCAAGCACCCGGTAACCAGTCTTGACGAGCTGGACATTGAACCCGTGGTACGCATCGGCAATCCCGAAGAGTTGTGTATTTCTTCTGACCTGGTCAGCAAGATCCGGCAAACCATCAGGCAGCTTCCCCCGCAATGCCGGCTTATCTTTCAAATGGTGAAGGAAGACGGGATGCGCTACAAGGAAGTGGCCGAAGTGCTGAACATTTCTGTACTAACCGTTCGCAATCAACTTGCCATCGCTACCAAAAAGATTGCCGACACTTTGCCCGCCTACCTGGCGGAAGCTATCCGGTCGCGGGTATAAAAAATTTTCCAGCTCCTTTGGTACATTTTCTTTCATCTGCTTGTCTGATGGATACAGCTTTTATACTATGAATGAAGAAAGACTCTGGTTACTGGTGAGTTTACAGCTTTCCGGGGAAGCTACGCCTGAAGAATTGGAAGAACTGAACAGTCTGCTGCAACAGCATCCGGAAAAGCATTTGCAGGTAGAGATTGTGCGCAATATGTGGAAGAAGGAAGCAACAGCGCATGAGATGGTCCGCGACAACAGCTACGACAGGCATTTGCAGCGGCTCAGCAATCATTTGTCAGAACCTGTATTGCAATTCGAACCGGCAGCGGCCGGAGAAGAAACCATTGTCAGCCGCCCGCGACGCATCATGCGCCGCTTGCTGATCGGAGGCAGCATAGCGGCTTCGCTGCTGATTGCTTTCCTGCTTTACAAAGGAGACAACCAGTGGGAGCGCCCGGTAACAGAACAGGCTGCCGGCAATACGGTAAGCACAACGCCCGGATCAAAATCGCATATCACGCTGCCGGATGGCACCCATGTATGGATCAATGCGGACAGCAGGATTACTTATGACCAGCATTTCACCGGCAAATACCGGGAAGTACATCTTACGGGAGAAGCCTATTTTGATGTGGCGCACGACAGCGCCCGGCCTTTTATCATTCATACGCGCTCGGTTGATGTAAGAGTATTGGGCACTGCGTTCAACGTGCGGTCATACCCCGATGAAAAAACAACGGAAACTGCGTTGATACGGGGATCGGTAGAAGTAACACTGCACAATAATCCTGATAAGAAGATTATACTGAAGCCCAACGAGAAACTGGTTGTTAACAACAGCATGCTGGACGATTCGGTTCAACAGGTTTCCAACGGATGGGACAACGAGCCTATGCTTACCCTCAGTAAAGTACGGTATGCCAGGGCCGACAGCAGCACCAGCGTAGAAGTAATGTGGGTGAAAAATAAACTTGCCTTTGAAAACGAAACTTTTGAACGAATGGTACATGAACTGGAACGCTGGTACAATGTGCGCTTCCAGATCAACAATGAAAAAGTAAAATGGCTCCGCTTTTATGGCGTGTTTGAAAACAAGTCGCTGGACGAAGTATTACAGGCGCTGAGTTTTTCAGGAGAATTTCAATATGCAATAAATGGCAGAGAAGTGACTGTCTGGTAAGGAATAGTAAGTAACAAACGCAGATCACCGATCAATCATATCAGCAGGCAGACCACAGGCAAGGTATCGTTGCTGGTGGAATTGTCTGGCATTTTATTAACCAAAACGCTTGCTTATGACTGTATGACCTTGTAAAAACAGGAACGGAGAATGTTGGCCCATTCTCCGTTGTAGTTAAATTCTGAAAACGCATAACTCACTGACGAGTAATTTTTTTCATCCTTTAACTAATCAAAACTAAGTTATGAAAAAAAACAGAAGTAGTGTGTCCGTACACACTGCTCCCTCTTTCATCAAATGCTTGCTGATGATGAAATTTGTACTCCTGCTCCTTACTGTTTTTTCGCTGCAAACCGTTGCTAATGATGGATTTGCCCAGGAGACTATTACCCTGCGGCTCGAAAACACCACATTACGGAAAGCATTCAAAGTAATAGAAAAGAACACCTCCTTTCGCTTTGTATACAATGAAGAAATATTACCCGACGACCAGCGCATCAGCATCAATGTACAATCAGAACCGGTGGGCAAAGTGATGCAGAAACTATTGGAAAATACTTCGCTTGTACATAAAATCGTTGAACAAGACCTCATCGTGATTTCTGCCGGCCGCCAGGAATCGTGGCCAGAGAACAAGCCGCCCGCCTTTACGGTAAGCGGAAAAGTGGTGAATGCGCGCAATGAAGGATTGAGCAATGTGAGCATTGTGGAAAAAGGCACCACCTATGGCACCACCACGGGGCCCGACGGTACGTTCACTTTGGAAGTGGCATCTGGCAATGCCGTGCTGGTAGTGAGTTCTATCGGTTTTATTGAACAGGAAGTAGCCGTGAACGGACGCAGCAACATCACCGTGGTGCTTTCTGAAAATATCAACGACCTCAACCAGGTGGTGGTAGTGGGATATGGCACGCAAAAAAGAGGTGATGTAACGGGCGCTGTGGTATCAGTACCGAAATCACGTCTCTCGCAACTGCCGGTTACCAATGTGTTGCACGCTATGGAAGGAGCTGTTGCCGGCGTTACCATTACGCAAACTTCTGCGGTGCCGGGCACTTCGGCCAATATCCTGGTGCGCGGCCAGAACAGCATTAGTAACGACAGGACCAGTCCGCTGATCGTAGTGGACGGTATTCCTTTCAACAAGGCCGGTGGGCTTACCAATGATATCAACCCGAACGACATTGCTTCAATAGAAGTGTTGAAAGATGCTTCTGCCGTGGCTATCTATGGGGTGAACGGCGCCAATGGTGTGATACTGATCACCACTAAACGCGGAACTACCGGTAAGCCGGTGATCCGCTACAACGCCTATGTGGGCCTGGAAAATATTGCGCACCTGCTGGAGCCGCTGTCGCCGGAAGAATATGTACAGAAATATGCAGACTACCTCAAACAAAGAAACCTGCCGCAAACAAAAGTGCTCGAGAATCAGTATGAAATTGACAACTACAATGCGGGCAAAACAACCGACTGGATTGACCTCGCCACCCAACAGGGCATTATCCAGGACCACAACGTGAGCGTTTCCGGAGGCACCAAAGATGTACGCTACTACATCTCCGGCGACTATATGAAACAACTCGGCGTGGTGCGTGGTTACCAGTACAACCGGTTCAGCCTGCGTACCAATCTCGATATCAACATCACCGACTACCTCACAGCCGGTACCAATCTTTTTATTACCAGCAACAATTATGATGGAGGCCGGGCCAATTTTTATTTTGCCGCAGCCATGAGTCCGTATGGTACGGTGCACAATGCCACCGGCGCCTATGAAATTTATCCTGCCTATCCTGAATTGCTGTACACCAACCCGCTGCTGGGATTGTACAACGACCGTATAGACAGAAGCAGGAATTTAAACGGTAATGTATATGCGGAATTGAAGCCCGCTTTTCTGAAAGGATTGAAATACCGTATCAATGCCTCTTATACCTACATTCCGGTGCGCAGGGGAAATTACCAGGGCAGAAACGCCAACAGCACCATCGGGTCGGCCAGCCTGGAATCGGCTGAAACCAATTCGTGGATTGTTGAAAATATACTGACCTATACCAAAGACTGGGACAGGCATCATATTGATTTCACCGGTCTGTACAGCGCGCAGGAAAGAAACTATTTTACCAACAACGCTTCGGCCACCGGTTTTATCAACGATGAATTATCGTTTTACAATCTCGGCGCCGGTTCCACCCAGTCTGCCGGTTCTTACCGCGACCGCTACAGCCTGGTATCGCAAATGGCGCGTATCAATTACAACTTCGATGGAAAATATCTCCTGACCTTGACGGCCCGCCGCGACGGCTCCTCCGTATTTGGCGCAAAGACGGATAAGTATGCTGTTTTCCCTTCCGTTGCTGTGGGATGGAATATCAGCCGGGAGAACTTCATGCAGTCACTGCCGTTTGTGAACAACCTGAAGATTCGTGCTTCTTACGGAAAATCCGGTAATGAAGCCATCAATGTATATGGCACCGTTACCCGTTCGCGTACCGTGCGATTTCCGTTTTCTGGCGTAAGTACCATTGGGGTACTGGCCAATAACCTGGGCAATGAAAGCCTGCTATGGGAAACCACCAACGGACTGAATGCAGGGATTGATTTCACCCTGTTGAACAGCAGGATCAGCGGCAGCATTGACTATTATGCTACCGAAACCAAAGACATCCTGCTGTCGCGGCAACTGCCCATCATCACCGGTTATAGCTCTGTGCTCGACAACCTGGGCAGAACCAGGAACCGTGGTATAGACATTGTGTTGAATACCGTGAACATAAAATCGAAAGACTTTACCTGGGAAAGCAATATCAATTTCGCTTCCAATAAAAATATTCTCGTATCGCTGTATGGCGATGGAAAAAATGATGTGGGCAACCGCTGGTTCCTGGGCCATCCCATTCGCGTGATTTACGACTATACGCTGGTGGGCGTATGGCAGGTAGGAGAGGACCCTTCGGAATGGGACCCGGGCGCACAACCCGGCGACCTGAAATTTGCCGATATCAATGGCGATAAAAAAATCACCGCCGATGACAGGTCAGTGCTGGGACAACAGCATCCGAAATGGATCGGAGGCCTGACCAACACCTTCCACTACAAAAATTTTCACCTCAACATTTTCATTCAAACCATACAGGGCGCCATGAAGAATAATGTGACGCTGACCTTTGCAGACGAGGCAGGGCGCATGAACACGCCGAAGGATGTCGGGTACTGGACAGAGGAGAACAGGAGCAATACCCGCCCCTCCCTGGCTTATACCAATTCACGCGGTTATGGTTACCCGT
>Ga0164243_10006218_pt1 | contig 18117 bp, 19 predicted proteins | sample OricompcompostOP_FD_108781 | JGI IMG/M metagenome (GOLD analysis project Ga0164243, IMG submission 108781) | Organic Plus compost microbial communities from Emeryville, California, USA - Original compost - Organic plus compost (OP) | ecosystem: Engineered > Solid waste > Mixed feedstock >... | reverse complement strand
CGACGCCGCCCGCCGGCTCGGCCGCGCGCTCGGCCCGGCGCAGCAGGCGGAGGAGGCGAGAGCGCGCGCCGCCCACGCCCGCGCCCGCCGCTTCCAGGAGGCGCTCTGGAGCGCCTACGCGGCGCCGCGCCTCGTCGACCAGCTGGCCGAGCCCGAGACGCCGATCTGCCGCTGCGAGAACGTGCCGCTGCGCGCGGTGCAGGAGGCGTTCGCGAGCGGCATCGGCCACATCGGCGCCGTCAAGCGCGTGACGCGCGCCGGCATGGGCGGCTGCCAGGGCCGCTACTGCGGCGGCCTGCTGGCCGAGATCGGCGCCCGCGCCGCCGGCCGCGATCTGGACGAGCACGACCTGTTCGCCCCCAGCGCCCCCTTCAAGCCGCTCCCGATCGACGCGATCGCCGAGCGCTGAGAGGCGCCTCTTGGAAGTTCGGGGTCCTCCAGCGACACCGAGCTTCCCGTCAACGACCTCGCGCCGCCCGGGGGAGGCGGCGCGAGGCGCGTCGGGGGGACGACCGACGGGTCTACGGCGCGGTCGCGGTCTCCGATCTGGCGCCGATGCCGAACAGCAGCGAGCGGGAGCGGCGCACCGTCGCGTTCGTCTCGAGATGGCGGCCGGCGCGGCGCTCCAGCCGCCGCCAGCCGAACGTCACGAGCGTGACGATCGCGAGGTAGATCACCGCGGCGGCCGTGTAGAACTCGAACGGCAGCTGGTAGAACTGCGCCCACCGCTGGCTCTCGCGCAGCAGCTCGGTGACGCCGATCGCCGACAGGATCGAGGTGTCCTTGATGATGTCGACGAAGACGTTGCCCATCGCCGGCAGCGTGATCTGCGTCACCTGCGGCAGGTGGATCCTGAAGAACCAGGTCCGCTTCGGCAGGCCGCAGGCCATCGCCGCCTCCTTCTGCCCCGGCGGCACCGCCTCGTAGCCGGCGCGGAAGATCTCCGCCAGGTAGGCCGAGTTGAGCAGCGACAGCGCGAGGATGCCGGCCGGGACCGGCTGGAACTGGAAGCCGCCGGCGGCCGCGAGGCCGAAGAACATCCACAGCAGCAGCACGTACAGCGCGATCCCGCGCAGGAACTGGATCAGCAGGAAGCCGGCCCACGAGATCGGGCGCGACCTCGACTGGCGCATGCCCGCCAGCAGCAGGCCGCCGACGATCGCCAGCGCGAACGAGACGACCGCGATCAGGGCCATGTTGCCGATGCCCTTCAGCAGCTCGCTCCGCATCTCCCAGACGGGACCGAAGTCGAGCGCCGCGTACAGCGTCGTCATCGACGCACTCCCTTCGACAGGCGCCGCTCGGCGAAGCCGGAGGCGAGCGCGGCGACGAGCGTCACCGCGATCACCAGCACCGCGGCGGCGGTGTACAGCTCGAACGGCTTGAACTCGTTCACCGCGACGAGCTTGGCGGTGTAGAACATGTCGGCGAGGCCGATCACGGACAGCAGCGTCGCGCCCTTGAGCAGCATCACGAAGGTGTTCATCGCGGGCGGGATCGCCGTCCGCAGCGCCTGCGGCAGGATCACGACGCGGAACGCCTGCGCGCGCGACAGCCCGATCGCCGCGGCCGACTCGAACTGGCCGGTCGGCACCGCCGACAGCGCGGAGCGGTAGATCTCGGCCATGTAGCCCGAGCCGGTGAGGCCGAGCGACAGCATGCCGGCGACGAAGGCGGTGAGGCTGAACAGCCCCTCCTGCGCCGCCGCGTAGTAGAGCCAGAAGATCACGATCAGCAGCGGCACGCCGCGCGCGAGCGCGATCCACATCGTCGCCGGGACGCGCAGCAGCGGCGTGCGCGAGCGCCCGGCGAGCGCCAGCGGCAGGCCGAGCACGGCGGCGAGCGCGAAGCCGCAGGCGGCGACCTCGACGGTCAGCAGCAGGCCGCGCAGCAGCTCGCCGCTGTGGTCGCTGACGACCGAGTAGTCGAAGGCGAATGGCAGCACGGCGCTCACCCGTGGTTGATCGAGCGCAGGAACGTCTGCGTGCGCTCGTGCCGCGGCGTCTTGAACTGCTCCGGCGTCCCCTCCTCGACGATGCAGCCTCTGTCCATGAAGATGACGCGGTCGGCGACCTCCATCGCGAAGCGCATCTCGTGCGTCACGACCATCATCGTCATGCCCTCGTCGGCGAGCTCGCGCATGATCGCGAGGATGCCGTTGACGAGCTCGGGGTCGAGCGCCGAGGTCGCCTCGTCGAACAGCATCAGCTTCGGGTCGAGCGCGAGCGCGCGGGCGATCGCGACGCGCTGCTTCTGGCCGCCCGACAGTCTCTCCGGGTAGGCGTCGGCCTTCTCGGCCATGCCGACCTTCGTCAGCTCGGCCAGCGCGCGGTCGGCCGCCTCTCTGCGGCTCATGCCGCAGGTCTTGCGGCAGCCGAGCGCGACGTTCTCGCGCACGGTCAGGTGCGGGAAGACGTTGAACTGCTGGAAGACCATCCCGATCTCCGCGCGCAGTCTCGTCAGCCGCTTCTCCTCCGCCATCCCCAGCGCCGGGATCCAGCGGTGGTCGGTCGGCGGCTTGTACTCGGCGCCGTCGAAGACGATCGTGCCGGTGCTCGGCGGCGCGATGAAGTTGACGCAGCGCAGCAGCGTCGACTTGCCCGAGCCGGAGGGCCCGATCACGCAGACGACCTCGCCTCTGCGGACCTGCAGGTCCGTCGGCTGGAGCACGGTCGTCGCGCCGAACTGCTTGGTCACCTGCTGGAGCTCCAGCAGCGACGAGGTCGTCGTGGCACTCATCGGATCAGGCGTAGGCGGCAGCCAGGTAGGGGTCCTTGACCGGCGCCGACTTGACGCCGTATCTCTCGATCTCGCTGGCGACGAACTGCTGCCACAGGCCGGCGAGCGTCAGGTCGCTCGCCTTCTGCTGCAGGAAGGTCGTCACGAACTGCGCCAGCGCGAAGTCGCCCTGCGGCAGGAAGTAGGTGTTCCAGGCGGTCGCGACCGGTCTCTCCTGGATCAGCTCCAGCCCTCTCGCGCGCGCGTCGCCGACGGCGTAGTCGCCGATGAAGAGCGCGTCCGAGCGACCGGTGGTGACGTCGGAGGTCGCCGCGACGTCGTCGGGCAGCTCCTTGCGCTTCGCCTTCGGGAACAGCAGCTTGGCGGTGCCGACCTGGGCCGAGCCGGCCAGCAGCGCGATCGTCACCGAGGAGTCGTTGAGCTGCTCGATGTTGGAGACGTTCAGGCCTCTGCGCTTGAACAGGTAGGTGCCCTCGAGGAAGGCGGGCGCGGCCGCGAAGCCGACCTGCAGCGCGCGCTCGGCGGTGTTGACGACCGGGATGCCGGTGAGGTCGAAGCGGCCGGCCGACTGGGCGGCGATCAGCTCCTGGAAGGGGACCTCGACCCACTCGGGCTCGGCGCCGAGCGCGGCCGCCAGCAGCTTGGAGACCTCGATCGAGTAGCCGGTCGGCTCCTTCGTCTTCGGATCGCGGTACTGCAGCGGCTTGAAGGAGAGGTCGACGCCGAAGCGGACCTTTCTCTCCTTCTTGATGCGGTCGAGCACGCTCGAGCTCGAGCCGCCCTTGCTGCTGCCGGTGTCGGCCGAGCTGTCGTCGCTGCTCGTGAGCCCGCAGCCGGTCGCGGCGCCCGCCGCGAGGATGCCCGCGCTCGCCAGCAGCATCCGTCGGCGACTGGCCGACTTCGGCGCGTCGATCGGAGCACTCTGGTCGTGATCCACTGCTCTCTCCTGCTTCCGGTTCCGTGGGTGACGGCAATAGCGATGTTCGCATATCGCGCGTTGGGGCGCAATGCGAACGAACGGAGTTGTCAGTTAAGCCGTGAGGGGTGATACGGGGAGAGGTCGAAGCGCGGTTCGCGCCCGCGCGCCAGATCGCTCAGCAGCTCGCCCATGATCGGCCCGGCGGAGAAGCCGAGATAGGGGAACGTGCCGACGACCAGGCCCGGCGCGACCTCGTCGAGCGCGGCGACGATCGGGGTCTCGTCGGGGACGCCGTTGTTGACGCCGACCCACGTCCGCAGCAGCCGGGCCGAGCCGACCGCGGGCACGACGCGGCGGGCGACGGCGAGGTTGCGGCGGACGCCGTGGAGGTCGACGGTCAGCCTGCCGGTGCGCGGATGGACGGCGGCGGGCCAGCCGCCGCCGATCAGCAGCGAGCCGACGCGCGCCTGCTTCAACGTCAGTCTGTCGCCGGCGAAGTAGACGAGGTGCGGCACCAGCGGCGCGACCGCCTCGGTCACGTTGACCTGCATCGGATGGCCCTCGATCGGCAGCTCGATCCCGAGCATGCGCGCCAGCGGCGCGGTCGCCGCGCCGGCGCAGAGGACCAGCCTCGGCGCGCGGAAGCGGCCGCGGCTGCTCGTCAGCTCGAAGCCGGCGCGCGTGCGCTCGATCGCCGTCACGTCGGCGTTGCGGACGATGCGGGCGCCGGCGCGCTCGGCGGCCGCGGCGAAGGCCGGCGTCGCCAGCAGCGGGTTGGCCTTGCCCTCGATCGGGCACAGCTCGCCGCCGACCATCTCCTCGGCGACGTAGGGCGCGACCCGCCGCAGCTCGGCGCGGTCGAGCAGGCGCGAGGCGACGCCGTGCTCGTTCTCGAGCGCGACCTTTCTCTCGATCAGCCGCAGCTGGCGCTCGTCGGAGGCGACCAGCAGCCCGCCGCCCAGTCTCAGCTCGACGTCGACGCCGAGCTCCCGGTCGAGCCCCTTCCAGATCTCGACCGACGCCTCCAGCAGCCTCAGCGTCGGCGCCCAGCGGCGCGCCCACTCCCAGCCGAAGTCGCGGAAGGGCGTGAACTGGATCTGCCCGTGCATCGAGCCGGCGTTCGCGCCGGAGGCCTGCGTGCCGAGGTCGAAGCGCTCGAGCAGGACCGTCTCGACGCCGGCCCGGGCGAGCCGGAAGGCGGTCGCCGCGCCGGCGATCCCGCCGCCGACGACGATCACCTGTGTCTGATCAGGAGGTGCGGTTCTCACGGTGAGGGCGTATCGTAGGCGATGTTCGCAGTTCGCACGTTCGTTCGCAGAGGAGACCATGCAGGAGTTTCGCGGGAGCTACACCGTCACGATCACGCCCTTCACCGAGGACGGCTCGTCCGTCGATCTCGAGGCGATGAAGCGCTTCATCGACTGGCAGCTGCAGGAGGGGGTCCCGGGCCTGATCGTCTTCGGCACGACCGGCGAGTTCCTGTCGGTCAGCGACGACGAGCGGACCGCGCTCGTCGAGACGACCGTCAAGCACGTCGACGGGCGCGTCCCGGTGCTCGTCGGCGCCGCCAACACGCACACCCCCAACGCCGTCCGCTACGCCCGCGAGGCGCAGGCGCTCGGCGCCGACGGCCTGATGATCTCGCCGCCGTACTACGTCACGCCGACCGAGGACGAGATCGCCGACTACTACGGCGCGATCTGCGACGCGGTCGAGCTGCCGATCATGCTCTACAACAACCCGTACACGACGAACGTCGACATGAAGGCGTCGCTCGTCGCGAGGCTCACGCGGGAGCACGAGCAGATCCGCTACATCAAGGAGGCCTCGACCGACGTCGCCCGCGTCTACGACGTGATCGAGGCGACCGAGGGCGTCATGAACGTCTTCGCCGGCGAGCGGATCGTCGAGTCCTACCTGCTCGGCGCGGTCGGCTACGTCAACCCGTTCGGCAACTACACGCCGCGCCCGTCGCGCGTCATCTGCGATCTGATGGTCGAGGGCCGCGTCGAGGAGGCGAAGCAGATCGAGCGGCTGCTCGACACGATCGACCACGTCCTCCAGGAGGACCACCCGCTCTACGGCTACCAGTGCTACTCGAAGGCGCTGGCGGCCGCGGCCGGCTACCCGGTCGGCGACGTCCGCCCGCCGCTGAAGACCTACAGATCGCTCGGCGCCGAGGGCGAGGCGAAGCTGGCGAAGCTGACCGCCGTGATCGCCGAGCTCGACGCGCTGACGGCGCGGATCGAGTCGAGCACCACCGCCGCGGTCTGAGGGAAGCTTGCGGCGCAGGGGGCCCATGTGACCCCCTCCGCCGCAGACGTGCGCCTCACCGCACGTACGAAGCGCCATTCACGTCGAGGGTGGCGCCCGTCAGGTGGCGGCAGCGGCCGGTCGCGAGGTAGGTGACGAGGTCGGCCAGCTCGCTCGGCGGCACCCACTCCCGCATCGCCAGGCTGGCGGTGAGCGCCTCCTCGCCGCCGGTCCGCCGCGCCGACACCTCCGACATCTGCGTCCGCACGACGCCCGGCGCGACGACGTAGGCGAGCACGCCGTCGGCGGCGTGGGCGCGCGCGATCGTCTGCGTCGCCGCCTTGATCGCCGCCTTCGAGCCCGAGTAGGCGATCAGGTCCGGGTTGCCGGCGCCGCGCTGCGCCGCCCAGCTCGACAGCGTCACGATCACGCCGCCGCCGTGCTCGAGGTGGTGGCGGGTGGCGGCGCGCAGCAGCGCCGCCGGCCCCTTGACGTTGACGTCGAGCGAGCGCTCCCAGGCGTCGTCCCAGACGGCGTCGGTCGCGGCCAGCGGCGAGTCGAGCATCACGGCGGCGTTGTTGACGAGCACGTCGACGCGCCCTCTCCACGCGACCGCCCGCTCCCACATCGACCGCACGGCGGCGAGGTCGGCGAGGTCGGCCTGGACGAGCAGCGCGCGCTCGGCCGGGATCGCGGCCGTCGCCGCCTCCGCGCCGGCGCGGTCGCCGCCGTAGTGGGCGACGACGTTGGCGCCGGCGGCGCCGAGCGCCTCGGCGGTCGCGGCGCCGATCCCCTTCGAGGCGCCGGTCAGGAGGACGGTCCGTCCGGTCAGGTCGTGCATGGTGTCGTGGCTCCTTCGTAGGCGTGCGTCAGGCGATGCCGGCGTCGACCGCGACCACCTGGCCGGTGATGCCGGAGGCGAGGTCGCTGGCGAGGAAGAGGACGGTCTGGGCGACCTCCTCGGCGGTCGCGATGCGGCCGAGCGCGGTCTCGCTCGCGGCGGCGGCGAGCGCCTCGTCCTGCGCGAGGCCGCCGTCGGCGGCGCGTCTGGCCATCCGCTGCAGCAGCGCGTCGGTCGCGATCGCGCCGGGCGCGACGGCGTTGACGCGGATGCCGTCGCGGCCGAGGTCGAGCGCGGTCGCGCGCACGACGCCGACGACGGCGTGCTTGGTCGCGCTGTAGAGCGCCTGGCGCGGGTGGGCCTTGCGCGCGTTGATCGAGGCGAGCGCGATCACGGAGGCGCCGCCGCGCGGCGGTGCGAGCGCGCCGGCGTCGTCGCCCAGCGCGCGCGGCGCGGCCGGCGCCCCGGCCGGCGCGGTGCGCGCCGCCTGCGCGAGCGCCGGCGCGGCGGCCGCGATCGTGTCGGCGACGCCGCGCACGTTGACGACGCTGACGCGGTCCCACTCGGCGGCGTCGATCTCGGCGGTCGCCCGCCACGGCGGCACGACGCCGGCGTTGGCGACGACGACGTCGAGGCGGCCGAAGCGCTCGACGGCGGTCGCGACGGCGGTCCGCAGCGCGGCCGGGTCGGTCACGTCGGCGGCCAGCCCGAGCCAGTCGGCCGGCGGCGCGGCCACCGGCTCGCGATCGAGCGCGACGCCGCGCGCCCCGGCGGCGGCGAGCGTCGCGGCTATCGTGGCTCCGAGCCCGTTGGCGGCCCCGGTGACGAGCGCGACGCGATCGCGCAGGAGCGCCGGAACGGCGCTCGTCGCGGGCGGAGAGTCGGTCATTGTGCGATCATCGCACGTCTGTGCGAGTAGCGCACTTCCCCGTCTTGACTCAGGAGAACCGATGGCTGAGACCGCCGCGACGGCCCACCTCTTCCACCCCCTGAAGCTGCGCGAGCTGACCGTGCGCAACCGCCTCGCGGTCTCGCCGATGTGCCAGTACTCGGCCGTCGACGGCATGCCGAACGACTTCCACCTCGTCCACCTCGGCCGCTTCGCGCTCGGCGGCTTCGGCCTCGTCGTGCTGGAGGCGACCGGCGTCGCGCCCGAGGGCCGCATCACCCCCGGCGACCTCGGCATCTGGTCCGACGCGCACGTCGAGCCGCTCGCGCGGATCGCCTCCTTCCTGAAGGGCCACGGCGCCGCCGCCGCGATCCAGCTCGCCCACGCCGGCCCGAAGGCGAGCACCCGCCGGCCGTGGCAGGGCGGCGGCCCGCTCGGCGCCGACGACGCCGCCCGCGGCGAGGCCGCGTGGCCGACCGTCTCCGCCTCGGCCGAGGCGGCCGTCCCCGGCTGGCCGGTCCCGCACGCGCTCACGCGCGCGGAGATCGCCGCGGTGGTCGAGCAGTTCGTCGCCGCCGCGCGGCGAGCGCGCGCCGCCGGCTTCGACGCGATCGAGCTGCACTGCGCCCACGGCTACCTGCTCAACGCCTTCCTCTCGCCGATCTCCAACAGACGCGACGACGAGTACGGCGGCGACCTCGCCGGCCGCATGCGGCTGCCGCTGGAGATCGCCGAGCGGCTGCGCGCCGAGTGGCCCGACGAGCTGCCGCTGCTGGTGCGCGTCTCCGCGGTCGACGGCGACCCCTCCGGCACGACCGCCGACGACACCGTCGCCTTCGCGCGTGAGCTGGCGGCGCGCGGCGTCGACCTGATCGACTGCTCGAGCGGCGGCGTCGGCGCCCGCTACGCCCATCCCGAGCACTACGGCTACCAGGTGCCGTACGCGGCGCGCGTCCGCGCCGAGGCCGGCGTCGCGACGATGGCGGTCGGCCTCGTCGTCGACCCGGCGCACGCGCAGGCGATCGTCGCCGACGGCGAGGCCGACCTGATCGCGCTCGGCCGCACCGCGCTCGAGGACCCGACCTGGCCGCTGCACGCGCAGCAGGCGCTCGGCGCCCAGCCGGCCGACGACCCGTTCCGCGACTGGCCGGTGCAGGCGCGCTGGGCGCTGGAGGGTCGCGGCCCGCTGCTCGAGCGGCTCGGCCCGTGGGCGACGTGGGCCGGCGCCGACGGCGAGGAGCAGCCGGAATAGGGCGGCTCGTACGCTGAGCCGATGTTCCCAGCTGAGCTGACCACCGACCGCCTCCTCGCCACGCGCGTCGACCTCGCCGCCGACATCGACGACTACGCGACGCTGTTCGCCGATCCGCGCGTCGCCGAGCCGCTGTGGCCGAGACACCTCGGCGGCGTGCGCACCCGCGCGCAGAGCGAGGCGTTCGTCGGCCACTTCGACGCGCACTGGAGATGCCACGGCTTCGGCCCCTGGACGGTGCGCGAGCGCGACGGCGGCGCCTTCGTCGGCCAGGTCGGGCTCGGCCACACGATCGTCGCCGGCAGCGCCGAGGTCGAGGCCGGCTTCATCGTCGCCGCCGACCTGCAGGGGCGCGGCTACGCGACCGAGCTGACGCGGCTGGCGCTCCAGCACGCGCCGTCGCTGAAGGGGCTCAGATCGGTCGTCGCCTTCGCGACCAAGGACAACGCGCCGGCGCTCGCGGTGCTCGACCGCTGCGGCTTCGCGCACGAGGCCGACGCGATCCTGTTCGAGCTCGACTGCGTCATCCTGCGCGCGCAGGTCTAGAGGGCCTTCAGCAGGCCGCCGTCGATCACCAGCTCGGCGCCGCGGACGCTCGGCAGCGCGCCGGAGGCGAGCAGCGTGACGAGCGCGGCGACCTCGCCCGGGTCGGCCATCGCGCCAGTGGTCTTCCCGGCCATCCCCGGCAGCTGCTCGACGAGCTGCGCCGGCGTCATCCCCATCGCGGTCGCCATCGCCGCGCCGGGGCTGCCGGCGTCGGTCCACATCGGCGTCAGCACCGGGCCGGGCGAGATCGTGTTGACGCGCACGCCCTGCGGGCCGAACTCGTCGGCGAGCGCCTTGCCGAGGTTGAGCAGCGCCGCCTTCGCGGCGGCGTAGGCGACGACCGCCGGCTGCGCCAGGCGGGCGTTGGCGGAGGCGACGTTGACGATCGCGCCGCGCCGCTCGATCAGGCTCGGCAGCGCGGCGCGGGTCGCGCGCACGGCGCTCATCAGGTTCAACTCGAGCACGTGGTCCCAGTGCTCGTCGGTGACGGACAGGAAGCCGCCGACCGGCGCCGGGTTGCCGCCGACGTTGTTGACGAGCACGTCGATCCCGCCGACCTCGGCGAGCGCGGCTGCGACCAGCTCCTCGGGGCCGCCGGCGAGCGCGAGGTCGACGGCGACGACGTGGTCGGTCAGCGCGCGCAGCTCGTCGGTCGGCGTGCGGGCGCCGGCGACGACGGTCGCGCCCTCGGCGGCGAGCGCGCGCACGATCTCGAGGCCGATGCCGCGGCTGGCGCCGGTGACGACGGCGGTGCGGCCGGTGAGGTCGAGCTCCATCGGGTGGGTCCTTTCGTGTCGGGATGGGCGCCGCGGATGCGCGGCGCCCCGACACGGTCGCTCGACGGGCAGGGTCCTCGCTAGCGCTTTTCGGACGTGGCGTTCCGCTCCCGCAGGGCCGCCATGCGGCTCGCGAACCACTCGCGCTCGCCGCGGTCGCCGCCGCAGGCCCACGCCGCGCCCCAGGCGAGCATCTGGAAGCGGCGGGCGCCGACGAGCGCGCGCAGCACGTCGGCGTGGAGCGGCTCGCCGTAGCCGCGGTAGGCCTGGCCGGCGGCGGCCGGATCCTGCGTGTCGAACGGCGGCAGCGTCGCGTAGAAGCAGGCGAGGTCCCAGGCGCGCGGGCCGAGGAAGCTGTCCTCCCAGTCGATCCACAGCGGCCCGCCGGCGCCGGTGAGCACGTTGCGCAGATGGGCGTCGCCGTGGATCGGCTGCAGCGGCAGGTCGAGTGAGGTCGCCCGCGCGACCTCGCGCGCGCCCGTCTCCCGCAGCAGCTCGAGGTCGGCGGGGGCGAGCGCGTCGCCGCCGTCCCCGAGGCCGGCGACGAGCTCCTCCGCCTCCCGCAGCGCGCCCCACTCGACCAGGGGCGCGTCGATCGGCGCGGCGGCGAGCGCCTCGTGGCAGGCGCGCAGGCCCGCGCCGGCGGCGCGGGCGTCGGGTCTGCCGGGGCGCGGCTCGACCCACTCCCAGAAGCTGAGCGTGAAGCCGTCGCGCCGGTGCGGGCCGGGCGGCAGCAGCGCGCTCGGCGCCACGACCGGCGCCCCCGCCGCCGCCAGCGCGCCGGCGACCGCCAGCTCGCGCTCGATCCCCTCGCCCTGCGCGCGCACCAGCGCGGTCGCGGTCGCGACGCGCGCGACGACCGGCGCCGGCCGCAGGTGGACGAGCAGGTTGGAGCGGTCGCGCAGCACGACCGGGTCGCGCACGTCGAGCCCCAGCGCCCGGGCCGTCGCGACGGCCGTCTGGACGGGAGCGCTCATCGGCCGAGCCTACCGCCCACGTCCTCCCCGGCTCCACTAACGTGTTCGGCGATGCCCAAGCGCGCCGCCAACCGCGACTCCGCCGTCGTCTGGTCCTCCGGCGAAGGCGACCTGCGCAAGGCGCGCGCCGAGCAGCCGGCGCGGCGTCCGCAGCAGGGCGGGCGCGTGAAGGTCCGCCGCGAGACCTCCGGCCGCCGCGGCAAGACCGTCACGACGATCTCCGGCGTCCCGCTCGACGACGACGGCCTGCGCGAGCTGGCCGGCCGCCTGAAGAAGCGCTGCGGCGTCGGCGGCTCGGCGAAGGACGGCGTGATCGAGCTGCAGGGCGACCACCGCGACGCGGTCATGGACGTCCTTCGCGCCGACGGCTTCGACGCCGTCCTCGCCGGCGGCTGACCGACGCCGTGATCGTCACGACCGGCCCCGACGCCTGCCGGCGCGCGGACGGGATCGCGATCGTGCCGGCCTCGCTGCTCGGGCCGTGAGCGGCCGCCGCGCGCAACTCCGCCGCGCGCGCTCCGTTGGCGCCTCGATGCGCTTCTCACGACGGACGGTCGCGGCGATGCTCGCGACGACGGTGACGGCGGCGGTCGCGGCCGCCGGGACGGGGACGGCGGTCGCGGAGGCGCCGCCGAGCGGGACGCGCTCGCTCGGGCCGGTCGCGACCGACGGCGAGCGGCTCGTGATCTGGGAGGCGGCGCCGGGCGTGATCCGGGTCGCGAGCGAGCGCGCCGGCGAGCCGTCGGCCGATCATCCCGCGCCCGCGTTCTGCCACGACGGCTTCAGCGAGCTGGCCGCCGGGGGCGGCAACGTGGCGCTGCTGTGCTGGGACGAGGCGCGGATCCGCTCGCGGCTGGCGCTGCTCGAGCTGGCGACCGGCAGCTGGCGGGAGCTGCCTGACCCGGACTCCTGGCGGCGCGATCTCGGCGGGGGGCTGGAGCTGGTCGACGTCGGCGCGCGCTGGCTGAAGGCCGGGACCGACGCGGGCCCCGTGCTGGTCGACCTGCGCGACGGCTCGCGGCAGCCCGTCCAGCCGCCGGGCGGCGAGCCCGCGGCGCTCGATCTCGACGCCGAGCGGCCGTACCGCCCGGAGTGCGCCGCCTCGCTGCCGCACCCGCCGATCGCGTCCGACCCGCCGTACCTGCTCGGCGCCGCCGACGAGCGCTGGATCGCGCTGTGGCGCTGCGGCGTCGCGCGGCCCGTGCTGCTCGACGCCTACGTCGAGGCGCCGCAGCTCGGCGGCGCGATCGCGTCCTGGGAGGCGGTCGGCCGCGACGCCGGCGCCCGCGCCCACCTCGCCCGCTGCCGCCTCACCCTCGCCTGGCCCGGGTGGTCGTTCAGCGGCATCGCCCACACGCGCCGCGCGCTCTACACCGTCGCGGCCGGCCGGCTGCGCCGCGCGCCCCTGCCGACCCGCTGCCCGCGCCCCGCCACGCTGCGGATCAGAGCCGCCGGCGCGCGCGCCTGGACGCGCGTGCCGGCGCAGCTGTGGCCGACCGGCCCCGGCGGCGCGCCGCCGCTCGCCGTCAGACCGCCGACGGCGACGCCGCGCGCGACGGCGCCGGTCGTGCGGCAGCCGCGCGGCCGGCTCGAGCTGCGCCTCGCCTTCCCCGCGACCCAGGTCGTCTGGCGGATCGGCCCGCGCCGCTGGACGGGAACGATGGTGGGGAGCGACCGCCGCCGCTGGCGCATCCCCGGTCCGCGCAGAGACGGCGCGACGCGGATCGCGATCGAGGCGAGAGACGACCGCGCGCTCGTCGCCCAGCGCTACCTGCTGACGATCCGCCGCTAGCCCGCGTCCTGCACCAGCAGCGCGATCTGGACGCGGTTGTCGGCCTCCAGCTTCGTCAGCAGGCGCGAGACGTGCGCCTTCACGGTCGCGACGCTCATGTGCAGCTCGGCGGCGATCTCGGCGTTGGCGCTGCCGCGGCCGACGGCGAGCGCGACCTCGCGCTCGCGCGGGCTGAGCGTCGCCAGCAGGGCGCGGGCGCGCTCGCCGCGGGCGGCCGCCTCGCCGTCGCCGGCGACGAGCGCGATCAGCTGGCGCGTGACGCCCGGCGACAGCATCGCCTCGCCGGCCGCGACCAGCTCGATCGCCCGCACGATCTCGGCCGGCGGCGTGTCCTTCAGCAGGAAGCCGGCGGCCCCGGCGCGCAGCGCCTGCAGCACCAGCTCGTCGGCGTCGAAGGTCGTCAGCACGAGCACCTGCGGCGGCGACGGTTGGGCGCGCAGCAGCCTGGTCGCGGCGATCCCGTCGACCTGCGGCATGCGGATGTCCATCAGCACCACGTCGGGGCGGTGACGGTCGACGGCGGCGAGCACGCCGCGGCCGTCGTCGGCCTCGCCGACGACCTCGACCCGTTCGGCCGCGCCCGCGAGCATCATCCGCAGCCCCGAGCGGACGAGCGCGTCGTCGTCGACGAGCAGCACGCGCACGGCGCTCATCGCGGCTGGCCCTCCAGCGGCAGCACCGCGCGCAGGCGGAAGTCGCCGGCGGCGTCGGGTCCGTGGTCGAAGCGGCCGCCGGCGATCTCGACCCGTTCGGCGAGCCCGATCAGCCCGGTGCCCGAGCCGGGCAGCTCGGGCGCCGAGAGGCCGACCGGCCGGCGGCTGACGACCTCCACGATCAGCTCGTCGCCGGCGGCGCCGACCGTCACCTCGACCGCCGAGGCCGGCGCGTGCTTGTGCGCGTTCGTCAGCCCCTCCTGCACGATCCGGTAGACGGTGCGGCCGAGCGCGTCGCCGACCTGCGCCTCGCCGAGCTCGATCCGGCAGGAGACCTTCATCCCGGCCGCGCGCGAGCGCTCGACGAGCGCCGGGATCTGCACCAGCGTCGGCTGCGGCGGCTCGGGCGCGCCGTCCTCCGGCGGCGCGTCGTCGCGCCCGCGCAGCACGCCGATCACCTCGCGCAGGTCGACGAGCGCGGCGCGCGCCGAGGCGCGCACGACGCCGGCCGCCTCGGCGATCTCGCCGGGCGGCGCGTCGGGCCGGAACTCGAGCGCGCCGGCGTGCAGCGACAGCAGCGCGACGCGATGGGCGAGCACGTCGTGCATCTCGGCGGCGATCCGCCGCCGCTCGGCGTCGCGCGCCTGCTCGACGCGCAGCCGCTGCTCCTCCTCGACCTGCGTCATCCGCTCCCGCAGCGAGCGGACGAGCTGGCGCTGGACGCGCACGAACAGCCCCCAGCCGACGACGATCAGCGTCAGCAGCAGGCCGAAGCTCGCCTCCGTCACGTAGTCGTCGGTGCCGGGGTAGAGCGCCGGATAGGTGAAGGCGGCGACGATCCCGAGCGCCGTCAGCAGCGCGACCCAGCGGCCGGGGACGCGGATGATCGCGCCGAAGGCCGCGATCAGGCCGGCGCCGGCCGGGCCGCCCAGCACGCACGACGGGATCCCGGTCGCGAGCGCGATCGCAAGCGGGTGGGAGCGCCGCCACCACAGCGAGCAGCAGGCGACGATCGCGACCCCGACGTCGACCCAGCGCATCGCGGTCGAGTGGTCGTCCCAGCTGTCGGCGAGCACGACAAGGCCGATCCCCACCGCCAGCAGGAAGCCGACGACGTCGACGAACCAGTCGCGCGGCGAGCGGCCGCCGCTGCCGTCGCCGCGCACGTCGCCCGGCAGCAGCGCCCGCTGCCAGCGGGCGCTCGGCAGCCATGGCGGGAACGGTTCGGCGGGGGTCGTCATCGCCGTCACAGCGTACGACCGCGGTCGGCCCGCGACCCCCTACCGAAGTCGATGTCGCGCTCGACCGCCGGCCGTGGGCGCGGACGCGCCGACCGCCGATGCTGCCGGCCATGATCGAAACCGACGGCCTCACAAAACGGCTCGGCGGGCGGACCGTCGTCGACGACGTCAGCTTCCGCTGCGAGCCCGGCACCGTGACCGGCTTCCTCGGCCCCAACGGCGCCGGCAAGACGACGACGATGCGGATGCTGTGCGGGCTGTCACGGCCCGACGGCGGCCGCGCGCAGATTCTCGGCGGCGACTATCGCGCGCTGCCCAACCCCGGCCTGCGCGTCGGGATCCTGCTCGACGCCTCCGCCCAGCACGCCGGCCGCCGCGGCCGCGAGGTGCTGGCCGTCTCGGCGCAGACGATCGGCGTGCCGGAGCGGCGCGCCGACGAGCTGCTGGAGCGCGTCGGGCTCGACCGCGCGGCCGGCCGCAAGCGGGTGCGCCAGTACTCGCTCGGCATGCGCCAGCGGCTCGGGCTCGCGCACGCGCTGCTCGGGGAGCCGGAGGTGCTGATCCTCGACGAGCCGGCCAACGGCCTCGATCCGGAGGGGATGCGCTGGATGCGCGAGCTGCTGCGCGACTTCGCCGACCGCGGCGGCACCGTGCTGCTCTCCTCCCACCTGCTGCGCGAGGTCGAGGCGGTCGCCGACCGGCTCGTGATCATCGGCGGCGGCAGGATCGTCGCACAGGGCACGCGCGACGAGCTGCTCGCCGGCGGCGGCACGGTCGTGCGCGCGACCGACGGCGTGCGCCTGCGCGACGCGCTCGACGAGGCCGGCCTCGTCGCCCGCTCGCAGGGCGACGGCGGCTTCCTCGTCGAGGCCGAGCCCGAGCAGGTCGGCCGCGCGGCGCTCGCCGGCGGCGTCGTGCTGACCGCGCTCGGCCCCGCCGAGGGCGCCGGCCTCGAGCAGCTGTTCTTCGACCTGACCGGCGACGGCGCCGCGCATCCCGCCGCTGCCGCCGCCGACCCGACCCCCGATCTGGAGCCCGTCCGATGAGCGCGATCGCCACCTCGCCGACCGGCGCCGCCGCCGGCGCCCAAGCCCGCCGGCCCGGCCTCGGCCGCCTGACGCACGTCGAGCTGCGCAAGATGACCGACACGCGCGCCGGCCTCTGGCTGCTGCTGGCGACCGCCGGGCTGACGCTCGCCGTCGTCGTGGTCGTCTGCCTCGCCGGCGACGACCAGGACCGCGTCTTCGCCAACCTCGTCTCGGCCGCGATCCAGCCGGCGTCGCTGCTGCTGCCGGTGGCCGGGATCCTGCTCGTCACCTCGGAGTGGACGCAGCGGACCTCGCTGATCACCTTCGCGCTCGTGCCCGAACGAGGTCGCGTGCTGACGGCGAAGCTGATCGCCGGCTGCCTGCTCGGCGTCGCCGCGACGCTCCTCTGCGTCGCGGTCGCCGGCGTCGCGACGGCGATCGCGGCGCCCGGCCTCGACGACACCTGGAGCTTCTCGCTCGGCCTCCTCGCGCAGGATCTCTTCTACGTCGTCACCGCGATGATCACCGGCATCGGCATGGGCGCGCTGCTGCTCGTCTCCGCGCCGGCGATCGTGCTGCTGTACGTGCTGCCGACCGCCTGGGCGGCGATCGGGACGCTCTCGTTCATGGAGAAGCCGGCCGAGTGGCTCGACACGACCCGCGCGCTCGACCCGATGACCGACGAACTGCTTAGCGCCGGCCAGTGGGCGAGAGCGCTCGTCGCGCTGGCGCTGTGGATGGGCGTCCCGCTCGCGGCCGGCTGGTGGCGGGTGCGGCGGACGGAGCTGCGCTAGGAGGCGAGACGCACCGCTGCCACGCGCTCGGCGATCCGGTGCGCGGCGGCGTTGTCGTGCGCGGCGGTGGCGATCAGCCGCCGCGCCTCCGTGTCGGCGCGTGCCAGCAGCTCGTCGAGCGTGCGCGTCACGAACGCCGGCCGCACCCCGATCTCCCGCGCCAGCCGATCCCATGCGACGCGGTCGACCTGCTCGAGATGCGTGGCACCGCCGATGGTCATCGCCAGCCGCGTCGTCAGCTGCGGGTAGTCGACCGTGCTGACGAGGTCGTAGAGCGGTGCCAGCGTCGCCGGGCCCGCGTCGTAGAGCAGCGAGTAGTTCTTCGCGTGCGCGTCGCAGTTGCCGATCAGCCAGTTGAAGATGACGGCGCGCACGAAGCGCGGCAGCTCCTGTGCCGGGACGCCGGTCGCCTGCCGGATCACGGTCACCACATCGGCGATGGCAGGGCCGCCCTCCGCCTGGTACTTGCGGTCGGACGGCACGCCGAGCGCCTGGCAGAGGTCCTCCTGATGCAGCCGCCGGATCGGCTCGCTCGTCAGGTCACGGTCGTAGCGTTCGACGACGAGGACCCGCAGGCCGGACGACGTGACGACGGCCCGTGTCTCGGCCGCCGCCAGACCGCAGGCCCGTGCCAGCGCCATGCAGAACGACTCGTTGTCGACCAGCCCCGGGAAGCGCTCCGGCTCGGGCTTGAGGATGTGCGTCGTCGCCGTCGCGGCGTTCCCCGGCAGCGCTGCTCGCCCGGCGTCGTCGAGCACGACCGGAAGCTTCGGCTGCGCTCCGGCGAGCGAGAGGCGCACGCCGTCTCCGGCCGCGAGCGGGCGCTGGGGGAGCGAGCGCAGCAGCGCGTCGAGCGCCTCGGAGTCGAGCGGGCGCAGCGCCGGCGGCTCCGCCGCGATCGACGGCCCGGCGTCGTTCGGCAGCAGGGTGATCGCGCCGGCGCAGTCGCCGCCGACCTCCTCCAGCAGACCGAAGTCGTTCGCGGCCGAGAGTCCGAGCGCTCTTGCGAGCACGCCGCGACCCTCACCCTCCAGCAGCAGACCGCCGAAGACGGCGCGCGTGACCGCGTGCGGGTGCGCCTCCGGCTGCACCGGCAGCGCATGCGACAGCGGCGGACCACTCCAGCCGGCGTCGTAGCGGAACTGGAGGTTGCCGTTCTCCTTGCGCATCAGCCGCCCGACGCGGCGATCCGCGAGGTAGACGAACAGCTCGCTCACGTGCGGGGCCGCAGCTCGAGGTCGAGGCCGAGCGCCTCGGCGAGCGCGAGGGCGATCTCCAGGCGAACCGTCCCCTTGCCGCGCTCGAGCTCGCCGATCACGCGCCGGTTGACGCCGGTCGCGGCAGCGAGCGCTTCTTGCGATATCTCGAGCTCTCGCCGACGTGACCGCAACGCCCGCCCCAGCTCGTCAGCCGTTCG
>Ga0164243_10006217_pt1 | contig 18118 bp, 14 predicted proteins | sample OricompcompostOP_FD_108781 | JGI IMG/M metagenome (GOLD analysis project Ga0164243, IMG submission 108781) | Organic Plus compost microbial communities from Emeryville, California, USA - Original compost - Organic plus compost (OP) | ecosystem: Engineered > Solid waste > Mixed feedstock >... | reverse complement strand
GGCCGATTTGAGCGTACGCACCACCCGCCCCGAAGGCATGCGCGAACGCTTCCGCCTTGCCACCCAAAGATACAATCCGGTGATCAGAACGACGATGGTCACGATATCGAGGATCGCCCAGATAATCTTTAGCGGCATGCCGCCATAGTCGCCGAAATGAAGAGGCTGTGAGACCAGCAGCGCCTTGGCGTAAAGCGGCAGTTCGCGGCTGTCGGTCAGTTTTCCAGTCTCGGCCTCGATCAAGGCCGGACGCAGCAGACGCGAGGTCAACGGCGCTTGCCCGCGCATGAATACGGCATAGTGGCTCTTGCTGCTGAATGGATTGCCTGGAAAAGCAACAAACGACGGCTTCATGTCCGGCATTGCCGTCTGCGCGGCGGCAACGGCCGCCTCCAGCGATGTCGGCGCCTGGGGCGTTTGACGATCCTTGTATGCCGCCGTCATCTCCGCGAGCTGGCCATATTGCCACGCCTTGAAAACCAGATCGGCCCAGGTGTTGATCACGCCGGTGAAGCCAACTGTCAGCGCCCAGACTACGGTCACTATGCCGAGCAGATTGTGCAGATCCAGCCAGCGCACGATGCGTGGTCGATGGCGGCGCATCGCACCGAAATCGAGTTTGCGGGTGGATGGCCAATACAACACCACGCCGGACACGATGGCGACGCAGAACAAAAAGCCCATCAGCCCGAGGAACAGTTTGCCTGGCAGGCCGGCATACATGTCGACATGCAGCCGATAGAAGACATAGGTGAGCCGCGAGCGGAAATCGACTTCATCGAGGAACTCGCCGGTACGGGAATCCAGCCTCACCAGCCGGTTCTGTTCCGGATCGGAGTCCACCGACTTGCCGATGCTGAGCATGACAATCTCGGGCTCTTCGCGATCCCAGAACATGAACTGGACGGCATGACCAGGGATTTTGACAAGTCCGTTTGCCACGACGCTGTCGAGATTTGCTCGCGGCGCATCGGCCGCGAGCTGCGCAGGCTCAACCTCGTCGTAAAGCGCGTGATCCAGCTCGTGATAGAAGATCAGCGGCAGCCCGGTGACGCAGAGCAGCAGCAGAAACCCAGTGCTGATCAGGCTGGTCCAGGTGTGAACGCCAGACCAGACCCTGATGGCTTTTGAGCTCAGCATACGCTCCTCATACGACTGTTATCCTTAGAACTTGTAGGTCAAAGTTCCCAGAACGGTGCGGCGATTGCCATAGAAACAGTCTCCGCGCGCCAGGCAACTCGAAAAATAGTTCTTATCTGCAAGATTGGTCCCGGTCACCTGCAATCGCCACTGGTCGTTCTCGTAGGCGAACATCGCGTCGAACAGGGTATAACCTGGTGTAACGATTGTGAGGTCCCTGGCTGGGTCGGTTCCACTATATGCGCCGGTTGAGGAGCTTTCGCCAATATAGCGCACACCCCCACCAATACTGAAACCAGACAAACCGAATAATGTGAGTTTCTGCTTGGCCCAGAGCGAAGCAGAGTTCCGGGGAACACTGTCGAGGCGACTGCCGACAAAATCACCCTGCGTAATCTCTGTGTCGAGGTACGTATAGGATGCGATGATGTCGAGAGTCGGCGTGATGCTGCCGACATATTCAAGCTCCAGACCACGAATGCGGGCTTCGCCGACCTGAACTGAGAAGAGCGGAGTTGGACCGGCTGTCAGACGGTTCTTTTCCTTGATGTCGAAGACTGCGGCATTGAAGGCGGCCGAACTCGAAACACGATATTTGAAGCCGGCTTCGTATTGCGTGCCCCTTTTTGGTTTGCAGAACGTCAGACAAGTTCCAAGACCGAGAATCGGCTCGAAGGATTCGGCATACGAGACATAAGGATTGAGACCGAACGCCGTCTCATACATGAGGCCGAACCGCTTTGTGGTCGCAGAGTCTTCCTGCGTCAGCGCAGCTTCGGTCTCAGACACGAGCTGATCACGGCGAACGCCGGCGGTGAAAAGCCATGGCCCGAGCCGCGCCTGGTCCTGAATATACAAACCGTAGACCTGCTGACGGATTCCGGGCAACGGACTAAGCGCAAAGGTCGGTGAATAAAAGTAGATCGGCGGCTGACCATAAACCGGATTGTAAAGGTTGAACGGATTGACATCCAGGTTGTACCCCGTCTGCCCCTCTTCAGTGACCTGTCGAAGATCAAAGCCAAACAGGACTTTATGCGTCATAGGCCCGGTCGAGAAATCAAACTGGCCTCCAGTATCGACGGTGAAGGTGTCTCTTTTCGTTTCAAGAGCATACTTGATGCGGTTCACGCTTTGCTGCGTCGCATCCGTGTAAGGAAAGTACGGAAACAAGTTAAAGGGGTTATCATAGCTGTTCGGATACATCGTCCGGTAAATACCGTCGACGTGTGAATAGCGCATATTGCTACGCACTTTGAAATTGTTGCTGAATGAATGTTCGAACAGACTGGTGACGGATTTTGTTGTCGTCTGGTAAAGGTCGAAGCCCGGCTCGCTAGCGAAGCGATTGATCGGAATCTGCCCGTTCGGATTCGCAAACAATGTGCCGCTCCAGGGCAGGAAGGCCGTCGACGAGCCAGTCTTGTCCTTCTGATAAAGGCCGATCACCGTCCAGTTTGTGTCTTTCGTCGGCTGCCATGTGATCGCCGGCATGAACACTTGGCGATCATTCTTGACGAAATCGGTTTGATAGTCGGCATCGCGGAAGATGCCGATGACCCGATACAGCCATTGACCATCGCCTGTAAGCTTTCCGGTCGAGTCGGCCTGAATCTGCTTCCAATCAAACGTCCCATACTGCACGCCAATCTCGTTGTGTGCCTGTTCCTGGGGTCGTTTGGAGACGAGATTGATAAGTCCGCCGACTGGGCTGTCGCCATACAGAACCGAACCTGGACCACGCAGCACTTCGACGCGCGACAGCGTAAAAGGGTCGGGCCGCGTGTGATTCCAATAGCCACCATTTATCAGTCGCAATCCGTCCTGATACGTGACTGGCGTCGTTCCCCGAATGAGTGCTCCATCGCTGCGGGTATCCGGACCATACGCATCCGCGTAGACACCAGGCACATAGCGCAGGGCCTCCTGGACCGTCGTTGCGCCCTGGTCCCTCATCGCCTCTTGCGTCACGACACTGATCGACTGCGGAATTTCGCTAATCGGCGTATCGGTCTTTGTACCTGCCGCGCTACGCGTCGCCGTATAACCTTGTCCGGGCCCGTAAGGTGACTCTTGATCCTGTCGCGCAGGTGGCGGTGCCTGCTCAGCCGGCGCAGAGCGGCGGGGTGAGCCTTGCCGCGAACTTCGAACATCGATCGGATCGAGCGTGATGCTTGTCGTCTGCGCCTGCGCTTCACTCCCTGCGATGAATGTCAGTAAGGCGACGCCAATTCCAGACACAAACCTGCTCTTCCGTTCCCGTAATACCATCCGCTGCTACCCCGCTTCTTTAACGCGAGGCCATAACCGCTCCCGCGCTTTCTGCGCGCATGCAGCAATTCACGGTGCTTCAAGTAAAGCGGATTTGAACTGACAAGCGAGGACGAATGGTCGATTTCACACCGATCATGGCTTAAGCGCCACGACGTAGAAAAATGAAAGATTGTACTTTTTCTAGCTCGCACTTGATGGAGTAACTTCGTGGCTGATCCACACGCTTCACATCAAGCGAGCGCTAAAAATTGAGCGAAGCAATGTGTATTTTCTACCGCGCAGCACGCTTTGAAATCGATGCTGTCGGGGTCGGGTCGGCATCAACGCGTGAGGATTGCTTCTGGCTTTGCGGTTCCATATCAACCGGTGACAGTGTACCGATTTCCGGATAGCGGCCGCGCATATCACGCAGGAAAGCATCAAGCGAATCGGAAGCCGTTATGGCCTTTGCCAGCTCCCGGAACTCGGAGCCGTTCGCTTCATAGGGCGCAGTCGCGACTTCGAAGGTCCGCTTGTCAGGACTTTCATTCATCTTCGCCTCGTATTTTTCGCGCAGCCGCCGTGATCCGATTGTATCGCCAACGAGCGCATAGCCAATCGCAGCACGCAGGATATCGGCCCGCTCCGCATCCGACAGGGGACTGAAATCGCGCCAGCGCTCGCCGTGCAGCAATTCAAGCTGTTCCGCAGAGTCACCGAAGCGCTTGGCAGCCCACAGGATATCCGCCCGCAGTCGGATAGCTTCGCGATTATCGATATTGCCGATCACTTCCAGCGCGAGTTCGTGCCGGCCAATATCCGACACCGCGCGCGCTTCAAGCAGAAGCCGCAAATTGCGCAATTCCGTCGGTAATTCGGCGGTGCGGGTCGCACGCAGAACCGCCTGGGCGCGATCCGCCTTGTGGTCCATGAGATAGATAACCGCAAGACGGGTTGCGACCTGCGCACGCGCTGCCCCCTGCAAGCGATTGTCGATCTGGTGCTGCAGCAATTCGGCCGCCTGTGGCAACAGATCGACCGACACGAGCCGGTCGGCAAGGCGGCGGATCATCTCGTCGCCGCGGCGGCCAATCGGCGTCAGTTCACGGAAGTCGTAGAACATGCTGAGCGCTTCCACGGCCGGCAACGTGTCGGCCTTGCCCGCCAGGAACAGCGCGTCGAAGGTCACGACCGCTTCGTCCTGGATACGGCGGGTTATCTCGGCATTCGGATGCGCCTTAAGCGCGGAACGCATCACGTAAAAAGCGTCGCGATAGCGCCGCTCCTCGGTGTAGAGGCGCGCCAGTCTGTACAACGCCTCGATTTCGGTTTCGTCGCCACGCCACAAGGTTGTCAGCGTCTCCAGTTCGCTGATCATCTCGGGCCGCTTAATGTCACCGGTCTCATAACGCAGTGAAAGATTGCGCAATTGTCCTTGTGCCGCCGATTTGCGATCCGATGAATCCGCGGCCATGCGATAATTCCGCAAAGCATCGGAATTCTTGCCGAGCCCTTGTGCCAGCCGGCCTTGCAGCACCGCCATGGCGGGCTGGAGTTCTGGCGGCGTGCCAAGCGTATCGAACTCGCTGAGCGTCGTCTGGGCTGATGCGAAGTCGCGCGTTTCGATCGAAGCGCGCATGGATGCCATCAACGCGATGCGTTGCAATTCCACGGGCAGGACGGCGATCGCCGCTTCGATATTCTTGAACTCGTTGCGCGCTTCTTCCCAACGACCAAGGCGCGCCTTAGCCAAGGATCGCCACAATGGCGCATCATGAAGATCGCCGAGCATCGGATTGTTCAGATTCTTCAAAGCCTCTTCCGGCCGATCGAGCATGAGCAAAGTGACGGCGTGCAAAACGAGCCCCGAGGGATCCTCCGATGTCGGACGATCGTCGGCCAGCGCCACATCGAGCACGCCCTTCGCTTCAGCAAACATATTGTGAGCGAGATAGAAGCGAGCGAGATCGTAACGAGCTGATGTGCGCTTGGCCTCGCTGGCATCTGCCGCGGCAGCGATCAGGCTGTACTGGCGTTCTGTTAGTTTGGACTGACGGTCGAAGCCCCAAAGCTGAGGATCGAAGATCATCGGACGATAGGCGGCGGTGCCGCGAGCCGATGCACCACCACCCGACAATGTCAGGCCGCTGGGTCGGCCAACGATCACATTGTGGGTGGTCACTTCGACCTGCACATCGTCAGCCAAAGGCTGCAATGCGACGCCATGGGTCGATGCCAGTGCACGAAATTCCACAAAATCCTGAGGTTTGATAAAACCTCGCGCTGGTGCAAGCGCCGTGACGACGAGAAGACTATCCCCCGTGTCCGGATCAGCAATCCGGTGTAGCTCGCGCGCGTTCTCTAGCGGCACGACAATCGTCGGCCGCGCCGTGTCGGACATGCTGCGCGATACAGCCAACGGAATGGTCGGCTCGGCAATATTGTCGCCGATCGTCAGAGTCCAGTTGCTGCCCTCAGTCGTGGCACTGACCAGCCGCGGACGGTCCAGCATCATGCGAATGATGTATCCGTCCGGCAAAGGCGTGCCCTGCACGTAACGAACGATGCCGTTCGCGTCTCCGCTCAGGCCGGAGACATCGATCGGATTGCGTGTATCGAAGACCAACCACAGAGTGCCCGCTCTTCGGAAAATGGCCGCCGGAGTCGGCGCGGAGAACGGGAAGGTGACTTGCAAGCTATCGCCCTGGCGCCGTACTGTGGCGGGCAAAGCGCCCCTCTCCGCCCGTGGCGTCGTGCTTTGTGCAGGACCAGTAACCGGCGTTTCAATCGCAGGCCTCTCGCGAGAAGCAGCAGCCGCGGGACTCGTCCGAGCGGCGGCATCTGCAGCCTGAGCCGGCGCCGGTACAGCCGCCGAGGGCGACGAAGTCGCTGGTTTTGCCTGAGCAGGGGATTGCGTCGCTGGCAGCGCAGGAGCGGTTTTTCGCGCTTCAAGGGCGACCAGCGATCCAGGCTTGGGATCGGCCTCAGTCCCAAATCGTGTGACATCGTCCGACTGGCGCGCCGCAGGTGCGGCCGGCGGGGCAGCCACAGCTTCCTTCGCATCCGCCGCGCCGATATCGACGATGTAGTTCCTGTCCTCTCGGAACATTCGCACATCGGCTTTGCCGGACAACGCGAAGCGAACAGAGACCGTGTCGTTCTGATCGAAACTTTCGATCGCCTTTACGGTGGCGGGCAATGAAGTCTTGATCTCGCCGAAGTCGAACTTCACCCGTGCGGCAAAGACCAGCGTCACATCATCGGCACCCCGGTCGCTCGTCACCGGAATGACTTCGGGCAATTCAAAGACATAGCGTGTGAAAGTCGGTTGGGTTGCCACCCGCACACGGGCTTTCTTTTCGTTCTTCAGCGCCAGTTGACGCTGGCTACGGAGCGAACGCTCCGCTTCACGTGCGCGGCGCGATAATTCCTCAATAACGTCCTTCGGCAAACCGGGCGCCAGTCCCGTCCATGTTTCCGGCAGAAGATCAATATACAGACGTTCGCCGGCAGCCATCGAATTGACCGTGGCCCTGCGCGTCAGCGAAAAGCGAAATCCCCGTCCATCCGGATCGCGACGGGCAGCGCCGACGATATTAGGCAGCGAGTTCTGAAGCTTTTCGATATCGATCTCAACCGGCCGCCTGAACGACACGACGACGATGCCGCCCGCGACATTCACATCCGACTCAACCTCTTCAGCCAGATGTAGAAGAATGCGGACGAAGCCGCTCGACTGGTCGATCTGAACATCGCCCGTAACAGCTTGCGCATAAGTGGAAGTCGAACCGCCGAACAACGCGAAGAGGCCAATGGCCGTCGCGGCGAGCGCTCCAATTCCAGACCGCCACGCGTTCTGCGTCAGTCGGCCCATTGCCCGACCCTCTTACTGCTTGCGTCAAACACGACAAAAATCGATCGAATATCGCGGACCTTAACGGCCAGCGCTTAAATCACCGTTAACCCTGTTGATCAGGAGCCGTTCGGCCGGCCCTCAATCTTCGGCAATTCGCCCACGCCCTGACGTTGTGGCCAGCCATTGTCGCGATTGCTGCTGCTCGCCAGTTCGACAGTGAGACGCTGGGCACTCTCCGGCGTCATCTGCGCCATGATGTCGGACATACGGCGCGGCTGAATCATCTTGGCCACTTCAGTCGCCAGCTTGACATCGAGCCGATCGAAAATCTTTGCGGCATCCTTCGCCTTCATGTTCTCGTACATGGTGACGAGATTTTTCAGCCGTTCCTTTTCCGCATCTTCCTTTTGCTGTGTCGCCGTAACGATCCGCGCTTCGGCATCCTTGAGGTCGTGGATCTTCGTCTCCAGACGCTTTTCCGCAGCCTTCAGCAGCGTGTCGCGCATGTCGAGTTCGTTCTCGCGCTTCTCAAGCTCACTTCGGCGCTCGGACAGACGCTCCAGCAAAGCTCGCTCGGAAGGAGACATCGGATTGGCGTCCATCTGGACGAGTGTGCCGTTAACCGGTGCCTTCCGTGCCGGCGGCGCCTGGATATTCTTCGGCTCGACCGAAGTTTCGTCGGGCGCAGTTTCCTTGGACGCCTCTTTCGAAGTGTCCTTCGACTTTGCTGCAACCGATCCAGTCACCTCCGGATCCTGCATCGATGGCAGCCGTGGCTGGTCCTGCCGCACGATTTGGACCGGACGCGTCGCAATCGCCCGCATCTCTGCATCACGGGCGGCGCGATCGACAATCGCTTGATGACCTGCCCCAAGGGTATAGCCGCCATCCATGATGATGCCAGTCAGCTTGAGTGCAAGCAGCCCACCTGCTGCAATCAGGACGATCGGGATCAACCGGATCTTTTGCAGAAAGTCATTCATGCCGCGCGGCCATTCACTCTTGCCATGGCCCGCTCGGCGAGAGCCTGCGCCGCAGCCACGACGGATTTCGGATCCTGGATTCTGATGTCATCCTTGCGGGCGACCGGCTCTGCCTTGGTCGCAGGCGCAGCAGCCTCACCAGCCAGAAGCTTGTTCGCATAGGCGATCTTGCGAAGCCGGTTCAGCACGTCCTCACCGGCCTTCAGGTGACCGGCCATGGCCGTGCAATAGGCTTCGGATTCGCGCAAGCGCACGCCCAGCGTGTCTTCCGCTTCTTTCGCGGTCAGCTTCAGGCCACCGATGGCGCGTTCAGCCTTCTCGGTCGCCATCACCAGTTCGACGATGCTGGCCTTCATCAGCTTTTCGTCTGCTTTGAGTTGTCCAATCTGTTTGTTGAGACGTGCGCAATACAAAATCGTCAGAAGCAACAGAACCGCGACAAGACCTTCAATCATCAGTCCAAAATTGTAGCTCACGGTGCCTCCAGGCGCTTTCTTGAATCGTCGGCATTTTCGAACATGGCATAAGTCATTCGCGGCTTGCGCAGTTGCTTGGAGACGCGCACCGAGATGCGGTCGCCAACCCGGCCCATCCGGCCTTCCGTCAATGAAACGTCACCACACCGGACGGTGATTTGCGCATCTGGGCGGATTTCCAGCGGCAGCGTATCGCCGACTTTCAATTCCATGATCTGCCGCAGCGGCAGCTTGGCTTCATAGAGAACAGCATCGACACTGACCGCCGCCTGACCGATCTCGGTCGCCAAATGCTCTTCCCAGATCTGGTCGCGGCCGAATTTTTCACCCATGAACATCTGCAGCAGGACGCCGCGGATCGGTTCGATGGTGGCGTATGGCAGGAGAATCTCGGCGGTGCCGCCGCGGTCTTCCATATCGATGCGCAGGCGGATCAGGATCGCCGCATTGGCCGGCCGGGTGATGGCCGCAAAGCGTGGATTGCTTTCGATCCGGTCAATATTGAATCTGACCGGCGACAGCGGCTTGAAGGCCAGTTCGGCGTCGGCGAGAATCAACTCGACCATGCGCTTGACGAGATTGGTTTCGATCGTCGTGTAAGGCCGACCTTCGACGCGCGTCATTCCCGAGCCACGCCGGCCGCCGAGCAGCACATCGATCATCGAATAGATCAGGCTGGAATTGACGGTGACGAGCCCGAAATTCTCCCATTCCTCGGCCTTGAACACGGACAAGACGGTCGGCAGCGGAATAGAGTTGATATAGTCGCCAAAACGCACCGAGGTGATGCGATCGAGCGAGACTTCGACGTTATCGGAGGTGAAGTTGCGGAGCGAGGTCGTCAGCAACCGGACCAGCCGGTCGAAGACGATTTCGAGCATCGGCAAACGCTCGTAGGAGACCATCGCGCTGTCGATGATGGCGCGAATGCCGGAATTGTCGTTGAGATTGACGTCGGCAAGGCTGAAGCCAAGCAGGCTGTCGATTTCTTCCTGGTTGAGGACGCGCTCGGCGCTGCCTTTTGGGCTGACTTTGCTCTCGTCGATCATGGCGGCCCAGGCACTGCCGCCATCGGAAGATGCACTGAAATCAGCGTTTGCATCCGATGCCAACGGCGCGACCGCCGCCATCACGTCCTGTGTGTTGTCACCGGATTCGGTGGGAAGCCCCCACTCCGCCGCCAGAGCTTCCTGATCGACCTGATCATTCCCATTCATCGGCCGATACCGTCACTGAACCACGATTTCTTTGAACAGAACGGCATTCACGCGATTGGGCTCGATCGCGTTGTTGACGCGTCGAGTCAGCTCCTCCTTAAGACGATAAAGGCCGGCTGAACCGTCGAGATCAGTCGGGCGCAATTCACGCAAATAGGTTTGGAAGGAATCCATCACCCGCGGGAGCACCGGCTGCACTTGCGTGACCATGGCTTGGTCGGGCAGTTCCAGGACAATCTTGACCTTGAGATATTGCGGACGTTCGTTGCCGGTATTGGACAGATTGACGAGCGTATCCGGCAAATCGAGAAAAGCCGGCGGCTTGGCGACGGGAGCCGCAACGGCCGTCGTCGAGGCCTTGCCCTTCAGCATGAAGAAAGCACTGCCGGCACCGCCAAGGACGACAAGACCACCCACCGCCATCAAGATCAGCTTGAGTGGAAATCTCTTCTTCGGAGCAGACTTGCCCTCACCCGTGCCTTCATCAGCCGCGACATTTGCCTCGGCCTGCTTCTTCCTGTCCGCCATCACCAGCCCCTGCTACCCGCGGCCATTTCTTCCGGTTTGGGGAAGCGCCACGCTTTCTGCAAAGTTAGGACTTGATGGTTAACAGAACCTTTCCAGCAGGCCCCAAAGCGGCATTTTTTGCCGGGTCCGGCTCGGACGGAATTGCCGCAGCGTTAATATCTGCCCAACGCAAATTTCATGTAAGTTACTGAAATTACTAAAATTATCGGATTGGCACGAGCTCTGCAAAGCTAGACCTGTCCGCGGCTTGGGAGAGCTGCGGGGCTAAACGACCGGTTAACGCCTTGGGAGGGTGTGACCCGGCCGTCATTTTGGGGAGCTTGGACTATGGCAAATGCGTCCCTCATCGGGTTGTCGCGGCAAATGGCATTGCGTCGCGAACTCGACGTGGTTTCGAACAACATCGCCAACATCAATACGACGGGTTTCAAGGGCGATACGGCGGTCTTTGAAGAATACGTCATGCCGAAGGCGAAGCATGACGGGTTTCCGGGCAAGCACAGCAAATTGTCGTATGTGCATGACCGTGCCACCTGGCACGATCTGAGCCAGGGCCCGCTCCGCCAAACCGGCAATCCGTTTGACCTTGCAATCGACGGACAGGAATTCTTCGTTGTGCAAACGCCGCAGGGCGAGCGCTACACGCGCAACGGCTCGTTCCAGCTCAACAGCACCGGCGAACTTGTCACAACCGAAGGCTATCGCGTGATGGGCGATGGCGGTCCGATCCAGTTTCAGACCGAAGACAAAGACATCGCCATCAACAGCGACGGAACAATTGCCGTGCCGAATGGCACACGTGGCAAACTGCGCCTCGTAACGTTCGACAACCCGCAACGTTTGCAGAAAGACGGTTTCTCCACTTTCCGCGCGGCGGCAGACCAGCCGCCCCAGGTGGCGCAACGTCCTCGCGTGATCCAGGGCTCCATCGAGATGTCCAATGTGAAGGGCATCGTCGAAATGACGCGGATGATCGAAGTCACCCGCGCCTATACTCAAACCGCTTCTCTGATGCAGCAACACGGCGACATGCGCAAATCTTCGATTGAGCGCCTTGCCGAAGTCCCAGCCTAATTTCGAGGAATAGTCATGCGAGCCCTGCACACCGCCGCAACCGGAATGATGGCCCAGGAACTGAACGTTCAGGTCATTTCCAACAACATCGCCAATATGCGCACGACTGGCTACAAGCGCCAGCGTGCCGAATTTCAGGACCTGCTTTACGAACACGTGCGCCGCGTCGGCACGCAGACATCTCAACAAGGCAATCTTCTTCCCGCCGGTATCGAACTCGGCTCCGGCGTGAAAACCGTCGGCACGCCGCGCCTGATGACGCAAGGCACGCCGATGAATACCGGGAAGGAATACGATATCGCGATCCGCGGCGAAGGCTTCTTTCCGATCACGATGCCGGATGGACGCACCGCCTACACCCGCGATGGCTCGTTCAACGTCGATGGACAAGGACGCGTCGTCACCGCGCAAGGTTTTCTGATCGAGCCAGCGATCACGGTCCCGCAGAACGCCAGTGGCTTCACGGTCAACGCGCAAGGTCAGGTGATGGTCACTCCTGCGGGCACCACGACGCCGACGCAGATCGGCCAAATCCAGCTCGCGATGTTCATCAACAAGACCGGCCTGCAGGCCATCGGTGACAACCTCTATCTCGAGACCCCGTCATCCGGCACGCCACAACTCGGTACCCCAAGCACCCTGAACTACGGCAATCTGATGCAGAACGCCCTGGAACAGGCCAATGTCGAAGCGGTCAGCGAAATTTCCGATCTCATCGCCGCACAGCGCGCATACGAAATGAATGCCAAAGTCGTCACCGCAGCCGATCAGATGCTGCAGTCGACATCCGGCATGATGCGATAAGGAGCGACAGACATGAAGTGCCTGGTCTTTGCCGCATTATTCGCTCTCACCGCAACCGTAGCAACCGCGCAGACGCCTGTGCTGCGCACCAATGCTCTCGTCTCCAGCGAGATCGTCCGCATCGGCGATCTCGTCGAGAATGTCTCGCCTTATAAGGCCAAGATCGCGGTTTTTCGCTCGCCTGACCTTGGCGAAACAGGAACGGTGCCCGCCGCTCGCGTGCTCGAAGCGCTTCGTTCGCACGATGTCCTCGGCGTCAATACCGGTGGGCTGACGCAAATCTCGGTCACGCGCGCGAGCCGCGTTCTCGGCAACACCGAAATCCGCTCCCGTATCGCCGAACTTCTTGCGGAGCGCATGCGCATTGCCGACCCGTCGAACATCGCGATCGTGCCGGATACACCGCTGCAGCCGATGCATATCGATCCAGCCGAGACGGCGCCACTGATGCCGCTTCGTATGAATTTCGATCGCGGGCGCTTCGACATTGTCTTCAAGAACGACGATAGAGAAGTCCGTATCACCGGCACCGCCAGCGAAGCCTATGACACGCTGGTCGCGACGCGAAGCTTGAACCGCGGCGACATCCTGCGCGAGTCCGATATGGCCATCGAGAAGCGGTCCAAAACTGAAATCCAGGGCGAGCCCATACGCGACCTCTCCGCGGCGGTCGGCATGGCCTTGCAACAACCACTGCGTCCGGGGCAGCCGATCCGCAGCAGCGACATCACCAAGCCGCAACTGATCAAACGCGGCGAGCCGGTGGTCATGAATTACCAGGTCCCAGGCATCGCCCTCACCGTTCGCGGCAAAGCCGAAGATGGCGGTGCACTCGGCGACATTGTCAACATCACCAACATCCAGTCCAAACGCACCGTGCAAGGTGTCGTCTCCGGACCGGGTCAGGTCACCGTCACATCCATGACACCGCGCATCGCAAGTGCAGTCGCCAATCATGCATCGGTTCAACAGGTTTCCGCACTCGTTGCGGGACGATAAGGCAGAGTGAGTTCCATGGTATCCGTCGTAGTCTCGCCTCCCCTTCGTACCCTGTGTGCAATCGCCGGCATGGCCGCTTCGCTTTGCGGATGCGCGGCGCTCGACCGGGTGAAGACACTCGGCGAACAACCGCCACTGTCGCCGATCGAAAATCCGACCACGGTCGCTGGCTACAGGCCCGTGCAGATGCCAATGCCGATGCCGCAACCGGCCTCGTATAATCCCAACTCACTCTGGCGAAACGGTTCGCGCGCCTTCTTTAAGGATCAGCGCGCGCATCAGGTCGGCGACATTCTGACCGTGAAAGTGAAGTTCAACGACAAGGCCACGGTCGAGAACGAAACCCAGCGCAGCCGCAAAGGTGGCGAAGACGTGGAAATCGGCGCTTTCTTCGGCAACAAGAAACTGCCGGTGTTCAACAAGGTCGTCGTTCCCGGCGCCATGATCAACACGGACTCAACGGCGACGAGCGAAGGCAAGGGCACGATTGACCGCAAAGACGAAATCTCGACCAATATTGCCGGCGTTGTGACGCAGCTTCTGCCGAACGGCAACATGGTCATCGAAGGCCGGCAAGAGGTACGCGTCAATTTCGAAGTCCGCGAGCTGATCGTTGCCGGTGTGGTCCGGCCGGAAGACATCGAAAGCGACAACACCATCGACTCGACCAAGATCGCGCAGGCCCGCATCGCCTATGGCGGACGCGGCCAGATCACCGATCTGCAACAGCCTCGCTATGGCCAGCAGGTCCTCGACATCATCCTACCGTTCTAAAACTTCTTCGACGGTCTCCGCTTAGGCGGAGACCCACATTCTCCCACGTCGTCCGGCGCGCGCACCGGATGACGGCTACGACGCGGCCTTCGGCATGCTCCCCTTGCCGGAGGCCGCGATCGCTTTATGCGATGTGTTACCGCTGCTATGATCGCTGCCGGTTTGGGGACTTTCATCATGCATATCCTGATGGTCACAGTCGCGGGACTCATCCTGCTCGCGATCATGCATTTCGGACTGGGACTGTTGGGCCAGCCTTTTGCCGGCGCCAAGATCTTCATCGGGATCTGGCTGGTTCTGGCCATTGCCAATGGCCTCTACGGTCATTTCCGCGCTGGTATCCCGATCATCAACGAGATCGGCGCCTTCATTCCGATCTTCGGCATCCCTGCTCTGATCGCCTGGTATCTGATGCGCCGCAGCGCATAGGTTTCAGGATGGGCTATGCTCAAACGTCGGCCCGCTTGCGAATGAGCGTGTCTCCCAGATCGCAACGATAACCAGAATGGCGTTCGTGCAGGCACCCAATGCCAGCGGCGGCATAAGTCCAGACAGCATCGTCAGAACAGCCAGCAAGACAAGTCCAATCCAGTGCGACAGCGCCGGACGCCCTGTCATGATGCGCTTGAACAAAATGTTGCCGATCAGAAAGAGGCCGGCTCCGCCGATCGTGGTTGCGACTGTCTTGAAATCGGTATGCCCGCCTGGGTGCGCCAGGATCAGTTCGTCCGAAACAGCAGCAACAATAATGCCGGCAATAGGCAGCATGTGGACATAGGTGTAGACGATGCGAGCATAACGCCCCGGGTCCGCTGCGTCAGCGATGCGATGCCGGCCCCGTTCGGCGCCGATATTGAAATAGATCCACCACATCGCAACCGAGCCGATGAAGGCGACGACAAAAGCGGCCGCCACCGGCAGGGTCCAGACCAGCTTTTCAAATGTCGCGCCGGTGACGAGAATCGACTCGCCCAGGGCGATGATGACGAACAAACCGCACCGCTCGGCAAGATGATCGCCAGAGACATCCCAGTCCTTTGTCGCCGACTGGCCAAGTCCCGGCGTCCAAAATCCTGACGCCGGTCCGCTGAACTCGATCGCGATCGCGATCGCCCACAGGGCGAAGCGAAGCTCTGCACCGGCAAAGCCGCCAGCGATCCAGAAAATCGCCGACGTACAAAGCCACACGGTGATGCGCTGAAAATTGCGGAAATTGACCGTGTTGTGACCATGCAAAGCCCAGAGCATGAAGAGCGAACGGCCGACCTGAGCGCCGACATAGGCCAAAGCGAAGACAAGACCGCGCCACTCGAACGCCTCCGGCAACGAGGTCGCCATCAGGAGGCCGGCCAGCATCAGGCCGAACAGCATTAGCCGCACCGGCGTCGTATCGGGATCCAACCAGTTGGTGACCCAGGATGTGTTGATCCAGCACCACCAGACAGCAAAGAACATCAGCGCAGCGTGCAGCACGCCGATGACGCTGAAATGCTCCAGCAGGAAATGCGAGATCTGCGTGATCGCGAACACAAAAACGAGATCGAAGAATAATTCGACGAAGGTGACGCGGCTGTTCTCGGCGCCTGTGCGGGTTCTCAGCAGATTGGTTCGCGTACCGGAAAGACTCATGCCATTTCCCCGCTCTTTTCATTTCTGATCGCTAGACTTCGTCCACCGGCGGCTCGGTCATCACACGGCCGGCGCGCTTCGGCTTGGTGAAGGGCGTCGGCTTCGGCACATTACCATGAAGCCTGTCGATGCCTGCACCAAGACCACCGGCAAGCTCAAGCGCGAAGCGCTCGGCGTCGCGCTGCCGCAAGTCCTCGACGATCTCGGCCGCCTCCTCGTCAGGAACGCCCAACTGACGCAAGCCTTCCTCGCCGAATTTCATCGCGGACTCGAATGTCTCGCGAATCTGAATGTCGAGCCCCTTATGCACAAGCTCGAGCGCATGTTCGCGGTCATACGAACGAACCATAAGGATCGTCTGCGGAAACTCTGCCAGAACAAGTTCGGTGATCCGCGTTGCCGTCTCGCGGCGATCCACGCACACGGCAATCAGCTTGGCCTTGCGAGCACCCGATGATTCCAGAAGATCGAGCCGCCCACCGTCGCCATAATAGACTTTGAACCCGAAATCAGCGGCGCTGCGGATCATCTCCGTATCGGTATCGATAATCGTCACCTCGAACCCACGCGCGAGGAAAGACTGACTGGCCACCTGACCGAAACGGCCGAAGCCGATGATCAGCACGCTGGCGGAGAGATCGCGCGCCTCCTCCACGCCGTCGAAGGATTGTTCCCGCGCCGGCAGCAGCCAGCGAAGGGAGATCACCAGCAAAGGCGTGAGCGCCATCGAGATGATGACAGCCGCCGTCATGGCGGCATTGATGCGGCCCGAGAAGATGCCAGCGCTGGTGGCCGCCGCATACAGGACGAAGGCAAACTCGCCGCCCTGGGCGAATAAGGCCGCTCGATACAACGCCTCGGTATGTGCCGCGCGAAACACGCGAGCCACCACGTAAATGCCGATGGCTTTGAAGATCATGTAGCCGAAGACGCTGGCGATGATGATTTTCCACTCGGTGGCCATCACCGACAGATCCAGCGACATGCCGACGCTGATGAAGAACAGGCCCAGCAGGATACCGCGAAAGGGCTCGATATCGGCCTCAAGCTGGTGCCGGAAGGTCGATTCAGACAACAACACGCCGGCGAGGAAAGCGCCCATCGCCATCGACAGACCGGACAGCTGCATGACGAGTGCCGCACCGAGTACAACCAATAGCGCAGCTGCGGTCATCACCTCGCGCGCATGCGAGTCCGCCAAAAGACGAAACATCGGATTGAGCAGCCAACGGCCCGCTGCGAGAAGCGCCACCACAGCCACAACCGCAATCAGTACAGCGATCCAACCCGATGCCGCACCGCCCTCTCCCGCTCCGGGAGCGAGCAAGGCCACAAGCGCGAGCAGCGGCACGATCGCCAGATCCTCGAGCAGCAGGATCGACACCATGCGCTGCCCTTCCGGCGTGGAGGTATCACCGCGCTCGTTGAGCACCTGGAAGACAACGGCAGTCGACGTCAGCACGAAGCCCATCGCCGCGAAGAACGCGACCACCGGCATCAGACCGAGAGCAATGCCGAGAGCCGTCAGCAGGGCGCCGCAAGCGCCGACCTGTGCTGCGCCAAGCCCGAAAATCTCCCCGCGCAGGCTCCACAGCCGCGATGGCTGCATCTCCAGCCCGATCACGAACAGAAACATCACCACACCGAGTTCGGCGACGTGAAGGATGGCTTGTGGATTGGTGAAAAGACCGAGGCCATAAGGGCCGATGATCAGACCGGCCGTCAGATAGCCGAGAACCGAACCAAGTCCGAGCCGCTTGAAAACCGGTACCGCGATCACGCCCGCACCAAGCAGCGCAACCACTTGGATCAGGTCATTTCCATTCTCGGCCGCCGCCATGATCTCTCCGACGGCCCGCACGACCGTAAGGATGGTCGTGCCCGCTAGCGTTGGGACTTGTCAACTTGGCGTATCGGACGAGTGGTCAGTCGTCCCGATAAACCCGCTCGCGGCGCTCGTGACGCTCCTGAGCTTCGATTGACAAGGTCGCGATCGGCCGTGCTTCCAGCCGCCGCAACGAGATTGGCTCGCCGGTCTCCTCGCAATAGCCGTAACTGCCGTCATCAATTCTTGCCAAGGCAGCATCAATTTTGGCGATCAGTTTTCGCTGGCGATCTCTCGCCCGCAATTCAATGGCCCGGTCAGTTTCCGACGACGCGCGATCTGCAAGATCTGGATGGTTCTGATTTTCGTCTTGCAGATGCTGAAGCGTCTCGCGCGCTTCTTTCAAGATGTCTTCCTTCCAGGAGAGGAGCTTGGCGCGGAAATATTCGCGCTGCTTCTCATTCATGAAAGGCTCTTTGTCGCTGGGCCGGTAGTCCTTGAGCTTGGCCGGCATTCCGTCACTCCCGCAGACGCGAAGTCAAAGTCACCCCTCGCGGGGC